>OBID01000035.1_pt1 | contig 58437 bp, 48 predicted proteins | sample 1519781 | NCBI WGS metagenome assembly OBID01 (sample SAMEA3991478, study PRJEB22521) | metagenome | biome: anthropogenic terrestrial biome; feature: sewage plant; material: sludge | place: Sweden | collected 2012-09-26 | reverse complement strand
GAAAGCAAAACTTATTCTAGGTTCTAATTTGGAAAAATAAGTTTCTAAAATTGGAATGAAGTTTATATCAACCAATCTCCCCATGCCTTCTGGCAGTTCCGCACAGACAACTTCAACAAAAAATGCACATGGAACTAAGGAAAATAACTCTTCTTTGAGCCGCGAATAATCATCCACATTTACCCCTCCATTTATAGTATGAATAATATTGCACTGCACAAAATAAAATGACTGGCACTAATCCTTGGATTATGCCTTTATGTTCCAGAACTTAATATTTAGCGTTTTCGTATAGGATGGCGCAGCACTGTTTTCAATTTTTCAGGAGCAACCCTTTGTGGGTCAGAGATATAAATTTCATGGTGCCTGCGTGTATCACTCATATCAATTTCATAGCCGTTATCGGTCGCGAATTTCTCAAGAGCGGCAACGGTAGTAGGCTCGCTATCGTAAGAACCGATATGCATCGCTTGAACGCATAGCCCTTCAGTAATCTCTTCGAGCCGAGCCCTTGAGACATCAAGATTTGGCTTTTTCTGAGCAAGCGCCTCTTTTGCTGACTGGAAAATCTCTTCACTCACAAAGTCTGGCTGACGAATAACTAGCGTCCATACAAACTTGTTTTTGTCAGCGATCGGCGCGCCGCCTCCCGTAAATTGGCCTTCTACATCCCAATAGCCCTCAAGTGGAGCAACAACATATTCCAATATTGCCTTGTTACCCATCTTGATAGCATATGAAAGTCCGTAGAGAAGCTGAACCGCCGTGTCAAAATCCGCACTCGTATTGGGGTCCCCTGCTCCGTCCACAGCAATAAACTTCATTTCAGGAACGTCGATAATTGAAGGGGTTGTCTTTGGATGGTAGAGCTCTCTATCAGTTTTTTTAAAATCAGTGGACATGACGCACTCATCTCCTTTAGGGTGCTGAATACTGGGAGCATACCCATCTCAGCCCTTTAGTGAATCGCTCGTTTCTTAAAGCTACCTTCCGTAACGTCCGCAACATCTTGAACAGAGATAAAAGCGTGGGGGTCTTGTTCGAGGGCAATAACACGCAGTTTTGAGATTTCAATACGCGTTACAACCGCATAAATGATTTTTCGCGCCTCATTTGAACACCCTGCCTGGCCTTCCCAAGTCATAACACTTCGGCCAAGTCGACATCCTATGAGCTCGGTAATTTCATCGGCCTCTTCAGAAATTATCATCACCGCTTTGGCTTCATCGAAGCCTTCAACAATAATGTCAATTGCTTTGTGCGCAATGAAATACGCAATCATCGAGTAAAGCGCCCTATCCCAACCGAGCGCGAGAGCGGCAAGGCTAAAAATTACGATGTTGATTATCATCACAATCTGCCCGACTGAGAGAAATGAGCGCCGACTCAAAATTATGGCCACAATCTCTGAGCCATCGAGCGATCCACCGCTTCTTAAAATAAATCCGACGCCCACACCGAGAATGATTCCGCCAAAAACGGTGGCCAAAAGGACATCGTCAGTTAAACCAGCGACGGGATGAAGCAAGGAAATGAAGATTGAAAAGGCAGAAATAGAAAACAGCGACGAGATAACAAAGGTCTTCCCAATGTGCCGGTATCCCAAAATCAAAAAGGGCACATTTAAAACAAAAGTGAACAAACCAAGGGGAAGTTTGGAGAGATGACTGCTGATAATCGAAATACCAACAATACCGCCATCAATAATGTTATTGGGCACAAGAAATATTTCGAGACCTACGGCCGCGATGGCCGAACCTAACAATAAGAGTGCAAATTTAATAACAAGGTTTCTTATTTTTTTTAACTTCATTTCGCCTCCAGGCTTTTTCGAAACAGTTAGGGGGTGAACATATATAAGATATAACTTCACCGTAGGAAGATGTTTTGAACCAAGAAAATAAACAAAAAGAGCAGAATTAGACTCTCAAAAGGCCGCGGAAACCCCGAGCAGCATAATAGGATTCTGCCCCATTATGAAAAACGAAAACGGTGTCATATCTGCGCTCGCAAAAGAGTGCTCCCCCAAGCTCCCTGATGGCAGACGGTGTCTCAATCCAGCTGGATGTCTTCAAATCAAATGCATCCAGTTTTTGCAGTTCCCGATAGTGCTCTTCGTTGAGCAACTCAATGCCAAGAAGAGCCGCCATTTCAATCGCGCTATTTTCGGGCTTGTGCTCTTTTCTGGATTCCAGGGCCGCCCGATCATAGCAAAGGCTTCTCCGACCTTTTGGGCTTTCGGCTGAGCAATCAACAAAAATGTACTCACCAGTGCTGACATCAAATGCCACAACATCGGGCTCGCCGCCAGTCTCTTCCATCTTATAGAGAGACCACACCTTTGCTGGACTCGATTCCAATCGAGTCTCAATATTTTCCCAGGACAAATCTTTATGACGTGTTTGATTTTGCGCAAAGCGCGTTTCTAGCGTAGCGAGCAGTATCTTGCGCTGGTCGTTTGATAGTTCATCATTTGCATTTTTCATGATGTACACCTCATCGCTGAAATTCTTGTTAGTAGCAAGATTCTGCTTGTCTGGAATACATACCTTTTGGAGCGGGCGACGGGACTCGAACCCGCAACAACCAGCTTGGGAAGCTGGTGCTCTACCATTGAACTACGCCCGCTTGATTGATTTACTACTCTATTATAAACAAGTTTTTCCTCTATACTGATACACACTGCTGAAAGAGTGGGATACTTGAAAAGGCTTAAAAGGAGGATTCATGATTCACGAAATTTGCCCTTCCGTCTACTCGGTCGGGGTTGTTGATAGTAATGTTCGTATATTTCACGGATACCAAGTTCCGTTTGGCACCACCTACAACTCGTACTTACTCATCGACGGCGAAAACGCCATCCTCGTCGACTTCGTTAAAGTCGCTTTTGCTCAGGAACTGCTCGATAATATCAAGCAAATTCTTGGTGATAAGCCCCTAACTCATATTATTTGTAACCACGTCGAACCTGACCATAGTGGCGCATTGCCAGCAGTGACTGCCGCATATCCACATGCTGAAGTGTACGGCACCAAAGCCTGCGAACGCGAACTTAAAGCTTACTACCCTCATGCAACGTATTCGTTTCACACGGTCACAGCGGGCGACTCGCTCAATACCGGTACTTTCACGTTTTCGTTTATCCCCATGCCGATGGTGCACTGGCCCGATTCGATGAGCACCTATGTATCTGAGATTAAGACGCTCTTTTCGAATGACGCGCTTGGCCAGCATATCGGCACAGGCGACTTCAAAGATAGCGATATTGACACTGAGTTTTTGATGGAACGCGCCGGCGACTACTATGCTAATATCGTGCTTCCCTACGGCATGCAAGTAGACAAACTTTTAGATGCAACCGCTGGGCTCAACATCGAACGAATTTGCCCTTCACACGGTGTAATCCTCGAGTCCCGAATTACTGAAATGATAGCCGCATATAAAAAGTGGGCGGCTGGTACCACTGATGACCAACGGGGAATAATCATTTACGATACGATGTGGGGCACCACCGCAAAACTTGCGCAACAAATTGCGGAAAAGTGGGAAAGCGAAGGGATATCGGCTGAAATTATTAATCTTTCAGACAAGCACTACTCGTATGCCTTGACTCGTCTACTCGAAGCGCGCTTTGTGGCAGTAGGCTCGCCAACGCTCAACAACCAGATGTTGCCAAGCGTTGCCGCATTTTTAACCTACGCGAAGGGCCTGCGTCCTCACAACCACTCAGGTCTCGCCTTCGGGTCTTACGGCTGGAGCGGCGAGTCAGTAAAATATATACAGGCGGAGCTTGAGTCAATGGGCTTCGATATACTTGAATCATACAAAGTGCAATGGAATATAGAAGAATAACAGGAGACCACCATGACCACACCTAACTACTCCATATACTGCGAATCAACTGCAGATATGCCCGAGTCCTTTTTTAAGGACCACGACGTGCGCTATGTGTGCTTTCACTATCTCCTTGATGGCGAGTTGTACCCCGATGACCTTGGGAAGACCATGCCTTTTAAGGAGTTTTATCGTCGCATTGAAGAAGGGGCGATGCCTTCTACCTCTGCGGTAAACGCGGGCGAATATATTGAAGCTTGGACTCCGGCACTAGAGGATGGCAAAGATATTTTGCACATTTCATTCTCATCAGGTCTCTCGTCGTCATATGAAACCGCTGTTGAGACAGGCATCATGCTGAAGGAAAAGTATCCTGACCAGAAAATTGTCGTCATCGATTCACTGGGCGCCTCATCAGGCTACGGCTTACTAGTGTCGCGTGCGGCAGAATTGCGAGACCAAGGCTACACGCTCGAACAACTTGCCCAATGGGTCGAGGACAATCGTCTCGACGTACATCATTGGTTCTTTTCAACCGACCTTTCGAGTTACCTTCGTGGGGGCCGCATTTCACACGCTTCAGCTTTTGTTGGGACGATGCTCAATATTTGTCCTCTGCTGAATATGAACAGTGAAGGAAAACTAATTCCCCAATCAAAAATACGCTCAAAGAAGAAAGCCATTACCGCCATCGTAGAGCGTATGGCAGAACATGCAAAGAACGGCAGTGCCTATGATGGGCTGTGCTATATTTCGAATTCAAATTGTTATGATGACGCGCGTGCTGTCGCAGATTTAATTGAGAAAACATTCCCTGATATTCGCAAGCCAATTCTCATCAATACGGTCGGCACCGTTGTTGGCGCGCACACGGGCCCAGGAACTGTCGCACTCTTCTTCGAGGGCGATAAGCGTACCCATTAATTTATGAGCACAAAATAAACGTCTGACGACGGGGCGTTTTGATAAGGCCTTCCGCAACCATATTCGAAATTTCTCGCGAAAGAGCGCTCCGGTCGCAGCGTAAATATGCGGCCAGCTCTTCACGGGCAAAGGGAATCTCAAACTCACTGTCGCGCTCGTCATGTGAAATGCTGCGCAAGAAATACCAGAGTTTATCTCGCAGCGTTTTTTGCGTCAGAACCTCGAGTTGCTGAGCCTGGTGATTATTGTGGGTTGCCACAACTTTCAGCAAGTTTTGAATGAGCCTCGCATGAAATTGACAAGCACTCGAACACGTCGTTACAACACGCTGATATTTCACGACAAGCACCTTAGTATCCGTGCGAGCCTCGAGTCCAAGATCGCTCGTTTTTTGACGCGCGCATACGGTCGTGTCGCCAAAGCAATCACCGATAGCCAGATCACCTCGAATAAAACGATTGCCATCGAGATCATACTGAACAATATGCGACTGGCCCTCAAGCATAATCACCAAAGAATCAAGTGGCTGGCCAGGGCTAACCAGCAAATTGCCTTTTTCAAATGTTTTGACCTGCGCCCCAAGACATGCCAGCATCGCACGTATCTCTTGAATAGAAATGCCAGAGAACAGTTCCGTATCCACCAACAACCCCAAATATTCATCGGTGAGGGCGTGAAGCGTTCGCTCTTTAGCAGTTATGATTTCCATTAAAATTTCCTTAAAATTATTTCCAAAATGTTGCACAGGCAACATTCTAACATAGATACTGGGTATATAGTTTCCTCATCTAACCTCTAGCCTAATGGCCTTGATGATGGGAGTTATCATGTCAGACGAAATGTTTTGTTTTCAGTGTGAGCAAACCGCGGGCGGGCACGGCTGCACGACCCGTGGAGTATGCGGCAAATCAGCAATGAGCGCGCACTTGCAAGATCACATTACCGAGGCGCTTGTACGCCTTTCCTGCTGCGTAAAAGACCGCAAGGCAAACGAAAATGAAATCGATCTTCTTTTGGATGGCCTTTTCGCCACCATCACAAACGTTGATTTCGATGATGTGAGCCTTCAGGACTTTCTTGACAAGATTGATGCTGCAGTAGCCTCAGGCGGCGAACTCAAGCCTGAGTGTAAAGCAGCTCAATTTACCTGTACCAAGAACATTTGGGAAGCGCCAGAAGACCTGCGCTCGCTCAAATCTCTCATTCTGTTTGGCATTCGTGGTATTGCCGCATATGAGTATCACGCTCGTATCCTCGGCTCAACAAATACTGAGGTTATTACCTTCCTTTTCGATGCTTTGCGCGCCCTTGCCCGCAGCACCGACGCAGAAGAACTAACGAATATGGTATTTGAAACGGGCATGATTAATCTCAAAGCCATGGAAGATCTCAATGTGGCTCATATTGACCATTACGGCAAGCCTCGTCCTATTGAAGTATCTCTCGAAGTGCAGCCTGGACCCTTCATCGTAATTTCGGGCCACGACCTTCACGATCTTGAACTTTTGCTTGAACAAACACGTGACAAAGGCGTTGATATTTATACGCATGGCGAGATGCTCCCTGCCCATGGCTATCCACTGTTTGCTTCATATCCCAACTTTAAGGGTCACTTCGGAACCGCATGGCAAAACCAGCAAAAAGAGTTTGCGGGTGTCCCTGGAGCGTTTCTCTTTACCACCAACTGCATCATGCCCGTTAAGGACACCTATGCAGACCGCGTCTTTACTACAGGTGTAGTAAATTACCCCGGAACGGTTCACATCGGCGAAGACAAAGACTTTGCTCCCGTCATTGAACGCGCTCTCGAACTTGGCGGATACAGTGAACCCCAACAGTTCACCGGCATCAATGGAGGAACAAGTGTCATGACGGGATTCGGCCATGATGCCGTTCTCTCTCACGCCGGAACCATTATTGAGGGAGTTAAGTCTGGCGCCATTAAGCACTTCTTGCTCGTCGGCGGTTGCGATGGAGCAAAGCCCGGACGCAACTACTACACCGAAATTGTTAAAGATGCTCCCGAGGGCACCATTGTTCTCACCCTTGCCTGCGGAAAGTTCCGGTTCAACGACCTCAATATTGGTGAGATTGCGGGACTCCCTCGCATCATGGATATCGGCCAGTGCAACGATGCTTATAGCGCCATCAAAATTGCTCTCGCATTGGCTGACGCTTTTGAGTGTGGCGTAAATGAGCTGCCGCTCTCGATTGTACTTTCTTGGTACGAGCAAAAAGCCGTATCGGTTCTTCTCACCTTGCTTGCGCTCGGCATTACTGACATTCGCGTGGGACCAACACTGCCCGCATTCATTTCACCCGCTGTTCTCGATTTGCTTGTCGAGAAGTTCAAGCTTGCGCCCATTACTACCCCCGAAGAGGATCTCAAGACCTTGATTGGCTAGTAAGCAATCATCTTCACTTACGCAAATCAATGCAGGAAAGCCCGAAGCGCATGCCTCGGGCTTTCCTTTTTCTCCACAGAAGTGGAGTCCCCCCCTCAAGAAAAGCCCCCTCGAAAGACCTCCCCCAGTACTTTCACCTCGACTTTTCTTACCTCGAGAAACAGTGTAGTTGGTACGTTAGACATGGCTTTTTGAGCAGAACGAACACTCGTTCGCTGAACTCTTTTCCTTGTCTTGCTTGTTTCATTATTAAAAGCCACCAAAATGCCCCTCCTAAGAGGGGCATTTACTATCGGAATTTAGACGGTTGTTTGTTGCCTAATAGTGACCATCACTCTCTTGGTTTGGTTCAATACGCCCTGCATACGTTTTATAAATGAGCGCAGTATAAAAGAGAACCAGCGGAACGCCAATAGCCGCAATGATGAGCATCACAAGAAGTGTTAGATTGCTCGAAGAACTCCCGACAACTGAGAGACTTTTTGTTGCGTCATACGCTCCGTTGTTGAGTGCAGGCAACATGTTGGGGAAGATCGAGCCTGCCCAAACCAAAACCGCACCTATGCCTGCGAACGCCGAACCGAGAAGGGTAAAAAAATCGCATTTTGTGCAGGGCTCAGATGCCTTTGAACTTTTAGCTCCATAGACCATAGAGATGACGATGCCCAAAACTGCAACTAAAGCTCCGGCAAGCGCAAGAGGTGACTTGCTGCCCGTTTCAAACGCATGCGAAGCGAGCATAGGAGCGAGCACTGTCGTAATCACAAATGAGATTACGAGCGCAAGCGTCGCACGTTTGCGAACGTTCATTACGCGCTTGTGCAGAGGGCCGACGGTCTTAAGTGAGAGCCATGAAGCACCGTGCCAAACGATCCAGCAAAATCCCGTTACTCCCACGAGAAGAGCGAAAGGATTGAGCAGCGTAAAGAAAGTGCCCGCGTACTCACCAGCACTATCGAGGGGAACGCCACGAATAACATTACCGGCAGCTACCCCCACGAGCAAAGACGCGATGGCTGAAGCTGCGAAAAACGAACCATCCCAAAAACGAGACCAAGCGGGGTCTATCGAGCGAAACTCCAGAGCTGCCGCGCGCAGTATCAAGCAAAACAAAACCAGCATGAGCGCAAGATAGAAGCCAGAAAATACTGTTGCATATACCGCAGGGAATGCCGCGAAGAGAGCGCCGCCGGCCGTGAGCAACCATACCTCATTGCCATCCCACACAGGGCCGATTGAACGAAGTAAAACCCTCTTATCTTCTTCGGTCTTTGCCAAGAACGGGTAGAGAATGCCCGTTCCCAAATCAAAACCATCCATGACAATATAGCCAATAATCAAAACCGCGATGAGTGCAAACCAAATATATGCCAACATTATGCCACCTCACCTTGCGTCGAGGTTTCCTCCGTTGCTTCGAGGGCAAGCTGCGGCCCCTTCTTTATCATTTTTGAAACCACGCGAGCCCATGCAACATAAATGAGTGTATAGAGAGCAGTAAACCCTATCAGTGTTATCAGAATTTGAGATGCGGGCACTGTCACCGAAACCGCATCGCGCGTGAGCAAAAGATTATAGACAGTCCACGGTTGACGTCCAATTTCCGCAGCCGACCAACCGAATTGAATGGCTAACATAGGCACCAGCGGCGTCCACATCAAAAATTTTAAAAACTTCTTGCGGTGTCCAAGATCATCTTTACGATTCCACATCCATGCAAAAAACGCGGCAATGAGCATAACAGGAAAGAGCAGTATCATGCCCCGATAAATTTGAAACGTAAGTTGGAGAGGCGGAAGCCCGCCATCTGGAATACCGGCCTTTGCCGCCTTTGCGCGAATTTCTTTGATGCCGGGGTATACCGTCTTCGTGTTGAAATCGGCCATATAACTAATGCCATTGGGGATAGCGAGCACATAGGACTTTTCGTTTTTGGTGTCGATCCAACCAATAATGCCAAGATTGATGGGCCCTGATTCCCACTGCCCTTCAAGAGCTGCAATTTTCGCTGGTTGAGTGCGCAAAGTTGACACCGCTTGCAAGTGACCGAGGGGCGCCATAGCGATCGAGGCAATGAGCGCGAGACTTGCTCCCACAGCCATGGTCCGCTTCGCGAACTTCGTATGGCGATCATGATAGAGATAATAAGCAGCAATGCCTACGGCCATAAAACCGCCCATAATGAGAATGGCATCGACCGTATGAAGGTAGCGTGGAATGGTCGTGTGGTTAAACGCAGCCGCAAAAAAGTCCGTGAGCACGGCTTTTTCTCCCGTTGCGGTCTTAATTACTTTGTAGCCAGCAGGCGACTGCATCCACGAGTCCGCGATAATAATCCAGAACGCACTGAGGAGTGAACCCAACCACACTAGCCACGTCGAAATATAAAAGAAGCGCTTGCTCACACGCTTGCGTCCGAAGATGAGAACGGCCAAAAAGGTTGACTCGAGAAAGAAACTAAATAGCGCCTCCGCGGCAAGAGGGGCACCAAAAATATCACCGACGAAGCGGCTAAACGATGCCCAGTTGGTGCCGAAAGCAAACTCCATCGTAATGCCTGTCGCAACACCAACCGCAAAGGTTGCGGTAAAGATCTTTATCCAAAAATCTGAAGCTGCCCGATCTTCGGGATCGTTTGTCTTGCGATAACGACGCTCTGCCATAACCAATATCGCGCCAATGCCAATTGACAAAGGTACGAAGAGAAAGTGGTAGATAATCGTAACCGCAAACTGGATGCGCGCAAGAAGAGTTGCGTCCATACGGTTCCACCTTTCCTTTCTTGTTTGCACTCCGCTCATTTTCTTAGCGCTAAAGCGAAGTTCTTACCAATAGAAATATCTCTTTTAATGATACTAAATAAGTATCATATTCAATCGCTCATTATGATACTCTTCTGGCAATAATATGCAACATAATTTTTTATGGTTCTTAGAAGCAAGCAAAGACGTTGCCCAAGCATACTGTGCAAACAAAAAAGCGCAAGGTTTCCCTTGCGCTCATATGCTTCAAGATTATATTGTGCTTCCCCCATCACGCATACGCCTCTATTCGTAACGCAATGCCTCAATTGGATCGAGTTTTGAAGCCTTATAGGCTGGATATACTCCAAAGAATACACCAATTCCTGCGCTAAAGAAAAACGCAACAAGAACAGACCACAAGGTAACTTTAGTTGCTAGTACAAAACTTATAAGCCACGCGCCAAGCGCGCCAAAAGCTATACCAAGGCCGCCTCCCAAAATTGAAAGTACCAAGGCCTCGATGACAAACTGAAGCAAAATGTCGTAGGTGCGCGCACCCACCGCTTTGCGGATGCCGATTTCTCGCGTACGCTCAGAAACAGAAACGAGCATGATATTCATAATGCCAATGCCGCCGACGAGCAGCGAAATTGAAGCAATTCCTGCAAGCATGTAGGTCATAGTGTTCACAAGAATATCAACCATACCAAGTATTTGATCTTGCGTCATGCTCGAAAACTCTGATCCGTATTTTGGACGCATCGCCAATTTAATTTGTGTCTGCGTCAGGGTAATATCTTCGGCTGATTGTGCTGATACCCCAATCATCGATAAATCCTTCGAACTCACGAGACGCTCGCCCGTTGTATAAGGAATCTGAACGGCAGAATCCGTTGAGGAGCCCGTTGCTCCGCCTCCTGTCTCCGCCGCCACACCGATGACGCGGAAATTTTGGCCATCAACACGAACCAAGCGCCCAAGCGCGTTGCCTGTGGGAAAGAGTTTCGTTGCAAGGCTGTGACCCAGCACAATGACACGACTTGCGCCCGTTACTTCAGCACGGTTGTACATGCGACCGGCGCTTAAATCTGTTTTCATCACGCTCGAAATATTTGCGTCTGACGCCATGAACGATGCTTGAGCAGTTTCGTGCCCATTGGTGAGCGTCACGCCACCTTCAACAAATGGTATCGCTATGGCTCGTGTAAGTTTCGAGTTGAGGAGCTCAACATCTTGATACGTGAACTTTGTGCTTCCCACACCCATGGGAGATGATGAAGCCGTCATTTGGCCGGAGCCGCTCATCATTTGCTCATAGTTGCCAGGCATAACGTATATCAGATTCGAACCAAGCGAGTTGAACTGGCCCAAAACGTCGTCACGAACTCCCGTTCCAATTGATACGAGCAATATCACACTTGAAACACCAATAATGACACCGAGCATAGTGAGAATGGCGCGTGCCTTGTTTGCGTTCAGCGCTCGCAAAGCAATCTTAAAGGATTCTTTAAGATTCATTTTCGCTCACCGCCTCAGCATCCTGAGTTAACTGCATCTTGCGCAACTCCGCCACAGCATCAATGCGCTCGCCATCTTTGTTGAAGTAATCTTGAGTGATTTTTCCATCCGCAATACGCACAACACGCGCGGCATGCAATGCCACATGCGCGTCATGCGTAACCAAAACAATGGTGACTCCTGACTTATGAAGTTCCTGCAAGAAGGCCATGACTTCGATGCCTGATTTGGAGTCAAGATTTCCGGTTGGCTCATCCGCCAGAATGATGGAAGGTTCAGTTACAAGCGCTCGCGCAATGGCGACGCGCTGCTGTTGACCTCCCGAAAGTTGATTGGGCATATGATCGAGGCGCTCCCCAAGGCCAACGCGCTTGAGGGCCTCGATTGCTCGCTCTTTGCGTTCCGTTGCTGATACTCCTGCATAAATCAGGGGAAGTTCAACGTTTTCAATTGCTGTCGTACGCGCAAGCAAATTGAATGCCTGAAAAACAAAGCCAATCTCTTTATTGCGCACTCGGGCAAGTTCGTTTTCGGCCATCTTTGTTACGTCAGTACCCCCAACAAGAACTTCGCCACTCGTCGGATGGTCAAGAAGACCAATCGAATGCATGAGTGTAGATTTTCCTGAGCCCGAGGGACCAATAATCGCTATAAAATCGCCTTTGCGAATTTGTAGCGAAACACCATCAAGCGCGTGGACGACAATATCGTCGCCCACCTGATAGGTTTTTTGAACGTCGCGCACTTCAAGCACAACATCGCCGGCACGTTCACGTTCCACGGCATCCACCGCGGCATATTGAGATACAGCAGACTCTGCCATAAGCGCCTACTTAGAATTAGATTTTGAAGAAGAAACCTTTACCGAAAGTCCATCACTCAGGGGCGTGCTACCCGCAAGGGCAACACTGTCGCCTTCTTTGACCCCATCTAAAATTTCAACTGAAGTGTCAGTGGTCGTCCCTGCAGTAACCGTGGTCTTGACCAACTTATCGCTCTTGACGACATAAACGTAGTCCTTGCCACCCTCTGAGAACAAAGCCTCAATGGGAACGGTGACTGCTGAAGCAACATTCTCGACCTCAATGGTGCTGTCACCCTTCATGCCGAGTTTCAACGCTGACTCACCTTGATCAAGAGACATCTCAACAAGGAACACCGTACCACCGGTAGTCGTTGTTTGAGCGACATCACCAATGCTCAAAACTTGGCCTTTAAACGTTTTTCCATAAAAAGCATCAAGCGTTACTTCGACGTTTTGACCTACTTTTACTTTCTCGATATCGGCTTCGTCAACTTCAACGGTAAAGCTGAGCTCTTTGTCGTCCACAATCGAAAATGCTGGAGAGCCTTGTGCAAGAGCAGACCCTTTGGAAGGCGAGTTGTCATTACTCTTTGCCGTCGCGCTTGTTGAGGCAGTTGCGGCAGCCAAGGCCGATGCCGAACCAGCAGTCGGGTACATTAATGTACCGCTCGCGGGTGCGGTTAACGTCGCCTTATCAAGTGCCTTTTGTGCCAAATCAACTGATTTCTGAGCCGCAGAGACACCCTTTCGAGCAGATTTTTGCGCACCGCTCGTTGGCGTTGCTTTTGCCTGGGCATAGCCCAATTTTGCTTGCGCGAGCGCAGACTTAGCTTGAGCGCTTGCAACTTTCGCAGAGGTGTAGGCAGACTTTGCCGTTGGATTAGTTTTCGCGGCGTTATAGGCAGCTTTTGCCGCGGACTCTGCAGATTTGGCCGCATCATAGGCTTCTTGCGCCGCGCTTACTCCCGCCTTTGCTGCCTTCACACTTTGAATTTTTGTGGTTGCTGAAAAGTTTGCCTGCTCAAGGCCAGATTGCGCCTGAGCAAGGGCGGACTGTGCGGAAGCAAGTTGCGCGTCAAGCGCATCGGTCTGCAACTTTAATATCTTGTCGCCTTTTTCAACCTGAGCTCCATCTTTGACATACACTTTGTCAATGAGTCCTGAACTCTCAGGATAGACATCTACCTTTGTTCCCGCAGTCACCTTGCCCGAGCCGAGCACCGTTACGGCAAGTGACTCAGTGCGTACTTGTGCAGTTTCAACTTTCGTGCCGGCATTCTTTGCCATGAAAAAGCCCACAAGAGCAATAACAACGACAAGGCCGATAATAACTCCAGTAATTATTTTTGCTTTTTTAGACACGATGCCTCCACTATAACGGGAAGTGCTCACAAACTCCGCTTAAAACTTAATTGCAATCCTTTTGAATTTCACTTCAAAAGGAAAATACCCATCTTTAGAGCGTACCAAATAATCGATCGCCAGCGTCGCCCAGTCCAGGATTGATGTAGGCCTTTGGAGTAAGTTCTTCATCAAATGAAGCCGCAAAGATTTCGATATCAGGATGATTTTCGAGCAAGCGTGCCACACCTTGGCGAGCAGCGACAATGCACATGAGTTTAATATTCTTCGCACCCTTATCCTTCACGAACTCAACAGCCGCTTCGGCAGATCCGCCCGTAGCGAGCATAGGATCGAGCAAAACCGTGTCGCGCTCAGAGATATCCTTAGGATAATTTGAATAGTAAGGAACAGGCAAGAACGTCTCTTCATCTCGATACATTCCCAAATGGCCCACTTTGCAGTCAGGCATTAGTTGCATAAAGCCCTCAACCATACCAAGACCAGCACGCAAAATAGGGATGATAACTGGCTCTGGATTTGCAAGTTCTTGGCAACGTGCCACAGCAACAGGAGTCTTAACATCAACGGGGCGTAAGGGCAAGCTGCGCGTCGCCTCATAACCAACAAGCATGGTAAGTTCGGTAACAAGCTCGCGGAACTGTTTGGTCGTCGTTTTTTCATCACGCAAAATCGCCATTTTGGCCTGAACTAAAGGATGCTCGACAACGGTTAGATGCTCGAATCCGTAGTTTTTGTTGGTTGATTCACACATGGTGCTTATCTCCTTATGTTTAGAAAAAGCGCCCCTGATATGAGGCGCTTTCTATACTATCTTTTCTTCGCTTTATTATCCACTCTATTCACTTTTCGGAAGGCTAGCTTCTTCATCATGAGGCAAGATTGCATTGACCAAAACGCCAAAAACAACTGCAAGGAAGAGACCTGACATTGTCAGGTGCATGCCGCTGCCAATCGGAATCATGATGCCGCCAAGAGCGCCAACGCCCAAACCAATAACCAAAATTATTCCAACAATCGTGAGATTGCGTGAATGGGTGAAATCAAGGTTTGCTTCTGCGAGAGTACGAATACCAATAGCAGCAATCATACCGAAGAGCATAATTTCAACGCCGCCCTTAACAGGACCAGGAATTGTTTGCAAGATTGCGCCAAATTTTCCGACAAAACCAAGAACAAGAGCAAAGATTGCTGCAATTCTCAACAACTGAGGATTGTAGTTTTTCGTCGTAGCAAGAACACCGGTGTTCTCAGCATAAGTTGTCTCGGGAGGTCCGCCAACAAAGCCTGCAAAAATTGTCGCGAGACCATCGCCGGCGAGCGTGCGATGCAAGCCAGGATCTTTGATGAAGTCTTGACCAACTACCGCGCCGTTGGTGGTGATATCGCCGATATGCTCCATGAAGGTTACGATTGCGATTGGAGCAATAGAGAGAATGGCGCCCCAGTGGAACTGAGGAAGTGTAAAGAACCCAACACCATTAGCGTCTTTAGTAACAAAAGGAATGTTAATCCATGCTGCCTGACCAATTGAACTCAAGTCTAGTGAATAGAGGCCAAGCGCATTTAAAATGATGCACAGAATATAGCCTGCGGCAATTCCAATCAAAATAGGAACAAGCTTAAAGAACCCTTTTTGTATGTAGTTGCATAAAATGACTACCGCAAGCGTGAAGAGCGCTATGAAGATATTCATATAGGTTGCTGAAGATAGTGGAGCAGAAAAATCTGCCCATCCCGACGCATCATTTATTGCGGTTGACGCAAGATTGATACCAATAATAATGATGACGGGGCCGGTTACAACAGGTGGGAACAAACGCTTTACGCGATTCGGACCAATCGCATACACCAAAAGCGCGAACAACAGGTACACAAAACCTGCAACAAAAATTCCGCCTTGAGCAATGGGGACCTGTGATGGATTCACGTGCCCACTCTTCATGGTGATTGCCGCAATAGCAGGGATGAAAGCAAAACTCGACCCAAGGAAAACGGGAACCTTGAATTTTGTGCTGGCATGGAACATCAAAGTTCCAATACCCGCGGTTACTAGTGCTGTTGAGGCATTTAGGCCTGTTAGCAGTGGAACCAAAACCGTTGCGCCAAACATAGCAAACAAGTGCTGAAGACTTAAAAGGTAGTCTTTGCCCGTTAACTTATGTTTCGCATAGTTCGTTTTTGGTGGCGTATCGACTGCGCCGCTCATACAACCCTCCAATTTCTATCTTTAGCGCTTCCCATGAAGCGCTTTTTCACAAATGATCCCCCGCACAAACTTTAACTAGTATACCTAAAGAAAGTTTAACAATGTATTAAGTTCTTCCGGCGTGGACACAATATATGATGGCTCTTCTGCTTTGAGTATGTCTGGTTCAAACATTCCGTACTCCACTGCAACGCTCAACATCCCCGCTGCATGGCTGGCTCGAATATCATAGGGAGAGTCGCCAATATACAGGCAATCAATGGGGCGGAGCTTCTTTTGATGCTTTGAGCTCAGAATATCCATCACTTTCAGTAGCGGTTCTGGTTTCGGCTTCGGTTCCTTCACATCATCAGAGCCGATGAGCGTATCAAAATACCGATACAAGTCAAAATAACTGAGGTCTGAAATTGCCGATTCGCGACGCTTTGATGTTGCGACGCCAAGCGGAATTTTACGCTCAGACAGTTCACAGACAAATGACTCGATACCGTCAAATGGGCGAATATACTCATCCCTAATCTCGGCACAATAAACACGATAGGTACTCAACAAAATCTCAGTCAAATGATCAACCGAAGAAACGGCGCAATAAGTTTCCTTACGTTCGCCAAAATATTTCTGCGCAAAATGATTCATTTGCTGTGAGAGAGGAATACCAACAAGCGCCGTCAATTCTTCTAGCGGCAAATCCTCATGAAACACCTCGCCGATGGTGTGACGAAACGATTCAGTAATGAGCGGCCCCGTGTTAACCAAAGTACCATCGAGGTCAAAAATAACCGCTTGAATACTCGCTTCTCGCCCTTGCACAAAAGAGGAGCCCCCCAAGGGGAGCTCCTCAAAATTACTCCGCATCTTCATCGTCGAAATCTTCACCAAGTAGTTCTTCTGCCTCGTCCTCAATGAAGTTTGAAGCATCCTCGCCTTGCATTGGACCACTCTTCTCCTCGCCCTCATCGAGCATTTCAAGAAGTGATCCCTGGTTTGGATCTGCTGGTGCCTTTGACTTCTTCTTTTTCTGACCAGCCACACGCGCTATTGCGGTAACACGATCGCTTCCAGCAACATTCATGACCTTTACGCCTTGAGTAGAACGACCCAATGACGAAATATCTGTTGCCTTTACACGTATGACAACGCCTTCCTCAGAAATGAGCATGAGTTCATGCGTTGGGCCAACAATCTTCATGCCACTTAGTGGGCCCTTCTTGTCGGTTACAAGAATTGTCTTAACTCCTTGTCCGCCACGATGATGAATCGGATACTCACTTATTGGCGTACGTTTGCCATAGCCGCGTTCCGTAACAACAAAGAGTTCACTGCCTTCAGGCGCGATTTCCATACCAAGCACGCGATCGCCATCCTTGATATTCATGCCCTTAACGCCACGCGTATCGCGACCCATCGGTCGAGCCTCAGCCTCGTCCCACATAATAGCCTTGCCTGAAGCGGAAACCATAATAACGTTTTCGCCCGTCTTGACTCGGCGAACAGAAATGAGCTCATCGTCACTGCTCAAGTGAATTGCAATCAATCCGTCGCGACGTGAACGGTCGTATGCTTGAATGGCTGTCTTCTTCACCATTCCCTTGGTGGTCGCGAATAACAAAAACTCATCATCGGGGAATGTCTTGGTGTTAATTACTGCAGCAATCTGCTCATCTTGCTCAAATGGAAGAAGATTTACTACCGCAGTTCCTCGCGCATGGCGCGATCCGACAGGCAACTCATGAACCTTCAAGCGATACACTTTGCCCTTGGTTGAGAAGAAGAGCACATAATCATGCGTTGAAGCAATGAAGAGATGCTCAACAAAGTCATTATCTTTGAGATTGACGCCTGCGACTCCCTTACCGCCACGCTTTTGCTGACGATAGGTCGCCACAGGAAGACGCTTTACATAACCAGCCTTCGTGATGGTAACAACCATGTCCTCCTCAGCGATAAGATCTTCAACATCAAGATCTTTTGCTGCACCAGTGATTTCCGTACGGCGCTTATCGCCAAACTTCTCACGAACTTCTTGAAGTTCTTCTTTGATAATGCCAAGAACAAGTTGGACATCTCCAAGAACTTTTTCGTACCACTCAATCTTTTCTTTTAGAGCGGTCAGTTCTTCAATAATTTTTCCACGCTCAAGTCCAGTCAAACGACGCAGACGCATTTCGAGAATTGCATCCGTTTGAACTTCGGTTAAGCCGAAGCGCTCGATCAAGCGCTCTTTAGCTTCTTGATCTGTCTGGCTACCACGAATGATTTTGATTACTTCATCGATATTATCAAGCGCAATTACGAGGCCTTCCAAAATATGAGCACGCTCTTTTGCTTTGCGAAGTTCATATTTTGTACGGCGCGTAATAACATCTTTCTGATGCTCGACGTAGTGATAGAGCACTTCTTTTAAGCTCAAGACATGAGGCACGCCATCAACAAGCGCAAGCGTGATGACACCAAAGCCCGTTTGAAGTTGCGTGTGTTTAAATAACTTATTTAAAACAACCTGTGGAATTGCGTTGGTTTTTAATTCAATAACAACGCGCATTCCCTTACGGTCCGACTCATCGCGCAAGTCGCTGATTTCTGTAAGTTTTTTCTCATGGACAAGCTCCGCAATCTTCGCAACCAAGCGAGATTTATTGACCATGTAAGGAATCTCGGTTACAACAATGCGCGAACGACCCGTGCTCGTGTTTTCGATATGAGCTTTTCCGCGGATTGTGATGGAACCACGACCCGTTTCATAAGCATCACGAATGCCCTGATAACCCATAATCATTCCGCCCGTAGGGAAGTCTGGACCAGGAATAAACTGCATCAGCTCTTCGGTCGTAATATCTGGATTATCAATCAGCGCATCGACACCATCAATAACCTCGCCGAGATTATGAGGCGGAATATTAGTAGCCATACCAACCGCAATACCCTGTGAACCGTTTACCAATAAGTTTGGAAAACGTGCAGGTAAAACTAGAGGTTCCTGCAACGACTCATCGTAGTTTGGCCCAAAGTCTACGGTCTCTTTATCAAGGTCGCGGAGCAACTCCATCGCAACTTTCTGTAAGCGAGACTCGGTATAACGCATAGCCGCCGCTGAGTCACCATCGATTGAACCAAAGTTTCCATGGCCATCAACGAGTGGCGTGCGCATTGAAAAGTCTTGAGCCATACGAACCATCGTGTCGTATACCGCGGTATCACCATGAGGATGGTACTTACCGATTACTTCACCGACGGTCCAAGCGGACTTTTTGTAAGGACGCGTTGGAGTCAAGCCCGATTCATTCATTGCGTAAAGTACGCGGCGATGAACTGGCTTGAGGCCGTCGCGCACGTCTGGAAGCGCACGCGCTACAATAACCGACATCGAGTACTCAAGGAAAGAACTACGCATTTCCTTATGAAGCTCAATAGGAACAGTACGTGTGCCACTTGTATCTATGCTGAGATTTTCGTCTGACACGTTTTACTCCTTAAATATCGAGGAAACGAACGTCTTTTGCGTGCGTTTGAATGAATTCTTTACGAGGTTCTACCTGGTCGCCCATAAGATCCGACACCGCTTGCTCCGCAGCAATCGCATCATCAATTGTTACTTGAAGGAGCGTGCGCACCGAAGGGTCCATCGTGGTTTCCCACAACTGCTCGGGGTTCATTTCTCCCAAACCTTTATAGCGCTGAATATTATATTTTTGTCCCTCTGGCAATTTTTTCAATTCGTCTTGCATCTCTTCGTCAGAGTAAGCGTATTGGTGCTTGCGCCCAGAGCTGATTTTATAGAGCGGCGGCTGTGCAATATAAATATAGCCAGCCTCGATTGCCTGAGGCATGTAGCGATAGAAGAAGGTCAAAATTAGGCAACGGATGTGAGCGCCATCAACATCAGCATCGGTCATGATAATTGCCTTATGATAGCGAGCTCCGCCCAAATCAAACTCATCACCAATACCGGTACCCATTGCGGTAATCATTGCCTGGATTTCTTGGCTTGAAAGTGACTTGTTGAGACCAGCGCGCTCAACATTCAAAATCTTACCGCGAAGCGGCAAAATAGCTTGGAACGAACGATCACGTGCCATCTTTGCTGATCCGCCTGCCGAGTCACCCTCAACGAGATAAATTTCACAAAGTGAAGCATCCTTGAGAGAGCAGTCTGCGAGTTTTCCAGGAAGTGAAGAGCCCTCAAGAAGACCCTTTCGACGCGTGAGGTCACGAGCTTTTCGCGCAGCTGCTCGAGCCTTTGCTGCTTGTGTTGCCTTTGTCACAATAATGCGCGCCTGGCGAGGATTCTCTTCCAAAAACTCTGCAAGCCCCTGTGTCACGATTGATTGCACAAATCCACGCATTTCCGTATTTCCGAGTTTTGTCTTCGTTTGGCCCTCAAATTGCGGATCATGCAATTTAACTGAGAGGACCGCAGTTAGACCCTCGCGGATATCATCTCCCGTGAGATTTGTATCCTTTTCTTTAATGATATTTTGGCGACGCGCATAATCATTAATCGTACGAGTGAGCGCATTTTTAAAACCATCAAGGTGAGTACCACCTTCATGCGTATGAATATTATTTGCAAACGCTAGCGTATTATCGGCATAGGAAGTATTCCATTGCAGTGCTACTTCCACACTTCCCTCTTGGCCCTCAGCTTCAAAATAAATTGGTTTGCTGTGAACTGTTTCTTTGCCCTGGCTGAGATACTTTACAAAGTCAACAATACCGCCCGCATAGCGGAATTCATCTTTTCTTGGTTCAAGTTCGCGCATATCCGTTAAAGTAATTTTTAGATTTTTGTTCAAAAACGCAGTTTCGCGCATGCGAGTCTGTAAAACCTCATAGTCATACACGGTTGTCTCAAAGATATCGGGATCAGCCCAGAAAGTAACCTTTGTACCCGTGGTTTTACTGCTGGTACTTTTTTCCTCAAGCTTTGTTGTTGGCTTACCGTATTCGTAACGCTGAAAATACAATTTTCCGTCACGTTTTACTTCAACTTCAACTTTATAAGAAAGCGCATTAACAACAGAAACACCTACGCCATGGAGTCCACCTGACACTTTGTAACCATTGCCGCCAAATTTTCCACCAGCATGCAAAACCGTCATAACGACTTCAAGCGTTGGTTTTTTGAGTTTTGGGTGCTTATCGACAGGTATTCCACGACCATTGTCGGTGACCGTAATAGAATTATCGGGATTTATTACAACATCAATATTGGTACAGTAACCAGCCAATGCTTCGTCAACTGAGTTATCTACTACCTCATAAACAAGATGATGAAGACCTTTTGGACCAGTTGAACCAATGTACATACCTGGTCGCTTGCGAACAGCTTCAAGACCTTCAAGAACTTGAATATCTTTACCTGAGTATTCAGATTTCTTGTTTGCCACGAGTACTCCTTTTGATATTCGGGATTGATAGTATCTTTGATACTATATGCCAGCCCTCAGACACGACAAATGAGCAAAAGATACTAAAAAACGGTTATAAAACCGTATTTAATTTTACCATAAATAGATATTTTATTGGCTAATTAAGCCATGTAATCAAATCTCAGCGTGTTTTAAAAGAATTTATATGAAAACTTATAGTTTTCCTTAAAAGTAGTGCCCAATTTCGCTCACATTGAGATTTAGCTCAATTTTTTTCTTCTTTTTACCTCAACGCGCACCGTAGAAATTGAGGAATCATTAAGCGCCTCTTTTAATTTTTCTACATACATCGATTCAAGCATTCGAATATTATTTGCCCACGCTGCATTATCGACCCACACAATAATCATTTTGCCTCTACGAAACAGCGAAATAGTATGCTCGACTGTGCTTGGTCCTGTAATATCTGCCCACGCACGATTGAGGGATGTTTGGACCTGCGTGTGCTCCCCCGTAGGATCGATTTCATGCAGAAAACTGTCGAGCGCTTTTTGTATGGGAGTAATTTCAGTCATTTTATCGTAACGATTGTCACTTAAAAATTCATCCATTATGAAATCAACTCCTCTACATTAATAACTTTTGCTTGATCGAGTAAATCCTGCGTGAAATATCCAATATTGGCTGTTGTAATTACCGTTTGGGCAACCTCGCTCACTAAATGAGTAAGTGAGTTTCGACGCTCACCGTCTAGCTCACTCATCACATCATCTAAGAGCAACAGGGGTTTGCTCCCCGATATTTTTTCAATAACCTTAACCTCGGCCATTTTCCACGCAAGAGTAATGGACCGCTTTTGTCCTTGGGAAGCAAAGGTCCGCGCGTTTGAATTATCCAAATTAAAAATTATGTCATCACGATGAGGCCCAACAAGAGATATGCGACGAATAAACTCATCGTTCTTGCGTTGTTCAAGTTTCTTCTTAAATAGTTCTTTAATTTCTATAAGTGATGTTTGAAATATTTCATCATCAATGTTTAAACCCTCTTGAGATTGAGAAAAAATATTTGAAAAATATAAAATATTCAAACTTTCCCGATTATTAATCTGAGAATAGGCTTCTTGTATCTCCAAATTAATTCTCTTTAACAGCTTAATTCGCTGAAAAATTAAAGCTGATCCATATTCAATGAGTTGCTCATTCAGCACTTCAAGTAAAAGAAAATTTATTTCCTCATCTTTAAAGAGCTTGTTTCTTTGGGCGACAATTTTTTTATATTCTTGCTTAAGCTGAAAATATTTTTTTGATAATTTCGAACCGAGACTATCCAGCTCAACTCTCCTTGCCTCCGATGAACCAGAAACAATTAAAAGATCATCAGGAGTAAACAGCACACTCGGTATTACTCCCATAAATACCGAGAGGCTCCGCACTCTTTTATCATTCACTACTAGAGTTCGAGTGTTACTTTTTACTTCAAAAATGACATCTCGCACACGCTGCTCATCACTTGCTGACATTACAATTCGCGCAGAAGTTGAGTCATCTTCCTTATTTACCACATCAGCCCACGAGGGATTTCTAAACGATGTGCCTTCGGTCACTAATTGAAGAGCTTCAATAAAGTTAGTTTTCCCGATTGCATTAGGGCCATACAAAATTGTCAGATGTGAATCAAGTTCAATCAACACGTCTTTATATGAACGGAAGTTATGAAGTTTTATTTTTTCAATTCTAAATGTCACGTTAATGATTTGAACGAACAGGCATCATAAGATAAGTAAATCCTTCTTCAGGACAACGAATCAATCCTGGTTTCATGCCATCTTGTATCTCTAAAGAAACAAATTCATTTTTTATTACCGAAAGTCCATCCTGAACAAAATTGTAATTAAAAGAAATTTCTTGGGTCTCCCCTTCAATTTTTGCGAGAACTTTCTCTTCAGCATTACCAACATCTTGGGCTTTGGAAGAAAGTGAGATTTGTTGATCTTCCACAGAGCAAACAATTTTTATGGCCGTATTATTGAGAGCCATTAAAGAAACACGTTTCACAGACTCACTTAATTCAGAAAGACTAATGGTAGTTTTTGCTTTCCACTCTTTTGGAATTAATTGATTGTAGTTGGGGAAATTTCCATCTAGGCGGCGTGTTACAAAAGAGGTATCTCCAAAAGTAAAGAGAATTTGGTTTGAGGTGAGCACAATATTTATTTCTTTGGTTCCTGTATTCATCTTTACAACTTCTTCGAAAGCTTTTCCAGGAATTAAAACTTCAAAACTATCAACAAGTGGTTCATCAAGGAATTTTTCAACGAGCGCTAAACGATAGCTATCAGTAGCAACCATTTTTACAATTTCTTTATCAACAGTAAGGAGGATGCCAGTAAGAATTGCTCGAGTTTCATCATTGCTTACCGCTTTAGCAACTTTCTTTACCATTTCATCGAGAATATTCGAGGGAAGTTTAATTGACTCAATTCCAGAAATATCAGGAAAGCGTGTAAAGTCCGCTGCATTAAGTGTATTAACGGTGAAATGTGATTGATTACATGAAATACGAGCAATATCACCTTGTGTCTCAATAATTACTGCTGCTTCAGGAAGACTTTTAATAATATTGGTAAAAATCTTTCCAGGTACAGCCAATACTCCACTTTCATCGATAAGACCAGAAACTGACGTTTTAATTGAGGTTTCAAGGTCGGTCGCGAAAAAAGAAATCTTATCTTGTTCAGTAGAAATTAAAATTCCTGCTAGTGAAGGAACTGTTGCTCGAGATGCTGTTGCTTTGATAACGGTATCGAGGGCAGTAACAAGTTCAGATTTTGAGATGGTAATTTTCATTATTATTCCTTAATAAATTATGAAAAAACAATAATACTAATAATAAGGGGTGTGGAAACTTTGTAAAACTTGTATTTCCGCAGATAAACAGGTGTGTCCCCCTTAGGAAAAAACTGTTTATGACTCCCTTAAATTATCAACGCTTTCCCACTTAAAATGTCCATAATTTTAAAACTACTTACTTACACACATTTTTTCCTGAGTATTTTACAAGTTATCCCTAAGTTATTCATTCTTGAATTAATAATCAACCTCTTAATTCAATAGTGTTTAGTACCCGTAACCCAAAACTCAAGAAAAATTAACCCTCAAGCAAGCAACTTAAGGGTTTAAAAATCACTGCTGGCGTTTAATTTGTTCGGTTAATATTTCAACCTGTTGAAAAACTTGCGGGTCTGCTTTAATCATTTTTTTAATTTTGTCGACAGCATGCATTACGGTTGTGTGATCTCTATCCCCAAAATCTTTACCTATGCGAGGGTACGAGTAATCAGTTAACTCTTGTGTTAAATACATAGCGATATGACGTGGGAACACTATAGACTGTGTTCTTTTGCTACCAAGAAGATCATTTTTGTTGATTCCGAAGTATTTGCATACCTCTGATTGAATGGTTGCAACTTTAATAATCTTATTTGTTTGATTTTTAAAAAGCCCTGAGGTTGTTTTTTGGGTAACCTCAAGATCGATGTAATTAAGTCTACTGAGTTCAGTGAAGGCAATAATAATATTAACTGCCCCTTCAATCTCACGTACACTTCTTACACTTTTATCAGCAAGGTATTCGTATACTTTCTTATCAACAGGAATAGGTTGTTTATTAAAGAGAGTCTTAATAATTGCATAACGTAATTCATAGCTTGGAGGTAGAACGTCAGCCTCGACTCCCATTTGAAAACGGGTAATCATGCGCTCATCCATATTAATTTCTGCGGCAGCCCTATCTGAAGCAACGACAATCTGTGCTTTCTTACTATAGAGAGCTTCAAATGTATGGAAAAATTGCTTAATTCCCTGATCCTTCTTTTCAAGGAATTGAATGTCATCCATTAATAAAACATCAGCTTCTCGATAAATCTGGTGAAAAGCTCCCATGTTTTTTATTGATGAATTTGAATTGTCTTTACTTAAGGCATTAATAAATTCATTGAAGAATTCTTCCGCAGTAGCGTAGACAACTTTTTTATTCGGGTAGACTTCAGAAATATAGTTTCCAATCGCTTGGAGGAGATGTGTTTTTCCGAGCCCCGGACCTCCGGAAATAAAAAGCGGATTGTATTTTTGACCCGGATGTTCCGCAACATTCATGGCAATACTACGCGCAAAGTTATTTGAGTCTCCTGAGATAAAAGTATCAAAGGTATATTTATCATCAAGGGTACCGCGCGGAATGATTTCCTCTTTTTTGATATCCTCATTAATAATCTGGCTAACCGTAGGAACTTTTGTTTCAATTTGGTTGCTGATGATATTCTCGTCAACAACAACTTCAATATCGAGTGCATGACCCGCTATGTTATCTATTGTATTTTGAACAATCTCAATACCTTTTAAAAACCAATCTCTTGAAAAGTGATTTGGTGCCGCAAGGGTGATAGTTGAATCTGTAAGTGATACAGGTATGATTCGCCCATATCGACTATTGAATTGTGGTGATTTCGTCTGACTTTCAAGAGAATTTAAGACATTAGCCCAAAATTCATCTTTGTCGAGATTAGTTTCTATCAAGTTTGTCCCCTTTCTTAAATCGCGTTAAATATGAAATTCCTTCAGATGTTAATAATCGTTTACCTGAGCTTGAATAAATAAAGTTGCATTCCTCGAGATAAATTAAATCTCTGTAGGCAGTTGAAAGCGCTGTACCAAGCATTTTTGAAACCGCACTTGGCCCAGCCCCTTTATTATCAGCAACAACCATTAATACCTCTCGCTGACGATGAGATAAATAATGATTACAGGAAATACTATTATCGTTGTTTTTCTCTTCATTATTGGTTTGTTTTTTTGTAATTTCGTGAGAATTAATGAGCGGCTTAGGAATTTTTAAAGTTATTACACAACCTGAGTCGATATTATCCTCAATAGAGATTGTTCCGTGGTATTGTCCTAAAAGAGATTTTATCAACGGAAAGCCAAGACCCATACCACGAATATATTTTTTCTTAAAAGGTGTTATCGCTGAAAATCCTTGTCTAAGAGCCTTATGGGGTTCAATAATTCCTGGACCATGATCTGAAAAGATTACCGTATAACCTTCATCAGAAATAATGATTGATGGGAAAAGATAATCCGCATGGATGAAGTTTTCTACCAACTCTTTAATCACAGCCTGTGGAAAAGGTGATTTTAGGTCTGAAAAGATCTTATATATATTAGAACAAATAGATTTATTGAGAGCTGTAATATCATTTTGAAAAGGTACAGTTTGTAAGGAAGATATTTCAGAGGAAGAAAATACAGCAATAGTAGTTGTACGATTTTCTGATTGGGGTGAATTGTGTGTGTTGCCCTTTGGGAAAGACAACAATGAGGCGGATTGACTTGGTAGCGGCTCAGCTTGGAGAGAATTTATTTCGTAAGGAGCATTCATTAAGTCTTTCCACAATTCCTAAAAAAATCTTATGCTATTCGCCTAAACTCAAATTTCAAACACAATCAAAATATTTCATTTCTATTGCTCTGACCTGCACTTTTCCAAAAACGAACATAGGTTCGTATTCTTTTACCTGTATGTTTCTAAGTTATCCACAGGACGGTGAAAACTGTGGGAAACATGATTTATTCTTTATTTCAAACCCTCAAGTTTGCAGGTAAATTATGGTGTGTCGTGTTTCCTATAATTTTCCTACGTATATGATCAAACAAAGAGAAAGAGAAAAAGAAGCTCATATCATTACTTCTCCTGGGCTCTTATTTTGTTTTCAAAGTTATGATTTGTTGCAGTCTGGGTGTGAAATGAGTTTTGAGTAACTGCATGGGTGAAATATCATAACAATAATATTTGTTGCATGATTCTTTCTAGAGTGAGTTATCCACAGTATTATTTACGTTTAAAACCTGTTGAATCAAAAACTTATCCACATTATCCACAGATTTTTAAGTAATTTGTATTTCTTAAAATTTATACTCTGACCTGCGGTTTTAAGATATTTCGTATTGCCTAATAATTATTTGTTGGGATAAATGAATAACTTATCCTACCAATTTATCCTGTTGACTTTGGTATCGGGCTTGTTTATAATTTTTACCTTGCGTCTGCATGCGTTTTGTAGACACATTTTAAGGAGGAATTGTGAGCAAGAGAACTTATCAGCCAAATAACAGGAAGCGTGCAAAGACCCACGGCTTCCGAGCACGTATGGCAACTCGTGGTGGGCGTGCTGTTTTAGCCGCTCGTCGTCGTAAGGGCCGTAGCAGCCTTTGCGCTTAGTGTGATCGGTCTGAGCGCTTATTATGAGTGCTAAAAACATAATAAAGTCTTCTGAAGAGATTAGTGACGTATTAAAAAAGGGTAAAAAGTTACACAGCCCTTTGTTAACACTGTTTATTCGTGAGACACCTGAGCATCGCGACCCCAGTGGTCGCGTTGCTTTTATTGCGGCAAAAAGACTCGGAAACGCCGTGTGGCGAAATAGATCTAAGCGTGTGTTGCGCGCAGCTTTAAGAACCTCATATGTTGACTACTCTGGGTACGACATAATTTTGATGGCAAAGAAGTCTACACAAGAGGCCGGTTCACTAGAAGTTTCTAAAGAGATTGTGAGATTACTCACAAAATGTATAAGAAATTAAATACAAATCAGGTTATGGCGTTTATAATTACGTTACCTCGACGCTTGTGCGTCTTATTGATACGGGGATATCAGCAGGTCATCTCTCCCCTCTTCCCTTCCACCTGCAGATTTGCACCAAGCTGTTCCGCATATGCGATTACAGCTTTGCAGCGTTATGGTTTATTTAAAGGTGGATTACTCGCAATATGGCGAATATTAAGATGTAATCCATGGAACCCTGGCGGGTATGATCCTGTGCCTTAGCCGTGTTATAAGGAGCAAGCTGTGTGGAATGCCTTTAGAGAGGGAATTTTTCAAATTCTCTTATGGATTCAAAGCTATGTTGGCGACTGGGGAATGGCCATCATTGTTTTGACTGTTCTAATTAGAATGTTGCTTTGGCCGCTTACGGCGAAGCAAGTTAAAGCAACCTATGAGTTGCAAAAAGTTACTCCAGAGATAAAAAAGATTCAAGATAAATATGCTGACGATAAAGAGAAGCAGCAAGAAGAACTCATGAAATTCTATTCTGAGCACAAGGTTAATCCCTTTTCATCTTGTTTGCCAATGATTCTACAGATGCCAATTTTTATGGCATTGTATCAGGTTCTCGGTCCCGTAAGTGCAAAAACCGCAAAAGCAATGAGTGAAACAGCGCTTGCCAAGATCAACCTAAGCGCGTATTTGTCACTCCATAACAGCACGGGTTCATTCTTTGGAATAATTCCAGATATCTCTCACTCGCCTGCAGCAGTCTTTAAGACAGGCAATTATTTAGAGCTCATTCCTTATGTCATTCTCGTTATTATATTTGGCCTTTCAATTTGGCTTCCTCAGGCAATGATGCCTGGCGAGAAAAGCCAAAAGATGATCGGCTTGTATATGGCTGTGTTTATGCTCTTTGTTGGATGGAGCGCCCCTGCTGGTGTTCTTCTCTATTGGGATATTTCTTCTATCCTTGGTATTGGCCAGCAGCAGCTTACTCAAAATGCAGTCAAGCGAGCTCTTGGTGCTAACGAAGAACTGGTTGAGGAAGCCATCGAAGAAGCTGATGAGCAATCCCCAAAAAAGAAATCATCAAAGAAGAAGAAATAAAAGGAGAGAGCTATGCCAAAGGAAATTATTGCTGAAGCCGCTTCTGTCGAAGAGGCACTTGCAGAGGGGATTAATCAATTAGGCCTTTCTCGCGAAGAAGTAGATTTTGAGGTTATAGAGGAGCCAGCAAAGAAGCATTTTGGCTTTGGGAATGCGAAACCTGCAAAGGTAAGGGTTTTCGAGACAACCAATGTGTCAGAGACAGCTTCAACTATTGTTGATGAAATCATTGCAGACACGAACGAGCCGTCCCAGGAAAACTTTAATAGTCTTGAAGAAGCTGATCTTACAGATGAGCAGATTGATACAATCGCCGATGAGGCTATTGCCACAGTAAAGATTATCGCTGAGTATTGTGGAGCTAAAAATATTGAGATTGAAGAGTATGAGGGCGATGAAGGTGAGGTTATTCTTGATATTGTAGGAGATGACTTGGCCTTTTTGATTGGGCGTCATGGGAGAACTATCGAAGCTCTTCAGACGGTCACTTCAGCAATCGTTACGAAACGTATGGGGGTTCGCTTCCCTATTGTTGTTGATGTTGAAGGATATCGCCATCGCAGGAAGCAAAAAGTAATCGAGATTGCGATGAAGGCCGTTGAGCGCGCAGAGAGAAGTGGGCGTCCCGTCTCACTTCGCCCTATGTCTCCCCAGGAGCGTCGCATGGTTCATATTGCCATACGCGAAGTACAGGGCGTTACAAGCTCAAGTGAAGGATCAGGCGACAATCGCCACGTAGTTATTATTCCAAACGCTTAGAACTGACCACATTGCTTTATAAAGGGCCTTCGGGCCCTTTTCTTTTGCCAAAGTTGGTTGAAGCATCAAGATTTGGCAATGACTCGGTATTTTGTATTGACTTGTATACGGCCCCTCCAGTACTATTCATATATTGCTGATGTTTCACGTGAAACATCATTGGCATCAATTTCGAAATGTTTCACGTGAAACATTGGAGCTTCATGGAACTCAAATCATACTTAAAAGAAAATGGGATTAACGCCTCTCAGGAGGCATGCGATGCTCTTGAGAAGCATCTTGCATTTGTAATCGAAGCCAATGAGCGTGTGCAATTGACGACGATAAAAGATCTTGAAGAGGGCAAAAGACTGCACATTCTTGATTCTCTCACATGTCTTTCTGAAGTTAATAAATCTCTGGAGGGCCCGTTGCTTGATATGGGTACCGGAGGAGGTTTTCCAGGAATACCTTTGGCAATAGTTACGGGGCGTAAGGTTTCTCTACTCGATTCAGTCAAAAAGAAGTTGGCTCAACTAGAAGAACTATTATCTTCTGATGTGGCATACTCAAATATTAGCTTGAAGCCAGTGCGCGCAGAAGAGCTAGCGGGTATCGAGGCAGAAAAATATGCAGTAATTACTGCTCGAGCATTGTCGTCATTACCTTCCGTAATTGAATTAGCCTCTCCCCTTCTTATGCTTGGTGGTTCTCTGATTGCTCTTAAAGGCAATTTATCTGATGAAGAGTTAAGTAGAGGGGATATCGCCGCGGCCTTAGTTGGATTAAAGAGAGTTTCTTTGCGCAGGTTTGAATTACCTGATACACATGACAAAAGAACAATCGTTGTATATAAGAAGGTCAAAAAATCTAAACGAAAGTTGCCCCGTAGAGTGGGACTTGCGCAAAAACAGCCGTTGGCGTAATCGAGAGGAGTTCAAGTAGATGAGTAGTCAGGAAAAGACCGGCCGGGTATTCGCGGTGGTCAATCAAAAAGGTGGTGTTGGTAAAAGCACTACTGCGGTCAATCTTTCTGCTGCATTGGGGGAACTTGGCAAAAAGGTCTTGGTGATTGATCTAGACCCCCAAGGAAATGCAACCTCTGGGTTTGGTTTATCGAAAAACCATAGAGAATACTGTGTCTATAATGCGTTATTGGGCGAGACAGATTTGCTTTCAATTGCTGAAGAGGCTGAACAACAAGGGGTCACGGTTGTGCCCGCTACCATACAGCTTGCGGGTGCTGAAGTAGAACTCGTAACAGCCATGAGCAGAGAAACAAGACTTCGCAATCTCATAGATCCAATCAAAAACGAATTTGATTACATAATTATTGACTGCGCTCCTTCTCTTGGACTTTTAACCATTAATGCTCTCACGGCTGCCGACGGCTTACTCATTCCTATTCAGTGTGAGTTTTATGCTCTCGAGGGATTATCGAAGCTTCTTGACAGCGTTCGGCTTGTTAACACTCACCTGAACGCAAATCTATCAGTGTTCGGCGTCGTCATGACGATGTATGCTCGCAATAAACTTGCAAACCAAGTGGTTGAGGAAGTTAAAGAGCATTTTGGTGATAAGGTATTCAATACTCTTATCCCCCGCACAGTGAGAATTTCTGAGGCTCCAAGTTTTGGCATGCCAATAACGGAATATGATAATACAGGCAAAGGCGCAATCGCTTATCGTGAATTAGCAAAGGAAGTGGTCTCTCGTGGCTAATAAAGGTGGACTTGGAAAAGGGCTTGGGGCTCTATTTTCGGATGCATCGCAAGAATCAAAGATGGAAACTGGGGTAAATGAATTAAATATTAATCAAATTGAACCTAATCCTGATCAGCCACGTACGGATATTGATGAAGAGCGCATTGCCGAGTTGAGCGCATCTGTTGCGCTTCATGGAGTCTTGCAACCAATAATGGTACGCCCAGTTGGTGATAAGTATCAGATAATTGCTGGTGAACGTCGTTGGCGCGCTGCGCGTTTAGCTGGATTAGAGAAAGTGCCAGTAATAATTAGAAGTACAGGCGATACCGAGACTTTAGAGATTGCTCTTATCGAAAACCTACAACGAGAAGACCTTAACGCTATAGAAGCAGCTTATGGCTACAAACGGCTTCTTGACCAGCATGATATGACGCAAGCAGAATTAGCGGAACGCGTTTCTAAGTCTCGTTCTGCAATTACTAACACTATTCGCCTTTTGGACTTGCCAGAAGAGGTTCAGGAGCTTCTTTATGCTGGAAAGCTGACTGCTGGCCATGCGCGAGCAGTATTATCTCTGGCTGACGATGAAGCTCGTGTTAAACTCGCTCATAAAATTGTTGAAGGCAATCTTTCAGTTAGAGAAGCTGAAGGACTTGCGCGATTGTTCGAAGGGGGAGCTCTCCCAAAGTCTGCTCGGCCTATTGCTCCCAAGTCATATAAGACTGTCGCTCGTAAATTGCGCAAAATGCTTGAATCAAAAGTTCGCGTAAAGCAGACGAAAGATAAAAGCAAAATTGAAATTGAGTTTGAAGATGAAGATGATCTCATGCGTATCTTCAATATTCTATCTGGTGTCTCAAAAGAGTATGAAGAACTTAACTAGTTCTAAATAAATCCATGTTTATTCAAAAATAGGGGTCTGGACTTTTGTGTCCGACCCCTGTAATAAACTACTTATAAGTCCAGGGAGGTCTTATGAGTATCAAAATAATTACTGGTTTATCAAGTATTCAAAAGCAGCGATTTGTAGTTGGCTACGTATCTAACAACTCAGAGGCTGCTTCTGCAATGAATATGCCAGTCACATACCTATTTCCGCAAGTTTCAATTGCGAAAAGATTTGCACATGACTATATATCGGGCATACGTTTTGTTGATGCGAGTTATTCGTTCAATAGGTGGTTTGAAAAGGTCTGGGAGCAATATGGGACTCCAGCTGCACTCATAACCTCTGAGCAACGAGAGCTTGTGCTTCAGGAGGTTTCATTAGCATGGGCAAGTGATGTTAAAGGCAACGTAATTGATTCAAAGAACTATATTACTTTGCCTGGCGTGCAGAGGATATTGATAGACGTTGTCGAAACATTTGGCAAACAGTTATTGAATTCAAAATATCAAGATATTGTTCTCGATCAATTGGGGCCAGGTATTTATGACCTCGTGAGTAGTTATTTCGACAGAGCTGAGAAGATGCACTTTGTTGAATCTGCAGACGCAATGAAATACATTGCTCAAAAGGGTATCCGTCTGGATTCAACAATCGTCTTTGAGGGGTTTAACAATTTTTCTCAAGCTCAACTAGATTTAATTGTAGGAATGGGCGATCTTAATCAGATTATTTTGAGCCTAAACTATGATAAAAATAATCTCTTGGCACAACCTCTTAGTACACTTATTTCATATATACAAAATAAAAATGAAGTAGAAATTATTCAATTTACCCCCACAAGGGAAGGGGAGACTACGGGGCCAGGTGTCTCGGAGTGGATCTCTCACTTGCATAATAATAATGGCGAAAACCACAGGACCGCCATCGAGCAAGGCGTTTTGTCTATTGCACTAGTTGCTGGCAGGAATGCTGAGATAGCGGCAATAGGTGATGAGGTTATCAAGGCCTTGGAATCTTTCAAACCTGGCGAGGTGGTTGTAGCTCTGAGAAATGCCAAGAGATATGCGGCAAGCTTACAAAGGTATCTTTCTTCCCACGATATTCAACTTGATTTTGATTTGGTAATACCTTTGGTGGAAACCTATTTTGGCGCTTCTATCATAGAGTTGTTTAGAACAAACAAAATACTTTGGTCGATTCTGATGCCAGAGTCAAAGTTTGAATTACGACCGTCCGTTAAAACGCACGCACTATTCCAAACGATGCTCGCTGGTAGCGATATTAATAGTTTTTGGCAACGAGATGCGACATTACGCAAGAAGGTTGAGGATGCGAGCGCTTCACTTTCTGATGCAGATAGACTTCTCAAAAAGGAAAATCAGGTAACTATATCGATATACAGCGCTCTTCAATTGGCGGTAAGCACCCTTGACCCTTTAAAGTGGAAACTACTATTCGATTTGTGCCTAGCTGAAACGCTTGCGCACACAGATTTGTCAGACTACGACATCCGTGCGGTGTCGTTGGCTCACCATGAACTGCTGTCGATCGTTTCTTCATGTACGCGTGAACAGGACAATGGCAAAAAGACGGTCAATTTAGCCTATCTTGTGCAGTCCGTAATGTCAGCAAATCTCCAATTTACTCAGTCTCAGGGCAGAGAACACGTTCTCCTCACTGATGCGCATCGTATGCGCGGCCTCTTTGTGCCTACTCTGATACTTGGGGGGCTCGCTAATGATGATTTTAAATCAGTGGACAAGAGCTCGCTCACGCAAGATCTTGCCGAGAGGTTGTCTTCGGATGCTTTAGAGAAATCCGTTTTGGTGACTGCTTCGGACAGGGACAACCTTCTTATCAATGACTTACTTGCATCTGCTCAGAATCGTCTTGTGCTTGTAGGGCAGTGCGCTGCTGAAGACAATACTCAAAAGGCTCTTACGCCGTTTTTAGAGATGATTACGGCCTCTCTTGACGAGGAAATCGAATCGCTCGATTCAATTGAGTCTCAAGATGACTTTCGTGCTCATTTGAATAAATTAAAAAAATCGGGTGTCACAATTATAGATGCACTTGATTCGCATGCTGTAAAGGCGTCCTTAACTGCAGGGGGTACCTGTGCGGTATATGGTTTGGAAGAATTATGTACACAACAATTTGAACTTGAGCGTGGTGAAACAAAGCTTGATTTGTATGATGGCGAATCATTTGAAAGTCATGAATTCAGCCCTAGTGCCTTGGAGACGTATGCTCACTGCCCGTATCGATGGTTCTTAAGCAGATACGTGCCTAATCGGCCGCTTGATGTGCAGTTCACGCCCACCGAAACAGGAACGCTTGTCCATAAATTGCTTGAAGAGTTTTATAAGGCATGGAATCAGGGCCATGATTTAGAGCGAATTTGTGGGGGAAACCTTGATGACGCGAAAGAGGTTTTTGAAAAAGTACAGGCTGAGGTTGTTGAGGGCCATATGAAAGAAGTCCTTAAATCTGAAGATATTAAGATTAAAGAAAGTCTTAATAGCGCAGTTGCAAACGCATGGAGCCGCATAGAAAATGACCAGATGCTCCTCATTAGCGAAGATGATGTGTATTTCCCAACAGATTTTGAGGTAAAAATTGGAAGTGGCGTCGTTGGCGATGAGAATAAAAAGCCTGGTTTAGATGCGCGTGTAGGAAAAGTAAAAATTGCAGGCTCAATCGACCGTGTTGATAGGAATTCCGAAGGCAAGTACTTTATTGTTGACTATAAAGGGGGTCTAACTAATTATCCGCATGGTGATAACTGGGTTGAAAAATGTAGCCTTCAGGCAGGCCTCTATTGGCTTGCGTATGAAAATGCTACGGGAAATACCGCTTCAGGTTCTGCATATATTTCCTATAAAACAAACCAAAGAAGATGGCTGCTCGACAACAGCTTAATAAGCGAAGACCTTATAAGAATTGGTAAAGAGGGAGCACACGAGTGCGATACTCGTTCGATTCTTGATGAAATTGCTGTCATAGCAGAGCGGAGTGCTGAACTTATGCATGGCGGCAACGTAAAAATCGCTCAGGGCATTTCGGTGAATGGGTTTGTGCTTGAAGCAGAAAAAAAGGGATGCAAGTATTGCGTGTATAAAAATTGCCCTGCATTAATAAGCAAGCCTGAAAAAGAGGAATAGGCACTATGGCAAAACTAACTCGACAAGAAAAAGTAGATGTTGCAGGGTTTTTTGGCCTTAACGGGCAACAGGCTGAGGTTATTGCTCACATGGGCAGCAATTGCGTTATTAATGCTGGTGCCGGAACTGGCAAGACTAAGACACTGACGGCAGCCTATATTGATGCATTGATAAACATGACGTTTGAAAATGGCGAACCAATTTCGCCCGACAATATTGTCGCTATCACATATACCAAGGCGGCGGCAGAAGAGCTTCGCTCGCGTATTGTGGCAGGTCTTGTGGCTCTGGGAAGAGAAGATGTTGCTGAGCTAATGGGCAATGCTTGGATTATGACCATTCATGCTTTTTGCAGCAAGATTTTGAAAAATGAACAGTTATTTGTTGCGCGAGAGTTTGGCATCGATACGAATTTTCGCACAATCCAAGGGGCCGAAGAAAAAGAGTTACAGCACGATGTGGCATTCTCAATTGTGGAAGAAGCTTTCATCGATAGTGAAAAAGAAGAGGGCGAGAAGGCGAATAAACTGCTCTTTAGCATACTAAGCCAGGACAAAGTGACGAGCGCCATTACGGATATTGCTTCCAAGGTACAAACGCATGGTGTGCCCGTAGAGAACATCAAGGCAGAACTTGTGTCGGTAATGGGCTTAAGTTTTGAAGATAAGGTTAACGGTGCCAACCAGCAAATAGTCAAGTTGACAAAAGAATATTTGAGGAGATATCAAAAAGCGAAAATTGCTCAAGGAGTTCTTGATTTCGCTGACCAAATTCTCTATGCACATAAATTATTTATCGAGCATCCTCAAATAAATACAAAGTATAAGAATAAATTTGGAATTCTGCTCATTGACGAATTTCAAGACACCAACGCGCTTCAATATGAAGTGTTCAAAAGCATAGCAACAGACAACCTCTTAGTGGTGGGCGATAAGAGGCAATCCATCTATGCATTTCAAGGCGCAGACGTCACTGTATTTGATGGAGTGCTTGAGCACGTTAAAAAAGGTACGTTCAGTGAGGTAAAACTTCAGCGCAACTATCGCTCTCATAAAGAAGTGCTCGATAGGGTGAATGAAGTATTCTCATCAGGAGAACTTTTCGGTGAAGCTTACGTCCCGCTTCTTGGTAATCCTGATTTTGATGAGGCGCATAAGTTGCAGGCAGAAGATGATAAACGCGTGCGCTTCTTTGCTTATTCTCATGAGGGGAGTGGCCAGAAGATTGAGCCCAATGCATCGGCGCGCATTGCCAGTGAGTTTAAGAGGCTTATTGTCGAAGAGGGGTATTCCCCGAATGATTTTGTTGTGCTTGCTCCGAAAAAAGAAAACCTGATAGCTTGTTCTGACGAACTGAGGGCGCAAGGGTTTAATACGCGCGTAATTGGCGGAGATCGTCTTCTTTCCGACCCGTATGTGCAGGGTCTTTTTGATGTGTTATGTGCTGTGGACAATCCTTATGACGATGAAGCGCTGCTCAAGGCATCAGTGAGTTTGTTGGGTAATGTTGCAGATTCTGATTTGGCGCGATCAGCACAGTTCGTTCGTGCCTCCCGAAAGTCAGATGATTTAGATAATCTTTCGCTTTGGGAAGGATTCTTGCTTTGTGCGGATGAGAAAGAGCACAGCACAATACATTATTTTGTACAGATGATACAGACTGCGGCAAGCATGATTGCTATCAAACCGCTTGCAGATATCGCGCGTTATGTGTTCTCGGCGTCAGGGGCGGCCTATTATTTGCAGGAAAAACGGGCAACTTCGGGCAATTTTGATTCTGAAGAGTGGTACGCAAACGTGCTTGAATTTATAAGCATACTTGAGAGCCGTCAAGAATCGGGGGTTTCGAATAGGACATGCTTGCTTTCCTGCAAGCAAGATATCGAAAATGAGACAAAACTTGATTTTGGAGTTATCCCCGAAAGCTTTGATCCTGATCGTAAAGACGATGAAGCAGTTCGGCTTATGACCATCCATGCGTCGAAAGGGCTCGAGTTTCCTGTTGTTGCGGTTTATGGATATGAGCACTACCGGTCAGAACGTAGTGGGTGTGTCTCTATGGTAGAAGAAAACCCTTTTGATAGGGAGCGTTCTTTAAAAGTGTGCCTCACGAAATACAAGCTCACAAATGAAGAAGACATGATTGTTTCGGATCTTTCGAAGAGGAAAGTCGTAACAAAAAAGGCCCTTGGCATTTCAGGCAAGGATTTTAAGCCTAAGCCCGCAGAAGCTATTAAAGGGGATATGAAACTGAAAGAAATTGAGGAGGGCGCACGCAAGTTTTATGTTGCGATGACGCGAGCAAAAGAACGCCTCATATTTGTGTATCGCTCAGATGAACCAAAGGATGGGCCAAGTACGTCTGTCGACAGTATCGCTTTGAGCATTGAGCCTGATGAATTGGAAGTAATAGTAAAAGAGAACACCGAAGAGCAACTAACTGATGGGGAGGGCTCCGACCTTGCAGCGCAGAAAAGGCGCCAACAAGTGGAAGAAATGTTAACCGGAAAACGAGTTCCAGAACTGGTGCTAGAGACGTCGCCACACGATTTCGCAACGTGGCCCATGAGCGACGCAAGTGGTCAAAAGAAAAAGACATCGCTTAAAGAGATAACTGCCTCAGGCATCGAACAGTATTATGCTTGCCCTCGCCAGTTCAACTATAGCGCGCTTATGCGTATTGGGTTGCTTTCTCAAACGAATGCCGCTATGCATAGAGGAACAGCAATGCACACGAGCCTTGAACAGATGGCGAATATGATTTTAAGCGGAAAATCTTCTCCAGAAGATAAAGAACGCATGCTCGAAGAGGTGCTCCCTCAAAAAATTCAAAACCTCTATGAGTTGAACGAATCTGATACGGGATTAGTGTTAAAAGCGGTTCGGTCTGTAATAGCGTCAATTTTTTGGGATGGTATTTTGTCGTGTACAAATGTGCAGACCGAAGCGCAGTTTTACGAAAAGCTTGAGTGCGGCGCTGATTCTGGAAGCAATTCTGAGTCTGATAGTTTCTACCTACATGGCTATATTGATATTTGCGGTCAGAGATCAGATGGATCTTGGCTGGTGCTCGATTATAAATCGGGAAATCGGGAAGCCTCTCGCGATAAATATGAGATTCAGGCAAAGTGCTATGCATTAACGCTTCTACGCAATGGAGCGCAAAGTGTAGAGGTTGTCTTTGTTCGTCCTGAAGTGGTGGCTCAAGAGAACGGCGAGCAGTGCGAATCCTTCTCGTTCTTGTATGAGCCATCGAATGTGTCTCAGATTGAAAAATTTTTAGTATGCGCTCGTGGCGAAATGGAGCGTGCCAGCTTAATTGATAACAATGAACTAAAGCAGCGGGTTGATAACAAGACGTGTTTAATGTGCTCATATCGTGGCCCGTTGTGTGTAGGTGTTTCTAAGATGTAGTGAGTTGGTTACTCAAAGGACCGGCTTATTACTCTTGCAGAAATTTAAGTGAGTTTGTCCGTTGATGCATTATTGCTTGCGCTGTTGCGCAAGTTGTCCACACGCCGCCGCGATGTCGGCACCGCGCTCTGTACGAACTGTTGCGTTGATATGCGCATGATCTAGCCGCAATTTGAGCGCAGATATTTCTTGTGGTGAAGGTGGCATGATTGAGCTGTTGCCCGCAGGATTTACTGGTATTAAATTCACGTGTAAATTGAGGCCAGACGCAAATTTGGTTAGAGCGTCAATTTCTTTTTGTGAGGTCTGTTTGCCTTCAATGAGTGTGTACTCAAGGCTTGGCCGTCTGCCTGTTTTTTCGAAGTATGCAATCAGCGCCTGGCGTAATTGGGGCAAGGTCTGTTGTGCTACTCCTGGCATGAGATTGTCGCGAGTGGCCTGAACTGCTGAATGAAGTGATACGGCCAAGGTGAACTGTTCTGGTTCTTGCGCGAGGCGGTCAATGCCAGAAATGATGCCGCATGTTGAAATGGTTATGTGGCGCGCTCCGATATTGAAGTAGCGAGGGTTATTAATAACGTGTAAAGCATTGATAACAGCATCGTAGTTGAGGAAAGCTTCCCCTTGACCCATGACGACAACATTTGTGACGCGCCGGTCAAAGTCTTGTGCTATGAGACGAACTTGCTCAGTCATCTCACCTGGGAAGAGGTTGCGCGTGAAACCTGCTTGTCCTGTTGCGCAAAAGACACATCCCATGGCGCATCCTGCCTGAGACGACATGCAGACGGTGAGTCGATCCTCGGTGGGGAGGCCAACAGCTTCAACGCATACGCCATCGCTGTATTCCATAAGATATTTTCGGGTGCCATCCTCAGAGACTTGCTTTTCAACAATCTGTGCGCGAGTCAGTGGAGCCTGCGCGGCGAGTTTTTCACGAAGGGTTTTGCTGACGTTGGTCATTTCATCATAAGAAGCAGCATGACGTGCATATATCCAATCAGCGATTTGTTGCGCGCGAAATGGTTTTTCTCCAAGAGAAATTACTAACTCATCAATCTGCTGAAGTGATAAATTAAGGATTGGTTGGTTATATGTTGTTATGTGCGTCACGAAAAACCTATGTTTCTACTTGCTATAAAAATGGCACTGATTTAATATCATTTTAGCGTTGCTACCCGTTTTACCTGTAGGTAGCGTATCACGAAAAACTGCGAGGAGACTACTATGAACTCAGCATCAGCCAGCGTAACGTCATTTTCACGTGACCATCAACATTCGCGGTTCGTGCTAGGGGTGATTTTTGCCATTGTCATGCTGCTCATTTCTTTGAGTGCGGGAACAACAAACGCTTTTGCATCGACAAAAAATCTAGAGCCCTTTATGGGAGGGAAAGTTTCCTCAGCACAATTCGCTAGTTATCAGGGCTGTTCGTGCCACTCGACACTACAAAACCAGTGGGCAAGCTCGATGCACGCTCAGTCGCTCAAAGACCCATTTTATAAACTTCAGACAAAACAGGTTGAGCAGACGGCCGGAAAAGATGTCGTAGAATTTTGCGACACGTGCCATGCACCCGCAGCGGTTATGGCGGGTGGCGTAAAAACTGCCGAGAAGAATGATGCGCTTAATGGAATCACTTGTACAGTTTGTCATCAGGTAACCGCTCAACACGCCAAAAATCCAGGGAATGCCTCTCTTGCTTATCCCAAGGGTGGGCCAGACGGCGTTTTACACGCCCAAATCATGGACCCAAAGGCAGCGCATCAGGCTTCAGGTAATAAGCTTTACGACACATCAGAGTATTGTGGAGCATGCCATGATGTAACTCATCCAGCCAATGGACTTAAGCTCGAAACAACGTATAGCGAGTGGAAAAAATCAGACTATGCAAAGCAGGGCGTTACGTGCCAAAAGTGTCACATGGCAGCAACAACCGCACTGAGTGCTCCCACTGAAGATCAGGCAGCGATGGGCGGCCCAACGCGCAAGAACATTTATGCGATGACGTTCATTGGAGCAAACGTTGCACAAAGCGACAAACAGCTCGCAACGGCGCTTCTTAAGAAGGCTGCCGAAGTCAAAATTGACGCAAAAACTGACATCGTGCCCGCTGGTAAAGAAGGAGCAATCACCGTCAAGGTGACTAACACTGGTGCTGGCCATAGTATTCCTACGGGTCTCACTGAGGTGAGGAACATGTGGCTCTCAATCTCGACAATAGATGAGAATGGTTCAAAAACTGAGGTGGGCCGTACGGAATTTGGCACAAAGCTTACCAACGCAAAGGGCAAGGATGTTGGCGCACAGTTCTGGCTTGGTGCCAAGAAGAAGAGCGATGTTCGTATTAAACCGGGAGAAACTTTCGAGCAAGAAGTAAAGATTAAGATGCCTACTTCAGCACAAGAGCAGACGCTCGTTGCTGAACTCAAATATCAGTCAGCAAAAGATGAGGTTATCGCACCAAGTGGCGTGAAAAATCCCACAACCGTTATGGCCGCATCTTCAACAGCATTGTATGCCTCAGAGGCAGCAAAGAGCGCAGCGGCTAAGCAGGGTAAGTCTCAGTCATCAGCGAACATAGATAAGTCGAAGCAGTCAACTAATGACGAAAATGGCGGCGTAATCTCGGCTATGGTAGTAAGCGCTATCATATTAGTGACCGTTATCGTTGTTCTTGTTATCATTAAAACGCGTCAAGATAAACGTAACTAACGGGGCAAACGCGTGTAAGCATGCGGTTGTGCCCTTACAAGAAAGTGGTGAGTTCAACACATGCAGCAAAACGCTCCTGAGGTGCTCCGTGTAGCAGTACTTAAAGGTGGAACATCGGCAGAACGCGAGGTATCACTCCGTTCCGGTGAGCAGGTCGCGAGCGCTCTGCGCGTAAGCGGCTGCGAAGTTGAAGAGTTCGACACCAAGGATACTTCATTTATCGACAAACTTGTCGCCGACAAGCCCGATGTCGTTTACATCGCTCTTCACGGGCGTGGTGGCGAAGATGGCACTATGCAAGGACTTCTCGAAATTTTAGGTATTCCGTATGTTGGTAGTGGCGTGCTTGCAAGTTCACTTGCCGTTGATAAGGTTATGAGCAAGCGTTTTTACGAGCAGGCGGGACTCCCCACCGCTCCCTACCTTGTTGCCCGCCAAAGCCCTGACTTTGACCAATCAGCTTTTATCGAGCAAACAGTTGAGCTGCTGGGCGAGCACGTGGTTATTAAGCCTGCAACCGAAGGCTCATCAATAGGCATGAGCATCATCACGAGTAAAGACGAGCTCGCCGGGGCTCTGGAATTGGCATTTTCTTGTGATAAGAACGTGTTGGTTGAAAAATATATTGCTGGTGATGAGCTCACCGTTGCTATTATTGGCAATGATCAACTCGTGCCGCTGCCTCCCATCGAAATTACAGCCGAGGGAGCTTTTTATGACTATGAATCTAAATATCAAGCGGGGCAGTCGCATCATTTTATTCCTGCTCGTTTAGGTGAAGAAATAAATTTGAAGTGCCAAGATTTGGGGATTCTTGCTCATCAGGTTTTGGGCTGCCGAGGGATTTCGCGCACGGACTTTATCATTGATGCCTCAGGGAGCCCGTGGATTTTGGAAACCAACACGCTCCCTGGCATGACAGAAGTCTCACTGGTTCCCGACGCGGCGAGGGCAGCGGGGTACACCTTCCCTCAGCTTTGCATGAAATTAGTCAATCTCGCTCTAGAGAAATAACAAAACTCAGCCCGTCAAGACTGAGCCGGCCTTGGGTATGGCGTGTACAGGCCCTTTTATGCCTAAGAGAACAGTTTTGTTGCTATAGTATGCGTATACAAAGTTTGACAATAGGGATATGACGGTATGTTTTCAGTGACAGCTGGCTACCATAGAAAATCAGGACACGTAAATGAATAATGCTTCAGAAATATTTTTCGTACTCGTACTCATTCTTGTAAACGGGTATTTTGCTGCTGCCGAAATCGCGCTCATCAGCGCGCGCAAGTCCGCCCTTATGCAGAGAGCAGATGAGGGCTCAAAAGGCGCGCAGACCGCTCTGCGAATGACCGAGGACCCCACGCGCCTGCTCGCGACCATTCAGGTAGCCATTACACTTATGGGAATGCTCGCGTCAGCGACAGCTGCGGTTTCGCTTGCCGCGCCTCTTCAAAAATGGCTTGAATCCCTTGGGATGCAAACACTTTCGTCGATTGCTCCTGGGCTTTCGGTTTTCGTCGTAACGCTCATTATCAGCTATTTTTCTTTAGTGCTCGGCGAGCTTGTTCCCAAGCGCCTTGGTCTCCAGAAAGCCGATGCAGTTGCCGCTTCGGTCGCGCGGCCCGTTTCATTTTTGGCAACAATCGCCGCTCCCGTTGTGTGGTTGCTTACGCGCTCGACTGATTTGGTGTCCAAATTGCTTGGCATTAAAGATGAACAAGATGACGAGGCGACCGAAGAGGAGATTAAACTGCTTGTGACCGAACAAGGCTCGCTTCTCGATGAAGAAAAGCGCATGATTAATGAGATTTTTAGCCTTGGCGATACGGTCGTGCGTGAGATTATGGTTCCTCGTGTCGATATGACATTTATCGAAGATACACTCTCTGTGTCTGAGGCTACGCGTACAATGCTCAAAAGAGGATACTCACGTGTGCCGGTGTACCATGACGATCACGATCGCGTGGTAGGAATTATCATGTTCAAGGATTTGTTTGTACCTCTTGATGAGGGTCATGGAGACAAGCCTGTTGCGGCATATATGCGAACTCCCGTGTTCGTACCTGAGACAAAAGGCATTTTGCCGATGCTTAACGATATGCAAACTTCGCGTAACCAAATGGCTATCGTTGTGGATGAATACGGCGGAACGGCTGGTCTCGTTACGCTCGAAGACATTGTCGAAGAAGTTGTGGGCGAAATTGCGGATGAATTTGATCGTGATAAGATTGCGGTCAATAAGGTTAGTTCATCAGAGTGGGTAGTAAACGGCACCTTGCCTGTTGAAGACGCCATCGAGATGGGATTTCCTCTTGAGGAGTCTGATGAGTATGACACCATAGCAGGCTGGATGCTTGATGAGCTGGGGCATATCCCTCACGTTGGGGAGTCGGTGAGTCGTGAAGGCTACGTGTACACCGTGCTAGGTATGCGTCGTCGTCGTGTTGCGCGCATTAGGATCGAGGCTCTGTCTTTGCCATTAAAGGATGAAGAGGCGAGCGAAGAGCGTCATCTTTTCAATCGTCACTCTTCCGAAGAAGAAAAGAATTCATAAATGAAAACAAAATCGAGCGGCAAGAATTTTATCAGCGTCATTATTCTTCTTGTTGTTGTGTGTGGCACGCTTTTTGTTGGATGCGCAAAAGTGTGGACCGACTATCTCTGGTATCAAAGCGTTGGACAAACAGCGGTTTTTTGGACGCGCTTTAGTTCAGTCGCGACGGTTTCTTCGACAACATTTTCAATAGTCGCAGCAGTATTGCTGCTTACGATGCTTGCGGCGTTGCGTCTAGCGCCAGGCTGGCGGCGTCATACGAGCGGCCAGTCACGAGCTCGTGTCGTTGATACACCCCAAGGGCCGAAGACGGTTCAAGATCCGCGCGCCTTCTTGGATGTAATAGGCGATAAGATTTCGCCAATTTTGCGTGTCGTGATTTGTATTGCCGCGCTTGTTATCGCCTTTATGTTTGCCGGGACCCTTTCGCAGCATTGGGAAACAATGAGGCTTGCGCTTTCGAAGGTTGCTTTTGGCACGAGCGACCCCCAATTTGGCATTGATGTGGGCTTTTATGTCTTTCAATTACCTGCTGTCAAAATCGTTCTTAATGAGGCCGGCAACCTTATCGTGCTCTCAATTCTCTTAACAGGTCTGGTGTATCTTTTTGCCGGAGGTATTCGTCCCTGGTCTAAGAGTGAGAAAGTTGTCCCTCATGCAAAGGCGCATCTTTCGGTACTGCTCGCTCTCTTCATGATCTTGGAATGTGCCAATACGCTTGTACGCATGCTTGAGCTCAACTATTCAACACGTGGCCAGGTGTTGGGCGTTTCTTATACTGACGCGCATGCACAAATTCCCGCGTTTTTGATAATGGCGGGTATTTGCATTCTCATCGCAGTCTTGCTTTTGTTTAATATTTCGCATAAAGGGTGGAAGCTCCCTATTGTGGGCATTGCGGTCTGGGCAGGTGCGAGCATAATTTTGACAGGCATTTTTCCCGAAATTATTCAGCGTTTTATCGTGCAGCCAAACGAGGTTTCGCTTGAGGCGCCCTATATTCGCCGTAATATAAAATCAACACGGACGGCATATGGCTTGACTGACGTCGAGGAAAAAACTTTTGCCGCGACTAATGATTTAACTGAGCAAAACGTTGAGGACGACAAGGATACAATCGATAACATTCGACTGTGGGACCCGTCGGTCGCCAAGCAAAGCTATGTGCAACTTCAGGCAATTCGTCCTTACTATAATTTCAATGATGTAGACGTTGATCGCTATAAAGTTAATGGTCAGTTGCGCCAAGTGCTTGTTTCTCCACGCGAGATGAATATTAGCCAACTGGCTTCAACTGCACAAACATGGGTGAATCAGCACTTAGTGTATACGCATGGATACGGTAGTGTTATGAATGCCGCGAGTGTTTACGATTCTCGTGGATTGCCTGACTTCATCGTGGGGGATGTCCCTCCAAAGGTGTCTTCAAGCGCTGGCCAGTCAGAAGACTTAAAGATAACGGAACCACGTATCTATTTTGGCGAAGAGGAAAGTCAATACGTGGTAGTAAACACCAAGATGAAAGAGTTTGATTATCCGCAAGGAGCGAAAAACGCTACAACAACATATAAGGCGCAATCAGGCATAAAAGTCGGGTCATTTTTTAGGCGTGCGGCGTGGTCACTGCGTTTTAAGTCATTGCAAATGATGCTTTCAAGCTATATCACGCCTGACAGTCAAGTGCTGATGAACCGTAACGTAAAAGCGCGTATCAATGAACTTGCTCCATGGCTTACTGTGGATGATGATATATATACAGCTATTGTTGATGGTCGTACCGTGTGGATTGCCGATGGCTATACAACGAGTTCGATGTACCCCTATTCAGAACGACTTGAAGATTCTGACACGAACTATATTCGTAATTCGGTAAAGATTACTGTTGATGCCTATACGGGAAAAACGACCTTTTATGCGTTCGATGAAAAGGATCCAATTCTCAAGGCATGGCGTACAATATTTCCCTCGTTGTTTAAAAGTGGGAAAGAAATACCGACCGCAGTGCTCAATCATTTGCGTTACCCCAAAGAGCTTTTCCAAGCGCAGGCTGAGATTTATCGCACCTACCATATGACAGATTCCACTGTTTTTTATAACAAAGAAGACCAATGGGAAATTGCTGGCGCGAAAAGTGGTAAAGAGATGGAGCCTTTCTTTGTGCTTCTCAAATTGCCAGGAGCCAAAAAAGAGCAGTTCTATATGATGCAGCCCTATACTCCACGCAATCGGAGCAACATGATTGGCTGGATGGCGGTGTCGTGTGATCCCGACTCATATGGCGAGCGGACCGTGTATCTTTTCCCGAAAGAGCGCGTCATTCTTGGGCCTGAACAGATTTCAGCACGCATAAACCAAGATCCTGTGATTTCTCCGCAATTTTCATTGTGGGATCAGCGGGGCAGCCAAGTAATCTTTGGCAATATGGTCGTTGTCCCCATACATAACTCAATTGTGTATGTTCAGCCAGTTTTCTTGCAGGCAGAGCAAACCGCGATACCAGAACTCGCATCTGTTGTTGTTGCTTATGGCGATAAGATGGTTATGGATCGTGACTTCAAGACAGCCCTTAAGAAGGTGTTTGGTAGTTCTTCATCTGAGAGTTCAACTTCTGAGACGGGAAGTTCAACCGATGCGACAGGCACGACAACGAACCCCGACACTTCAATTTCTAGTGATTCGGCTGGAACAGCGGATACAAGCAGTTCATCGAGCGGTTCGCTTCCTGCGCAGGCAAGCAAATTATACGAAGAGGCACTGAGTGCGCAAAAATCTGGTGATTGGGCCACCTATGGCGATAAAATTGAGGCACTCGGAAAAATTTTGAACCAAATGGCTAAGTAGGGACGTATTTGATACTTTGTGAACGACATAGTACGAAGATGGCGCAGGTGCTTTTTGCCGCCTGCCTTTCGGTTGTCTTTTTGGCGACAATGCACGGCGCTGTGGCGCAAGCCAGTTCCGCAAAAGGCATTATGTCTTTTGGTATGTCAAAAGATGACCAATCCTTTTTCTATCAAGAAGTGTCTTTACATGAGCGTTTCAATGCGGGCCCTTTGCAAGAGAGCGATTACAGTCTCGATTTGTTATCAAAAACTTCGGTAGGTAAAACGTATGATGGCAAAGACATTGACCTGCGCACATCGCTCAATACAACACAAACTGCGCAGCCCGAAGAAACAAACATCGGCCAGTCGCTTCGCACTACGGCTGAAGTATCGAAACAGGCTCCCTCTGCTCTCTATAATCCCGAAACTGCGGCAGGGTTTGAATATGGAACGCAGGATGAGGCGGCGGGTGCTACCACGAATGCGGCCGATGCCACGGCAGTGACAAGCGGTTCGGGGAGCGTAATTACTGCCTTAACGGCATTGTCTGGATGGAAGCGCGTATTCGTTTCATGGTATGGGCCAGGATTTTACGGCAACCATATGGCCAATGGCGAAATCTTGCGCACCGACAGTATGATCTTCGCGCACAAGACGTTGCCCTTTGGCACGAAGATTGAGATGCGCTACAACGGCAAGACGGCCGTTGGCATCGTGAAAGATAGAGGCCCCTTTATCCCAGGTCGTGAATTCGACTTAGGGCCAGGCATTGCAAAAGCGCTCGGGTTCAGCGGTGTCCACTATGTGTATTACCGCATAGTTGAATAAGAATCGAACTCGATGACGATGCAAATTTCCGCAACTCTTCGTGGTTTTGAACTTAGCGAAAGTTATCAGCGTTCAAAAAATCTTGCAGAAACCTGGGCTCACTTTCGCGTTACTCTCAGTCCTCTTGAGCCGCAGACAGTAGATTCGTATCCAGACCTTGCGAAGCGGTTGCTCGAAACATATCCACACTTGCGTATTCATGCTTGTGATAATGGCAACTACAAATCATTTCCTGCGGAACTCGCGAAAACTGAGATTGCTCATGCTTTTGAGCACATCATGATTGAGCTTCTCGCTCAAGAAAGCGATGCGTTACGATTGGATATTAAGGGGCAAACGGCGTGGAATTTTTCGAAGGATGGACAAGGAGTCTATCGAATTCGGATTAAGGGATTTTCATCAGAGGAGCAAGCGCGCAAAATCAGTCAACAAGCGTGTATCGTTTTCCAAGATTTATCACGATAAAAATGCCCTTTGGGGGTATGATAATTTATAACAAACTGAGAACCACGACGTACACAATTTTTTGATACCGGAGGTGTTGAGTCATGGCAAAAGGAAATGGCATTAGCTCGTTTATTTTGGGAGGACTTATCGGAGCAGGAATAGGGCTCCTCTTTGCACCTCGCACCGGTCGCGAGACACGTGAGTTCCTTTCAGATAGAGCATTAGAGTATTGGGATCAGGCTGATGATGTCTATGAGACGGGTCGTGAAATTGCTGCTGATGCCTATTACACAAGTCGCGATATGGCCGCAGAGGCTTACTATACCGGTCGTGAGCGCGCAACAGAAATGAGCGATACAGTGCGCGATAAGATTGAGGATGCGCGTGAGCGCTTGTATGACGCAGTAAATAAGGCGAACACTCCTGTCGAGGAGGCGCCCGCTCCAAGTCCTGCGCCAGCCGAAGTGCAGGCTGAAGCCGCACAAGAGCAGGCTCCTGCTCCCGAGCCAGCTGTAACTTCAGTGCCTGCCGAGTAAAACTCCTAGTAAATTAGTAACAATTCAGGATAAATCGGTCTCGTTTTCACGGGGCCGATTTATACTAAAAAGGTCAAAGGAGTAAGTATGGTAGAGCATGTGACAATTTCGCTGAGGCAAATTTATCGTTGCCAAGTATTAAACCAAAAGCAAGAGCTTGTGGGGACGGTTGATGATGTACTTTTTCATCCCACACTGCCAAAGGCTGTTGGCTTTTCGATAAAGCCCTACCGAGTAGGTGGCATTATTGCTCTTCCTATGCGCTATCTTCTTTTTGAGAACACTTCGCTGAATGACAATGGCCAACTTGTCGTGACATTTCAGGGTAAAGAGCCCCAAACAGAAAAAGAGCAAAAGGCTGCTCGCTCTGCGTGGAATGTTCGCGCAGAAAAGATTTTGGGATTCTCGTGGGATGAGAGCGTTATCTATTACGGCCAAAATGTTTTCACGCTTGGGGGAGAACCTCTAGGGAAAGTTAGTGACGCTCGGTTTGACTTGAGCACTGGCGCGGTATCAGTTTTACAGGTCACCGCTGGAACGGGCTCAGACGCTTTGCTTGGAAAACGAAGCATACCGGGGGCGCTTATCAAAGGTTTTAATTCCGAAACCTTTGGTGTTATGTGCGAGAATTCTGCGGCAGACATTGAACTTGATGGCGGCGCGGCTAAACAGGCAGGCAAGGCTGCTGTGGTTGCAGCCGACGCGGGCAAGAAAATCGGTGAAGCAACAATTAAGGGCGCGGCAAAAGCGGCCGTGTATAGTGAGCGTGCTTTAAAGCAGGCCTCGCAGACGAAGGCCGGCAAGAAGACGAAGAAATGGCTCAACTCCTTTGTTCAGGATATAAAAGACGCGATGGATGATGAAGAGTGACGGTACGTGAGTGAACTAAAAGTAAAAAATCACAAAATTCAGAGACCTTCTCACTTTAAAAAGTATGGAGCGCTGGCGCTTGGAATTATTGTCATAATTTTTGTGACAATATTTTTTGCTGTCTATCCTACCTTCGCGGTGCATGATATTTACGTGAAATACGGCAAAGATACCTACCAGACTACAAGTAATGCAACGCTTGAAGCAGTCTTTTCAAAGATTAATGACGGTTCAGTTGCGCCAGGCAATCTCGTTAGCTTAACAGGCTCGGTAATCGAAACGGGCACGGGCGCGCCTATAGTTTTGGGCGTCAACGGAAAGGTTGCTCCCGGAAGTACACTGTTGAAAAACGGCGACGTTATTACCGCGACAAGTGGGCAAAATACTGTCGAGAAAAAAGTAAAAAAAGAGGTCGAAGGGCATATTGGCTTCAACCATCAAGGCCAGGGACCAGTACTTACCGTTGAATCGGTAGGCAAAAATCCTGTTACGACAATTATTAAGGGAGAAAAAAGCGGCGCAGTTGTGAGTCGCACTGTCACTCAAAAGGGCGTTAAGCCTTTTGTTCAGTACAACACCTATGCCAACAATAAGTACAAAATTGTAGCGCTTACGTTTGACGATGGACCAAGCCCCCGCTACACGCAAAAAGTCCTCGCTGTCTTAAAAAAATATCAGGTCAAAGCAACCTTTTTCGAATTAGGCACGCAAATCAAAAAGTATCCTGAGATTACCAAAGCGGTTGCGGCTTCGGGCAACCAAGTCGCTCTGCACTCAGAACATCATGTTCGATTGGCTCACGCATCAATCAAAAAGATAAATAAAGAGGTTTCTCAAGGCAAAGAGACCATCAAGAGCGTGACGGGTTCTTATCCAACTTTTATGCGTCCGCCTTATGGCTCAGTTGATGGATCGGTCTTTGACGCGCTTCACGCGAATGGTCTCGGCATTGGGCTTTGGAGTATCGATACACGCGATTGGTCTCGTCCTGGCGTAAAACATATTATTCGGGTGGCAAAAAAATATGCGTATCCAGGTGCGGTGATTTTGATGCACGATGGGGGAGGCAATCGTCAACAAACAGTTGATGCGCTTCCCGCGATTATCAAAGCCTATAAAAGAGCCGGCTATCATTTTGTTACACTGGATGAATATGCTCAGTGTTTAGGAAAGCGATAGACTTTTTTAAGATACATTTATGAGCGAATTAAGACCTCATGGGGTGATACGACCATATCCATGGCGACGTCGTGCTCTTCAAGAGGAAGCACATCGTAGAGTAATTCATCGAAAATGACGCCGATGGCCGTTGAGTCTTCTCTGCGTTGTCCAAGCATCCTGTCATAGAAGCCCTTGCCGTAGCCGATGCGCATGCAATCGCGGTCAAAAGCGACTCCGGGCACAATAATAACGTCGACTTCATCGAAAGGGACTTCGGGCCACGTCGCAGGAGGCTCTAATATCCCTCCGTAGCCCTCGACAAACGTTTCTCCCCCTAGGACTTCAGTAAAGAGCTTCGGGCTGCATAGATGGAGCGAGAGGCGGTCCTCGCCAGTAACAACACGAGGCATAACGACACGTTCAAGCGCGCATTCCTCTGAATCAAAAAGCGCTCCGAGGGCTGGCAAGATGTTTATCTCGCCACCAAAGGGCACATAGGCAGAAATTGTTTTTGCTTGTTTGAGTGATGGTAAAGACAAAAGTTGGTCAGCCAACTCTTCAGCGGCACGCGCTCGATCCCTCCCAGAAAATCCAGCACGACGCTCAAGCGCCTTTTTTCTGAGTTCATGTTTGCGATGCTGAACCATAAGTTTCTCCTCGTGCTACAAAATACCCATTTTTTGCAGAACACTTCCTACCAAAAGAACAATAGTAAGCGCGATAACAACTAAGGCAGTAATCCAAGCAAGAATATTGGTGAGCTTTTTGTTGGTGTACTTTCCCATAATACGCTTATCGTTGATGATTAGTATCTGGAAAATCATCAAAATAGGGAGCAAGACTCCATTTATTGCTTGGGACATAACCATGATGGTAATAAGGGGAGCCTTGGGGACAAGCACAAGGGCGGCTCCAAACAGAATGACGAAAGTAAAAATGATATTGAACGCGGGAGCCTCGCTGAATGAATGATCAAGCCCGCGCTCCCAGCCAAATGCTTCCGTGACGGCATACGCAGCAGTTAGCGGCAATACGCAGGCAGCCAAAAGAGACGCGCCCGCGAGACCAACCGCAAAGAGGATGGTCGCGTATTTACCGGCGACAGGTGTCAGGGCTTTTGCTGCCGCTTCAGCCGAACTTACCAAGATGCCATTTTTATAGAGGGTCGCACCTGTTGCGACGATGATGAACCAAGCAACAATATTGGCGCTTATGGCTCCCGTAATAACATCAACACGCTGATAGAAGAGATTTTTTACTGACGTACCTTTGTCAACAATGTTTGACTGCACGAAAAACTGCATCCAAGGTGCAATTGTTGTACCGACCGTTGCAACCACAAGTAGAACAAAATTTACGTTTGGTTCAAATTGCGGAACGACCGTTGCATGAATGACTTCGCCCCAATTTGGCTTTGCCATAAAGGCAGCGATGATATAGGTCACAAAGACACTTGAAAGCACCAAAAATACTTTTTCAACATATTTAAAAGAACTGCGAGTGACGAGAAGCCATACGGTAATCGCGGCAATGGGTACCGAAATATAACGGCTTACGCCAAAGAGTTCGAATGCGGCAGCAATACCAGCGAATTCCGCGACACTCGTTGCCGCGTTGCTGGCGAGAAGCGTGGTCATCGCAAAAATTGTAGACTTGACGCCAAACTTTTCACGAATGAGCGCCGCGAAGCCCTTGCCAGTGACCGCTCCCATGCGGGCAGCCATTTCTTGGACAACGATGAGCGAAAACGTCATGAGGAAAATCATCCAGAGCGTTTTGTATCCAAAAGTGGCTCCGTCTGTAGAATACGTGGAAATACCACCCGCATCGTTGCCCGCGCTTGCGGCAATAATGCCGGGGCCCATTGCGGTTATTACGAGGCCAAGACGTTTATACCATGGCGTACGCTGTGCAGCTGGTTGAGTTTCTATGTCATTTTGCGGTGTCATATGTGCGTGTTATCCCAAAATGCTCGCTGAAAAGGCTGGAACGTAAACGAGTAGCAGAAAAGCGCTGCCTAATACAATCAGTGTGCATACGAGCATGGCGATAAGAGAAATGCCCGCTGGTGAAGTTGGCTTTCCTTTGTCGTCGCGACGCACTGTCATATTGACGAGAGCGGTAAGCAAAAGCCCGCTGACAAGTGCTGCTGCAAAAACGCACAACCCGTACGCGCTCGAAAGTCCAATTGAGCCTGTGAGCAAATCGGTTAGTGCAAGAACGATAATGCCTGAGAATAAACCACTCGCAGAGGCGACGCCTCCTCCAAATAAGAAGCGCTTGGCGAGCGAGGGGCGTTCATCTTTTTTGGCATCTGTGAGCAGTTCGATGCCACGAATCGCGCTTTCTTCAAGTGAAATGAGAATGAGCGGCAAAATGGTTGCGCCAAGAGTGGCAATCTGAGCGGCGCCAGCAAGCAATACTAAGATGCCGAAAGTTTTTGAACTCATTTGGGCAGAACTCGCCATATATTTACTGTTCAGTGTTGATGAAGCAAGCGACATGCCAAACAGGGCAATCAGCCACAAGACAATCCAGCCGCTTCGACGAGGCATGAGCCATGCGAGGGGGTTGGCACCCTCTTTGTGCTCGCTGCGACCAGTTGCCCGCACGAGGTCTTCTTCCGCTTCTTCCTCGAGAACGTCGAGCGCATCATCGATGGTAACGATACCAAGGAGTTTATGCTTATCATCAACGACCGGAACAGAGAGCAAGTCATATTTCGAGATAGTTTCCGCTACCTCTTCTTGGTCATCATCAGGATTGGCCACAAAAAGATTGCGTTCCATGATTTCGCCCAATGTCTTCTCAACAGGTTCAAGAAGTAGTTGGCGTAATGAAACGACGCCCTTGAGCTCGTTTTCTGAATCAATGACGTACACGTAATGAATGCTTTCGCGTTGTTCTGCCACATCACGGATGTGCTCGATGGTCTCTTCAACCGTCATAGACTCACGCCCAGTGGTGACTTCAGGAGTCATGATACCGCCCGCGGTTTTTTCGCGATAACCGAGCAGTTTACGGATGGCATCAGAGTCTTCGACGCCCATAAGGCGCAGGAGGCGTTCTGCTTTGCCGTAATCAAGGTCGCCGATGACGTCGGCAGCATCGTCAGGATCCATTTCAGCCAGCAAGTCAGAAGCGCGTCGCTCGGAGAGGTCTTCAATGACGTCGGCTTGGTACTCCTCTTCGAGTTCTGAAATTGTCTCAGCAGCTTGTGTGTTGTCGAGGTGGGCAAATACCGCTGCGCGTTGGTTTGGCGCGAGTTGCTCCAAAATGTCTGCGACGTCTGCTGGGTGTAACTCATGAAGACGTTTGTGTGTTACCGAGAGCTTTACTTGGCTTAAGTCATGCTCAAGCAAGTCCATATAGTTCCACGCAATAAGATTTTCAGGAATGCTCTGATTAAAAATTGAGAGAAAACGGCCTACAGTTTTTTCAAAGCCAGGGGAGATGGCGCGTAAAAGCCCGCGCATACCGACTTCTGCTCCAAGCAGACGAAGTGTGTTGCTCGAATCGGATAGTTTGAGGTCGTTTACGCGAACGACTTTCATGCCTTGAGTGTCGACAATTTGTTTGTTGAGAAGGTCACGAGAAAGCAAAATCTCATCAGACTGCAAGTAACTAAAGCGCAGCTCGTCGGATGACGTGTTGAGCTCGACCTTATCGCCCTCAAACTCTTTGACATATTTGCGCCACGACAACATAAAGGGCGTCTTATCGGGTCCTTTAAAGGCAAGCGCAGTTACACGAGGGAAGACCTCGCCAGTTGCGATGGCTATATCGCTAATTGTTCCGATTTGCTCGTCAGCGGCATCTACGACCGGCTTTCCGAGCAGTTGGGAAAGATAAATCACGGGATTCCTCCGTTATGTTAAGTGGCCTCGATGAGTGCTCCTCGCATAACAGAGTCAAATGCGCATATGCGCTACAAGGGAACACCTACCGAGGCTGGGTACTGTGAGGTTTCACAGAAGTCCTTTTCTCTCGGTTATAGGTACGGCTGAGCAAAAAATCGGCACAGCACAGGTGTCTAGTATACACAAAATGCGCAGCAAGGTGCCAGTCTTCGCGTAGTGAGACGGACAGAATTGCGTTTATTTGCTTTAAAAATTTGAGAGTACTTCGTTAATGACGCGACTCCAGCCATCGCCGGCAAAACCTTCGACTATGGCAGTATTTTCAATGTTATCGATGCGCTTATCGATCCCCGGCGAACGAAGGGCATTCTCAACGAGAATGCTGACGCTCACCACTTCGGCACAGAGCATGTCGCTGGGCGCATCGCCAATCATGATGGCGCGTGAGGGATCAATGCCGCGATATTCGAGGTCAAGCGCAATAGCCCTGCGTTTTGACACGCCGGCTGGGGTGAGATGATAGGCGCGAATAGGCTCATCGCTTGCTTTGAGTGTGTGCAGGCGGGGATGGATGACACCGTTATCAATCAGCGAGAGAGGAAGATCAATCTCGTCGAGAAGCTCAAGGGCTGCTTGGCGATTGAGGAAGCCGCGCAGTACCTCGGTAGCGTCGCGGTGGACGTCCCACGGCGTGTGATATTCGATGCAACCAGGGAATGCTTCCATAAGTCTCTCAACAACGCCGTGTTCGCGAATAATTTCAATAGGCGTTTTTGTTATGAGCTGACGTTTAAGTTCAGAGTTCCACTCAGGGATATCGAACATGAAGGTGCGCTCTTTACCATCAAAATATGAGCGAATTGCGCCAGCTTCCGCGATGTAATCGGTCCACCCGCACATGCGCGTAATTTCTGTAAGTTGTGCACATGAACGTCCCGTGACAGGAACAATGGGCAGACCGGCTTTATTTGCCGCGACAACGGTTGCCGCGGTATTAAAATCGGGGTTCCCCTCGCCGTCAATAAGAAGGGTGCCGCCGCGACCAAGCAGAGTACCGTCAAGGTCAGTGTAGACAATATCAACTTGGGCGAGCTTTTCGAGAAGTTCTGGTGAGTCTTTAAGAAAGCGCGTCATTTCTCCTCCTGAGAATAGAGACCGGCTAGCGCAAAAGATGCAAGGTCATCAGCAAGTTTATGATAGTCGAGTTCGGGGTGAACAACAGTCCAGTTTAGGGCACCTGCTAAAAAAGTCGCCCAAATGGTCTGAGCGGTGAAGTGGACGTTCAAATCTTGACGAAAATGGCCATCTGCTTGGCCACGTTCAATTTCCCGCACAAAGAGGGCAGTGATGATTTCAATGCTTGCGTTGAGCGTTTCGCGCCACTCGCGGTCTTCACGCCACATTTCTGAAAGCAGGAATTTTGCGAAATCTCGTCGCTTTTCAATCTGGCGCATCTGCTCGTGGGCAAGCGCGGTAATGGCTTCCTCCGGCGTCATGTCTGGTTCGACAGCGCGCTCAAGTCGTACCGCCAAAAATTCGAGACCAGATTTTATGAGCTGTTCAGCCAAAGCGGCTTTTGAATCAAAATAGTAATAGACAACGCCCTTGGCTACTCCTGCCTTGGCTGCGATTTCATCTACTGATGCGCCCGCGTACCCACGCTCGCCAATGATGCTCATCGCGGCGGAAAAGAGAAGTTCTTTTTTGCTTTTCTTTTTGGGTTTTTCGGATGCCATGAAAGTCCTTTTGAAGACAGGGTGGTTGCTGTTCATTATAGCGCAAGCAACTTTCGTTATAATACAGGTATGGCTAAAATCGACGCACAAAACATAGCGCTCACATATTCTTCGGTCGGGGAGGACATTCACGCTCTCAAGGGGGTGTCTTTCTCTGTTGAGGCGGGCGAACCTATTGCGATAATCGGCCCATCGGGCTGTGGCAAGTCGACCATATTGAAATTGATAGCGGGACTTATAAAGCCAAGCGCTGGAGAGCTAAAAATAAATGACCAAGTAGTCGAAAAGCCGCGCAAAGAAACAGCACTCATTTTGCAGGATTATGGGTTGCTCCCATGGAAAACGGTCATAGGGAATGCGGCACTCGGGCTCAAGATTGCTGGCGTAAAGCGTGCAACGGCACGCGCGAAGGCTCATGAGGCGCTTGAAGTTGTCGGTCTCGCTGACGTTGAGAAGAGTTACCCCGCACAACTTTCAGGCGGCATGAAACAACGCCTTGCATTGGCCCGCTCCCTTTCGCTTGAGTGTGATATTTTGCTCATGGACGAGCCTTTAAGCGCTCTTGATGCTTTGACGCGTGAAGAGTTGCAAAACGTACTTCTTCACTTGTGGGAAAAACGCGCCTACACGCAGATTTTGGTCACTCATTCGATTGAAGAGGCGGCCTTTTTGGGGCGCCGCATTGTGCTGATGGGTGGGAAGCCCGGATGCATAAAAGAGGTCATCGAAAATCCCGGTATGGGCTCTGAGTCATATCGCACCACGCAGGAGTATTTTGATATCTGTACGCGCGTGCGCGCATTGTTGCAGGCGGAGGTGACCCGTGGATAAACGCATTTCACATGCTGCCAAGCGCATTGGCGGATATGTAGTCGCGACCATCGCTCTTGTTGCGCTGTGGGCTTTGCTCTCAAAAGTAATCGGCTCACCCGCGCTGCCTATGCCAGGGTCTGCGGCAAAGCAGTTTCTGAATCAACTCCCCGAGCTCCTGCCTCAGGCAGGCATATCACTCCTTCGCGTAGTGGCCGCGATGTTGATTGGTACATTGTTGGGTCTTCCGTTAGGCCTCATAATCGGGCGTTCGAAAAAAGCCGACACCATTTGTGCTCCGCTTTTATACCTGCTTTATCCCATACCTAAAGTGGTATTTTTGCCCGTTTTGATGGTTTTGCTTGGTCTTGGTAATGCTCCCAAGATTGTGCTTATCGCTGTGGTGATTTTCTTCCAAACCATGATGACCGCGCGCGATAGTGCTCAGTCGATTCCTGAGGCAAGCATTATGAGCGTCCGTTCGCTCGGAGCTAGTCGACGCGATATTGCTTTTGATGTTGTGCTCCCGGCTTCGTTGCCTGATGTGTTTACTGCTCTGAGGATTAACACGGGCACCGCTATCGCCATCCTGTTTTTGGCTGAATCGATTGCGGGGACAAGTGGCCTTGGTTATTACATCGTGAACGCATGGGGCATGATCGATTACCCCTCGATGTTTGGCGGCATTATTGCTATGGCGCTTATGGGAGTTGTTCTCTACGAATTTGTGAATATGCTTGAGGCGCGGCTAACCCGCTGGCGCAGGGCTTAACATCTAGAAAATCATATCAGCGTTTGTTTATTTTTTGCATAGGCAAACGTCTTTCCCGCATAGTGTTCAACACGATAATCACTGTTTGCCTCGCGAATAAGTTGTTCAAGCGCTTCTCTGTTGCCATCAAGATGATAGGTGGACAGCGCCAGTTTTGGCGCGAATTCTTTGAGCACTTTTTGCGCGCCATCAAGCAAAAGCTGTTCGGCGCCTTCAATATTAGCTTTGATAAAGTCGACTTTTTGAATATTGTTGCGCTCAACCCATTCATCGAGCGCATAAGTTATCACGGTTTCAGTTCTCTGCTTTTTCCTTGTCGCTAAACCTGAAGTTCCGAGCTCTTTAGAATCGATTGATATTTCGGCTGTGCTGGTGTGATTCGATAGCGCGGCTTTGACGGGATGAGCGTTTTTGCACAGACGGTTATGTGATAGCGTGTTTTTCAGCTGGTGATACGTCTCGGAAACGGGCTCAAAAGAATATATGGCGGATGGCTCAAAGAAGCTTGCGAGAATATCGAATAGCCCTATG
>OBID01000033.1_pt1 | contig 59746 bp, 38 predicted proteins | sample 1519781 | NCBI WGS metagenome assembly OBID01 (sample SAMEA3991478, study PRJEB22521) | metagenome | biome: anthropogenic terrestrial biome; feature: sewage plant; material: sludge | place: Sweden | collected 2012-09-26 | reverse complement strand
GGACGACGCGCAATTTCAACAGCATGACTTGCGATTTATTTTGACATGCAGAAAACAGAAAATTGTATTAACAAATGTGAATATTCGTAAGTGTTTGTAAAGCGAAAATATCCTAATTTCATTTTGTCAATTATTCAACAATAATTTCAACCATGAAAAAGCAATATTTATTATAATCTAATCATTATAATACACTAAATATTGTTCGATATTATCAGAATTTTCAAGGGTGGAGGATGGTGGAGGATTGGTGGAGGTTCTGCAACAATCTTAATCCTCACAAATACATATTAATCAGAATAATACGAAGAAATCAACCTCTTCGGGTGGAGGGTGGAGGTATAAAGCAACAAAAAATTTCTGGGAGTGAATAGCGAATTTTCAAAAATATCAAAAGATAAAAGTATCTTTACATTCTGTTTCACCTTTTCATAAAGACTGGTAACAGGTACTGCGGTGGCAGCCAATTAGTAAGACCGGCAACGGCATCCGTGAACAAGAGTAGCGGATGCCGTTTGTTTTTTTTTGTCTCCCCACAGATTCCTAGAGGAAACAATCGTCCAGAGAAATAGCAAAATAGTCCAAAACAAGCGTACAGAATACACTTTTGGACTATTTTGCTATTCATTCGGATGGCATTTTTATTCAGTTTCCCGTAATTTGAGTTCCTTTGTCAGCGAAAAAATAAGGTCATGTTATGAACAGGACTAAACCGAAAATAATAATTTAATATATGAAAATATCATAATAATGGAAAGTGAACAAATCAATAACGCTTTAAAAATAATAAATAAAACATGGAATCACATTTAGAACATTTTATTTTTGGTAGGAGACTACTGAAAATTACAGCATGCTCCTTGTTGACCTTATGTGTCATGCCTGCCTCTTATGCAGCGCACAGCACCGCCACAATGGAAGTGACTCAACAGAAGACTACGACGATACAGGGTATCGTGGTAGACGACAACGGCGACCCGCTGATCGGAGCGACTGTAATGGAAAAGGGAACCAAAAACGGTTCGGTAACAGGGATAGACGGACGTTTCTCATTGAAAATGTCTTTACCCGGACGAATCATTGTAACTTACATCGGGTATAACAAAAGAGAACTTATACTGAATAACAATTCTGAGAGAAACCAGAAAATCACCTTGTCTGAAAATACGAATACACTCGGCGAGATGGTGGTCGTAGGTTACGGTACTCAGAAGAAAGCTACACTGACCGGTTCCGTCTCTCAGGTTTCGGGTAAAGACCTGGTCTCTGTCGGCGCATCCAATTTAAGTAATACGATAGCAGGAAAGACAGCCGGTGTCATCGCCAATACAAGGACAGGTGAGCCGGGTGAGGATTACGCCAGTATACTGATTCGAGGTAAAGGCACACTGGGTGCGACAGACCCGTTGATCGTAGTGGACGGTGTAGCAGACAGATCGTTCAGCAAATTGAATCCGGAAGACATCGAATCCATTTCAGTGCTGAAAGATGCGTCGGCAGCCATTTACGGTGCGCGTGCCGCCAACGGTGTCATCCTGGTGACGACAAAACGCAGTAAAGCGGGAAAGATGCAGGTCAATTACGACGGAAGTGTATCGTTCTCACAACCTACACGAATACCGAAGATGCTGAATGCCTACGATTATGCCACCTATGTAGATGAATATGATGCAGGGCACGGTGAGGCACAGACTTACTCGGATGAAGTACTGGAACAAATCAAATCGGGGAAGGATCAGATCAAATACCCGAGTACGAACTGGTGGAACGAAGTAGCCAAAGACTGGGCCTTCAACACCACTCATAGCGTCTCGGTCAGTGGCGGTTCGGATAAACTGACCATGTATACGTCCGGACAATACCAATATCAGGATGCCATATACAGAGACAGTCCTCAGAATTATCATCAGTTCCAACTGATTTCGAATATCGACGCACAGATCACAAAGTCAATACACTTCAGTCTGGACATCCTGGGCCGTCAGGAAAACCGTAACCGCGGTGTGTATTCAACAGACGATATGTTCGGATACTTCCTTACTACGAATCCTATGTCTGCCCCTTATTATCCCAATGGACTGTTGAGAGTGGGTTATGACGGTGTGACGAATAATGCCATGGTCATGATCTCAGACAAACCGGGATGGAATAAAAGTACAAACTATACATTAAACTTAAAACCGAAATTGCATGTCGACCTGGATGTCGTGACTCCCGGACTGTACGCGGAAGGATACGCCGCTCTCGATTATTGGTTCAACAACGGCAAACAGATGAATCAGCCATACGATGTATATCAGTATGATTCGGAAAAAGATCAGTACGACAACCGTAAAAGTGCGACGGGAAGCATCAGTCTGGGCTCATGGGCAAGTAATTCGTTTACCCAGACGGTGAACCTTCGTTTAGGTTATACCCATACATTCAACAACGCGCACAAGATAGACGCGTTCGTGGCTTACGAACAGAGCAAATACAAATACAACTACTTATACGGCTACCGCACAAACTACCTCTCGTCAGCCCTTCCCGATCTGAACTTCGGCAGTAAGGTGGACAAGGATAAAGACAATGCAGGCAGTTCTGATGAGACAGCACGACAGAACTATTTCGGACGTGTCAATTACGGATACAAAGATAAATACCTGTTGGAAGCCACTTTACGTTATGACGGTTCCATGAATTTCGCTCCCGGTAAACGTTGGGGTCTGTTCCCTGCCTTCTCTGCCGGTTGGGTGATCTCCGAGGAAAAGTTTTTCGAACCGGTCAAGAATATCGTCAGTTTCCTGAAAATCAAGGGTTCTTGGGGATTGATGGGTAATGATAATATCGGCGCATATCAATATCTGTCCCTTTATTCCTATAACGGAGACGCATCGTATGTCTTCGGCGGAAACTACAGTCAGGGAATCTATGAGAATGTGACAGCCAATCCTGAAGTGACATGGGAGAAAGCGAACACCTGGAACGGAGGATTCTCGGCACAGTTCCTCAACGGTAAGTTCGGACTGGATTTCGATTATTTCTATTCAAGACGTAGCGATATCCTGATTACCCGCAACGCATCCGTACCTACCTATTCAGGTCTGTCTCTGCCAGCCGAGAACCTGGGTAAAGTATCCAATCATGGTCTTGAAATCGTAGCTTCATATAATGACAAGGCAGGCGATTTCACATGGGGAATAACAGGCAACTTCACTTACGCCAAGAATAAAGTGATATACATGGACGAAGCCGAGAAGACACCGGAGTGGCAACGCATGACAGGACATTCCATAGACGGTTATGTACTGTATCAGGCATTGGGTATCTATCAGACACAGGAGCAGATAGACAATTCACCCCATATCGACGGCGCACATGTGGGCGACCTGATCTATCAGGATACGAACGGTGATAAGAAAATAACATGGGATGACGCGGTACGTATAGATAAATCCACGACACCAAGAATCATGTACGGTTTCACATTGAGCGGCAGTTGGAAAGGTTTGGACGCAAACATGTTCTTCCAGGGACAGGCCGACGCACAACAGATCGTGATGCCTACAATGAATATGGCACAAGAGTTCTTTGACGGACGATGGAAAGTAAACGGAACAGCTGAAGAGAACGCCGGTGCAGAATGGCCTCGCGCGTTTATCAAACAGACCTACGGCGATACATGGAACGGACCTACATCCACATGGTGGTTGAGAAATGCCGCATTCCTCAGATTCAAATCGTTCGAAGTGGGCTATACATTGCCGAAGACGCTCATCGCCTCTATCGGACTGGAAAAGGTACGCTTCTATATCAACGGGAATAACTTATTCACAATAGATAAGATGAAAATCTTCGATCCTGAAATGACAGGAGGTATTAAGGGATATCCTATACAGCGTACATTCGCTTTCGGGGCAAACATAACATTCTAAAACATTAAATTAATAAAAACTATGAAACGAATATATATAGGTGTGCTATCACTGATAATCGGACTGAGTCTTTCGTCCTGCTCGGATATCTTAGACGTGTCACCCCATAACTCGATGAGTGACCAGAGTGTATGGAGTAACCTCGACCTGGCTAATGCTTTTCTGAACAACTGCTATACGACAATAGAAGCGGAGAATGAATTCGGTGCCATGTTTTGCAACTATACGGATGAGACATATCACTTGTTCGACTATGGAACATCCGGATATACCAAAGGACTGATGACTCCTGATAACTACAATACAGGATGGACAGAAGGAAAGGGAAACACTTGGTACCATTATTATTCGGGTATTAAGAATGTGAACCAACTGCTTGCGAATATCGATAATGTACCGGTGACTTCGGACGCCGACAAACTGAAAAAACAGCAGATCATGGGTCAGGCTTATTTCCTGCGCGCCTTCTATTATCATTATTTATATTCCCTGTATGGACGTGTTCCATTGATTTACAGAGTATTCAGTCTGGATGATAAATTTGAGGATAAGCGTGCCGACATGGATGTCGTAGCCGACTCTATCGTCAACGATTGTGACCGTGCGGCTGCTTTACTGCCGACAGAATATTCCAGTTCGGACGATTTCGGCAGAGCTACCAAAGGTGCTGCCCTGGCTATCAAGGCACGTACATTGCTGTATAAAGCGAGTCCTTTGTTCGGAACACCTTCGAAAGAGAAATGGCAGGCTGCCGCCAATGCGAACAAGGCTGTCATAGACTTAGGTGTATATAGTCTGAAACAGGTAAGCAACAGTAGCGAATATGCGGCTCTGTTCTTCGATACGAAAAATCCTGAAGTGATATTCGAAAAGATGTATAATGTAAAGGGTACTTACGGTTCATCATCCAGTTATGTCATGCAGGCGCCTCCGGGACCTGGCAGTGGCTTCGAGGGATGGTCTGTATGGGAACCAACCTATGATATCGTCAATGCTTTCCAGAATGCCGACGGTACGGACTATACGGTACAGGGACTGAAGAGTTATACCATTCAGAAACCGACCATGACCGACAACGGTATTCAGTATGAACCGACTACGATAGAAGCGACCAACGTCAATCCCTGGGAAAACAGAGATATCCGTCTGAAAGCTGACATCCTCTGCGATGGTGAAAAATGGGGTTATGGTGATGACAACCGTGAAGTGGAAGACTTCCAGCCGGCAGAAGAAGGTGTGACACCAGGTAAGGATTCGCGTATGGGCGATACTTATTGGAACGGTTCACTGACTGGTTATAACATGAAGAAATTCCTGGATCCGAGTGTGAACACGCACGATGAGAGTGTGTCTAACACGACTCCGTGGTTCTTCCTCCGTCTTTCCGAAATCTATCTGAATTATGCGGAATGTGAAATCCAGTTGGGTAATAACGACGAGGCACTGAAGTATATCAATCTGGTCAGGACCCGTGCGCTGCTACCGGCTGCGACGGGCAAGGATATCTGGTCTGAATATAAGTATGAGCGTAAAATCGAACTTCTGTTCGAGGGTCAGAGATTCTTTGATCTGCGCCGTTGGAAGGAAATGCCAGAGATCTACTCACAGAAGAATTGGCCTACCGGCATCGTCACATATAAGTTCAAGGACGGAACAAAAATCTATACGCATAACACTGAGCCTTTGCAGGAACGCACCTTCAAAGAATCAACAAGCTACTGGTTCCCTGTTCCACGTTATGAACTGAACAAATGTCCAAACCTTGATGCTGCTCCTTATGAATAGAATCAATATAAAAAAGTTGTATACGGCAGCAGCCTTATCCGGAATCATGCTGTTGGGCTATTCCTGTTCGGAATACGACCATCCCACATACAGTCCGGAGACGGTGGAAAAAGTAAAGATAGAGGGCAAAGCCCTCTATCTTCCTCAAGAGTTTCAGGGTCAGGACTGGAATACGGATGAAAATGATTACAGTTACAAGCGGATGGCGCTGACAGACAATCTGGCCATCTTCTGGGAGAAGAAGTTTGGCAGCGACCTGTCCAATCCGCCGCAACTGGATGGAAACTCGATGAAAGTGGACCTGCAGAATCTGAAATCCAGACTGGAGACCTTCTATACATATTATAGAGATAAACTCCAGTTTGTCAAAACGGGGTCGCTGAGCGAGAAGTACCGTATGATGGTGATGTTGCAGTATTCTCTGGACGGTACTGCTTATGGCGGTTCTTATGATAACAAGGTAGGTGCCTTCTGGGCTGCGCCGAACCGTTTGCAGGATACCAAGTTGAACGCGGTAGCTCATGAGTTGGGACATAGTTTTCAACTGCAACTCATCGCTGATGGTCAAGGTTCAGGATGGGGCGGCCAGAGTGGATTCTTCGAGATGACATCCCAATGGATGTTATGGCAGGTGAACCCCGACTGGATGGAAGATGAGAATTATCACTGGGATGCATTCAAAAGTTTGACATACAGAGCGTTCCTCCATGAGGATAATTTATATCACTCTCCTTATGTCCTGGAATATTGGAGTCAGAAGCACGGTCTGCCGTTTATCGCTGAGATGTATCGGAAAAGCACAGCCAGCGAAGATCCTGCCCAGACCTATATCAGAATGAACGGATTAACCCAGGAGCAATATGTGGATGAGATGTTCGACTGTTACCAGCATATCGTGAATCTGGATTATGACAGGGTATATGATAAGACACGCCGATGGGCGAACTCATATAGTAGTTTTAAGTCGGAAATGACGGCACTGTCTGATGGTTGGTATCAGGTGAAACCGGAACAGTGCCCAGAGAATTTCGGCTTTAACATCATCAAACTGAGTGTACCCGAAGCCGGATCTACCGTAAAAGTGGATTTCGTAGGACTGGAAGGAAAGAATGTAAAGACTGACGGCTATACCAATCCTAAATCGGAATATGCCGATTATAGATATGGTTTTGTAGGAATCACAGAAGACGGAAAGTCTGTTATAGGAGATGCAGGTAAGGCAACATCTGATCATCTGTCAGGTTCCGTTTCGTTCACTGCGCCGTCTGGTAGTAAACTCAAATATTTATGGCTCGTCGTGATGGGCGGTTCTTCGGAATACTGGACACTGAGTCAGGTGCCTCAAGCGCAATGGCCGTATAAAATAAAAATAACCGGAAGTGACTTATTATAATTAAGGTATCATCTTCATACCCTATCACTCTGAAAATCATCCGATGAAACAACAGAACAGACTAAATAAGCGTAGTATATACACTTCTGGACTATTTTGTTATTCTTTTGGATGATTTTTCCATCTTGTTTCCCGTAATTTGAGTTATTTTGCCAACGAAAATTATGTGTTGCTATTAATTATTACTAAACCGAAATAAAAATTTAATATATATATGAAAAGACGAGCTTTTATCCTTATCGGATTAACCTCTATCGTTGTCTCAATGAGTGCCGGTGGCCGCCCCTCTATCAAGGAGGTGCCTTTCACCAGTGTGCACCTGAATGACAATTTCTGGTCACCTCGTATAGAAACCAACCGTACTGTCTCGATACCTTCAGCATTCAGGGAATGTGAGAAAAACGGCAGATTCGACAATTTCGCTATCGCCGCCGGACTGAAGAAAGGCGAGCACCGCGGTGATTTCTCATTCGACGATACCGACCCATATAAAATCATAGAAGGCGCCAGCTATTCGCTGTCGGTACACTATGACAAACAACTGGACCACTATCTCGACAGTGTCATCAATATCATCGCCAGGGCACAGGAACCTGACGGATACCTCACCACTTGTGTCACCAACAAATGCACGCGTCTCTCGGGATGGTGGGGCACACACAAATGGGATAAGATCAACAGTCATGAACTCTATAACAGCGGTCATCTGATCGAATCAGCCATCGCCCATTTCAGGGCGACGGGCAAGCGCACGTTTCTGGACGTGGCGATCAGGAACGCCGACCTGGTATGTAAGACCTTCGGTCCTGCCGAGGGACAGATTCACCGCCCGTCGGGACACCCGATCGTGGAGATGGCGCTCTGTAAACTATATAAGGTGACGGGTACGAAGAAATACCTGGATATGGCAAAATACTTCGTGGAGGAAACCGGACGAGGCACAGACGGTCACCGCCTGAGCGAATACAGTCAGGACCATAAACCGATACTGCAACAGGACGAGATCGTGGGACATGCCGTCAGGGCTGGGTACCTGTATTCGGGCGTGGCCGACGTGGCTTCACTGACCAACGACGCCGCCTACTTCAAGGCGCTGACCCGGATATGGGACAACATGGCAGGCAAGAAACTGTATATCACGGGCGGAATCGGTTCGAGGGCAGAAGGCGAGGGCTTCGGTCCCGATTATGAACTCAACAATATGACCGCCTACTGCGAGACCTGCGCCTCTATCGCCAATGTGTACTGGAACTATCGGATGTTCCTCGCTACGGGCGAATCGAAATACTATGATGTGCTCGAGAGGGCCTTATATAACGGTGTGATATCGGGCGTGTCGCTGAGCGGCGACAAGTTCTTCTACGACAACCCGCTGGAGAGCATGGGACAGCACGAACGCCAACCGTGGTTCGGATGCGCCTGCTGCCCGGGTAACATCACCCGTTTCATGGCCTCCGTACCTTATTATATGTATGCCACCGAGGGCGACGATATCTTTGTCAACCTGTATATACAGGGTAAGGCTGACATCAAGACCGACCACAACAGTGTGCAACTGACCCAGACGACTGCCTATCCATGGGACGGCAATGTGACGGTGACGGTGAATCCGGACAGGAAAGCCACCTTCGCCCTCCGTCTGCGTATACCGGGATGGGCACAGGACGCTCCGGTGCCAACCAATCTGTACACGTTTGCTGACAAGGCGAAACCCTATACCATCAAGGTGAACGGTACCGAGGTGAAGGCAACCCTGAAAGACGGCTATGCCTACATAGAGCGCCGCTGGCGCAAAGGCGACCGTGTGGAACTGGACCTGCCGATGGACGTGCGCCGGGTGAAAGCCAACGACAACGTGGTGGACGACCGGGGTAAACTGGCACTGGAACGCGGTCCGGTGATGTTCTGCATCGAGGGCAAAGACCAGAAAGACAGTACAGTGTTCAACAAATATATCATGGAGAACACACCCGTGAGTGCCCAGTATGACAAGACACTGCTGAACGGCGTGATGACCCTGACGGGAGCCGCCAAGGAAGTGGAAAAGGACGGTACGGTGAAGGATGTGGACTTCAAGGCCATCCCTTACGCCACCTGGAACAACCGCGGCGCCGACCAGATGGAGGTGTGGATAGCCCAGTCGCCGGTGGCAGCGGTACCGACCCCAGAACCGACGATAGCCAGCAAGGCACGCACGATGACCATCCAGGCCCCGATACAGAAGGACGCCCCCGAATCGGCATCCGTGGAGACGGAAGCCTACGGCACGAACGACCAGTGGGAACCCCGTAACAGCGCCGACATATCCAAACCCTACCACTACTGGTGGTTGAAGAACGGCACGGAAGAGACGCTCGCCTACGAGTTTGACAAGTCCTACACGGTATCCAACGTACAGGTGTACTGGCTCGACTTCGACCAGTACGACGGCAACTTCCGAGTACCGCAGAGTTGGAAACTGTACTACAAAGTCGGCGACCAATGGAAAGAAGTGGAACAACCGAGCAAGTACACGGTGGACAAAGACAAATACAACAGTGTAGACTTCAAGCCGGTGACCACCACCGGACTGAAGATAGCCGCACAGTTGCAGCAAGGCGAATCGGGCGGTATCATAGAATGGAAAGTAAACAAATAACTATTATAAAATATATTAACCTATAAAATGTCGATTATGAAGAAAACGCATGAGTTTCTGAGCTTGATTCAAAGTAAAACTTTGATTAAAGCTACAACGTGTTTGCTTTTAGTTGCAGGTGCAGGTGTCAGTCCTGTCTACGCAACACAAGAAAAATCTGATTTTGTCTCGACTACAGGTGTCAATCAGTCATCTGTAACAATGAAAGGTCGGGTCAAAGATGTCCATGGAGAACCTATCATCGGTGCCAGTATTGTGGAAAAAGGTACGACGAACGGTACGGTGACCGACCTGGACGGTAATTATTCCCTCAAGGTAAAACCCGGTTCGATAGTGACCATATCGTATGTGGGATTTGTCACACAGACGGTAAAAGCCGGCGGTAGTGTCAACGTGACACTGCAGGAAGACCAGAAATCACTCAACGAAATCGTGGTAATCGGTTACGGTACACAGCGCAAAGGTGATATCACCAGTGCGATAACAAGTGTCAAGGCAGAAGACTTCTCAAAGGGAAACATCAAGGATGCAGGTGATCTGATCAAAGGTAAAGTAGCCGGTCTTACAATCAGTAACGGCAGTGGCGACCCTAGTGCAGCATCAAGTATCCGCCTCCGTGGTATCATCTCTCTGGAGGGTGGTAACACTCCGCTCGTCCTTGTAGACGGTATAGAGAGCAGTCTCAGTACGGTGGCCCCTGAAAATATAGAAAGTATCGATGTACTGAAGGATGCGTCGGCAGCTGCTATCTACGGTACACGTGGTGCAGCCGGTGTGATCATTATCACGACAAAGAACGGTAAACGCGACTCCAACACGACGGTCAACTACAGTGGTTATATGTCGCTGTCGGCATTCGGTAAGAAACTGGATATGATGGACGGCACAGACGTACGCAACGGTCTGACGGAGTTCAATGATAAGGGTTATGATACCGACTGGTTGGACGCCGTAACAAGAACAGCCTTCACCCATAATCATAATGTCATAATTTCGGGTGGAAACAAGGACACCTCATACAGTGCTGACTTTACTTACCGTAACCAGCAGGGTGTGTTTATCAATACATTCTCGGATGAGATGCGTTTCAACGGTGCTCTGTCCCACTGGTTCCTGAACGATATGCTGAAAGTGTCGTTCAACATCATGAAACGTTGGCATAAGAACGGACCTGTAGATGCAGCTTCGACTCAGGTTTACCGCCAGGCGATCATGCGTAATCCTACCGAACCGATATATAATCAGGACGGCAGTTATTATGAGAATATGTCTATCAACTACTATATGAATCCTGTGGCTCTGCTGAATGAGCATAAAGGTGAGTATAAGACAGAAAATACCCGTCTGGTAGGCAATGTGACTTTTGAACCTATCAAGGGTTGGCAGACAAATCTGATGCTTGCCACCGATCGTGACAACAGTCATGATAAGGGATACTACACATCAAAGCATTACGACCAGGTGATCAATTACCACACGGGTTATGCTACTCAGAGTTATTCTTATGGTCAGAGCGACAACCTGGAACTGACCTCCACATACAAGCATCAGTTTGGTGCACACCGCGTAGAGGCTCTCGTAGGTTACAGTTATCAGTATAACGAGTACGAAGGTTTCAATGCCAACAATACCGATTTCATGAGTGATTTCTACGAAGACAATAATCTGGGCGTAGGTTCATTCCTCAAAGAAGGTAAGGCCGGTATGGGAAGTTACAAGAGCGATGACAAATTGGTGGGCTTCTTCGGACGTGTAAGTTACGGATATGCCGACAAATACAATGTCCTCGTCAGTGTTCGCCGTGAAGGTTCTTCAAAATTCGGTAAAAACAACAAATGGGGTACATTCCCTTCAGCATCACTCGGCTGGACCATCAGCAACGAGAGTTTCATGAAACCGATCAAATGGGTGAACAATTTGAAACTTCGTGCCGGATTCGGTGTGACAGGTGTCATACCAAGTGGTTCTTATCAGTCATTGACAAGATGGTCTCTCGGTGATCCGTATTATTACGATAACGGTAAATGGTATCAGGGTCTTAACGTACAGTCTAATCCAAACCCCGACCTGAAATGGGAGAAGAGTACTGAGTTTAATGTCGGTATCGACTGGAGTGTATTGGACAACCGTCTGTCTGGAACTGTCGATTTGTATCATAAGAAGACAACAGATATGTTGTGGTGGTATGACGTACCATGTCCTCCCAACCTCTATAGTCAGACCTTGGCCAATGTAGGCGAGATGCGTAATATGGGTATCGAAGTAGCAATCAATGCCGTACCGGTACGCACAAAGGACTTTGAATGGAAAACAACCGCCACAGTATCGCACAACGCTACGAAACTGCTGAGCTTGTCTAACGATCTGTATCAGACAGCCAACCAGCACGATGTCGCATATCTCGGCGAACCGATATCATTGAGCACACAACGTCTTGAAGTGGGCAAACCTCTGGGACAATGGTATGGTATGAAGAGTGTAGGCGTTTCAGACAAAGGCTTGTGGATGATAGAAAACAAGGAAACCGGTGAAGCCGAAGAATTTAAGGACAATATGCTGACAGATGATAAATATCACCAGTATCTAGGCAATGCCATTCCTAAGGTGAACGTAGGTTGGAGCAACACCTTGAGTTATAAGGGATTCGACCTCACAATGCAGTTTACCGGACAGTTCGGTTTCAAGATATTGAACGAGGCACGTGCTTATTATGAGAACAATGCCGTAGTATACAACAGACTGAAGTCTGCCGCCGACCTGCAGTATGGTCAGAACGTACTGTCTATCGCACAGAAGCAGACTTTCGTAAGCTACTATCTGGAAAACGGCAACTTCGTAAAACTCTCTAACCTTACACTTGGATATACAGTCCCGTTGAAACAAAACAAGTATATCAAGAACGCTTATGTGTATCTGTCAGGCAACAACCTGTTTACAATAACAAGCTACAAAGGACTGGATCCTGAATTGTCTAACGGCGACCCGCAGAGTTCAGGTATTGACTGGCGCGACAAGTATCCAACAATACGCACGTTTACTCTGGGTGCTAACTTAACATTCTAATATTTAAAGCTTAAAGTTATGAATAATAAAATAAACAAAATATTAATGTCTTCCATGATCACAGCCTTCGGCTTGTCAATGGTAGGATGTACGGATCTCGACGAAACTCTGTATGATACGATATCATCTGAGCAGCATGAGTTCTCACAGACAGAACTTGAACATACCATAGCTCCTGTTTACAGCAGTCTGAGAAATGTGTACTGGGGATGGTTCGGCATGTCGGATATTATGGATATGAGTTCTGATGTATGGGGTGTTCCTTCACGTATCGGTATCGGTTGGGGTGACCTCTATGTGTCGATGCATAAGCATCAACTGAACAACCAGATGGGATTCTTCCAGGTAAACTGGGATAACAACTATGCCGGTGTCAACGCATGTAACAAAATATTGGCAAACACAGCAATAGCATCAAACGAAGATATTGTAGCGCAGGTACGCGCTTACCGCGCACTGTACTACTACAACCTGTTAGACCTGTACAGAAACATTCCTCTGGATACAACTTATGTGCACGAGGCAGGATGGACTCCTGAACAGGCAGACCCGACAGTGGTGTACAACTGGATAGAAGGCGAACTGAAAACTGCCGCCGACAAATGTCCCAGTAAGATAGAAATGGGCAAAATCAACAAGTATGCCGCACACATGCTGCTTGCCAAACTGTACCTGAACCATAATGCATGGTTTAAGGACGATACCGACAAGACATGGTACAGCAAGGCTCTTGATGAAGTGAACAAGGTGATAGAAGGTCCGTTCTCACTGGCACCAAACTATAGCGACAATTTCAAGGAAGACATATCCACCTCTCCTGAAATCATATTCGGTATTCCATTGGAGAATAAATATGCAGGTGGTAACTACATGGCCAACTTATGGATACACAATGCAGGAAGAGCACGCTGGAACTTCTCCGGTTGGGCAACCGGCGGCGGTATCGTATTCCCGCAGTTCCTCGACACTTATGAGAAGGAAGATACCCGTATGGACAATACATGGACAGGCGGTCAGCAGTATGCGATGGACGGAACAGCCATCACTGTAGACGGTGAACCGTTGGTATATACCAAGGAACTCCATAGTATTGACAATCCCGGATGTTATCCTTTTGAAAGCTACCGACTGATTAAGTATGAAATCAAGAGCGGCGACTTCGGAACAAGTTATGACGACGTTCCTTATTTCCGTCTGGCAGACGCTTACATGATGAAAGCTGAATGCCTGTTGCGTCTGGGACAGGACGAGCAGACGGCAGCCGACCTCGTAACGAAGGTACGCGCACGTAACTTCAAAAACAACCCTGATAAGGCTACCATCACTGTGGCACAGCTCAAAGGCGGCAGCAGTTATAAATATGGTCATAGAGAGAACCAGGGAACTCTGGGCGGTGAAGACAAATGGATTACAACAAATGAAGGTGGCGACGATATAGAATTCGGCGGACTGCTTGATGAATATGCTAAGGAATTCGTGTGCGAGGCACATCGCCGTGACGACCTGGTACGTTTCAACATTAAAGGCACCAATATGAATGTCTACAACGGTAAATCATGGTTTTGCAAAGATGCTGTGACCGACCGTAACGGTGACATATTCCCGATACCTAAAGGTGCGATGGACGGTAATCCTAAACTGAAACAGAATCCTGGTTATGGTACTAAGTAATAATAAATAACAGAGATATGACTATGAAAAAAAATATAATATATATAGCAGCTGTTTGTATGGCATTGGGATTCACATCATGTAGTGATGACGTGAATGATGCATGCAGCAAGCACGTTTATAGTGAAAATGAAACTCCATATCTGAGAACGGACGCAAGTGCCAATATCAGCAAATCAATAGAATTCCGTAAAGGTCATATAGCCCAGCAGACTATCCATCTCAAAGATTATGCTGAAACTATCCAGACCAAGATGGGAATGACTGTTGATGATATGTTGGCCTCAATAGAAAGTGGAAAGGTGGTATTCTATAATATCAATACAGCCCGCGCCATCTGGAACAAGACGGCACCGACAAAAGGTTCAACCGGATGGTATTACAATTCTACTGGCAGTATTTCCACAAATGCTGATGAAGTGGCTAGTGTAGAACTGGATAAGACGAACAAATGTCTTATAGTAGACGCTCCTACGGATGCGGCTGCTGGAACTTCTATATCGGTCAACGTAGGGTTTGCTGTGAATAATGGACAGGATTATGACCAATATGTCCGTTTCGTTCTGTCGATAGCTGTTACCGATCCAGGGTTGATCATGCCGACCATTACGATACCAACAGGCGATTATGCTGGTACAGAGATCAGCTTCAAGGATTACCAGAAGGCAATAGAAACATGTATGGGAATGACTGTTGACCAGTTTAACAAGACTGTTCAGGACGCTGACGGAGATATCGCCATGTATATGGTTGATGAAACAGGAACTTGGGATAAGACCAGTAAGTACACGGCTAACGGTATCGGTTATTGGTGTACAGCAACCGGAAAAGTCCAAGGTTGGGGAAGCGGCTGTTCTTATTTTGTCGAGACACACGATGGATCTGTAGGTATTGGCCGTTATCCGGGTATGGCTTCGGGTACTCAATATAAGATTCATTTCGTTTACGTAAGTAAGAGCGACCCAAGTAAATACGTAGAATTCGTAGTAGTAGCTACGTTGGCATAATAAAAATATAATGGAAATAACAGAAATAATAAAAAGCAGGAGTGTGCGAATCGCACTCCTGCTTGGAATAAGCACTTTATCTATAACCGGTTGCAGCAGCGATGATGTGACAATAGGTAATGTGACGATCGCCCAGGATGAACTGAGTAAGACGGTGGACTGGGATGAGACGGAGTCGGCAATCTCGTTTACTGCCAATGCACCCTGGAGCGCATCTGTCAGTGATGTGACAAGTCGTGCAGCCAATACATCTATCGACTGGATAAAACTGACGAACGCCAGTGGTACGGCAGGTGATGTGAAGATGCCGTTCCTGCTCACCCAGAACAATTCGGAGAACTACAGGGATGCTGTCATCTCTATCAAGTGCGGTGATGGCGACGCTGTGAATGTAAAAGTGCATCAGAACCAAAACCCTGATGCGGTACATATCATGGATGCTTCTACCATTAAGGACTATGACAAATACTATCTTCCGTCAACTTATAACGAAGGATTCGAAAAGGGTGCCGCCAATATGTTGCGCAACGATGCCAAATGGTCTTGGTGGAGAATGAAACAAAGCGACCATTTCTTCGTGTTCTGGGAACCCGGATTCGGCGACAATCCCAATGCGGACAGTGTGCCTGAAAAGTTGCGTGTGAACATCGACGACCTTCTGGCCAAGGCTGAGACATTCTATACAACGAACATCAGCAAACTGAAGATGGCTGATGTAGGACAGGGTAAATCTTATCTCGACAAATACAAGATGGAGATATATCTTCTGTATCAGGATGAATGGCTCGCTACGGGCAGCGGATATGACGATGTGATCGGTGCCCTGTGGGTGAACCCCAGCACTTGTCAACCTGTCGGTTCTACAATCGCCCATGAGATAGGACACTCATTCCAATATCAGGTGTATTGCGATAAACTGCTGAACGGTGCCACAGATGACAAAAAGACGGGATTCCGCTACGGTTATGGTGAAAACGGCGACGGCGGCAACGCATACTGGGAACAGTGCGCACAGTGGCAGTCGTTCCAGGATTATCCTGCCGAGACATTCGGTTATCATATCTCTGTATGGCTTGCCAACCACCACCGTCATTTTAATCATGAATGGATGCGCTATGCCAGTTACTGGTTGCAGTATTACTGGACACAGAAGCATGGTATCGACGCTTATGGTGATATCTGGAAGAAATCAGTATATCCCAACGACCCGTTGCAGACTTATGAGATATTGTATTGCAACAACGACTTGGATAAACTGTATGATGAATTGTACGACTATTCAGCCCGTTGCGTGACATACGACTTCGATGCGATACATCAGTATGCTACCCAAGAAGCGATGAATTATACCACGACAATGTATAAGGTGAACGGATATTACCAGCCTGCTTATTCCAATTGTCCGGGTACGACAGGATTTAATGTGATACCTCTTGATGTGCCTGCAGCCGGAACAACCGTGAAAGCTGACTTGGAGGCTATTACGCCGGGCAGCAGTCTGGCTTCGAAAGATCCGGGAACGATGGTAGACGGCGACGGCAAGGAAGTGGGTACGACGAAGACATACAATGAACAGTCGAACACGAATTCCGACTACCGTTTCGGATACGTGGCTGTAGTCGACGGAACAGCCAAATACAGTAGTATGTTCCATGGCAAGAACACCACGGCTTCGTATAAGGTGCCGAGCGGGACAGATAAACTGTATCTTGTGGTCACCGCGACACCTGACATTTACCACCGCCATGTGTGGAACGACAAAGAGAGTGATGACGAACAATGGCCTTACCGTGTGAAATTCGAGAACACGAACCTGAAAGGTTATATCGATATAGACCCGGATGCCAAACCTTCTGACGTCACCATCACCCATACCCTTAATTGTGGTAAGAGTGAAGACTGGGCACTGGGCAGCGTAAACTTCGCTGACAACGGTGACCTCGCCAAGATAGCCAAGGCTTTCGTGATGGAATCATCCGAACTGAGCGGCAACACACTGGCCATCGCATCAGGTACAACCGCTACACCGGCTGAAGGTAAAGTGGCTTTCGGACTGTTGCAGCCCGACGGCACGATCACTTACACGTACACCGCCAATGGAGGATTCTTCTGCAAGGCCGACGGTTCTGTAGGTTCTTACGGCGACGGTGATCCTATCTTCGTGGAGTATGATAAGGCGAAATTCTCTTTATCTTACGGTCAGTATCCAGGGAAACCTGAAGTAGGCAAGAAGTATACCGTGAAACCGGTATTGGTCTATACCAAAGACGGTAAACAATATAAAGCAGTTATAGAGTTAGTATTGCAATTTTAGTTAATCGTTAGTAGATGATTGAGGTGCGGGTCTATATGACCTGCACCTTTTCATACCTGAATCAAAATCAATCATGAAAAAAATCCTTTCTATATTTGTGGCTGTACTGTTGTGCGGTCAGATAGCGGCCCAGAAGAAGATATATATCCCCAAGGACCTGCAGTCGATGGACCTGAACAATCCGGAGAGCAAATGGAGTTATGCCCGTATGGACACGACACGCAACTTTGTGATATTCTGGGAAAAGGGATTCGGTAAGGATCTCGCCAACCCGCCACAGTTGGACGGTCACCCGATGAAGGTGAACCTGAAAAACCTCGAAGACCGACTGGAATGTTTTTATACTTATTATATCGACCGACTGCGGTTTACGAAACCGGGGTCGAACGCCGAGAAGTACCGGATGATGGTGATGCTCAACTATTCGTTGGAAGGTACTGCCTACGGAGGGGATTACGACGGAGTGATCGGTGCACTGTGGATAGCCCCCAACCGGGTACAGGACAGCACACTCAACTGTATCGCCCATGAACTGGGCCACTGTTTCCAGTCGCAGATATCATGCGACGGACAGGGCGAGGCCTGGGGAGGTAACGGTATCTTCGAAATGGCTTCGCAGTGGATGCTCTGGCAGGTGAACCCTAACTGGGTGCACGACGAACAGTATCACTTCGACGCGTTCAGAAAACTGACGCACAAGGCGTTCCTGCATCTTGACAATATCTATCATTCTCCTTATGTGCTGGAATATTGGAGCTATACCCACGGACTGCCGTTTATCGCCCAACTGTTCAGGGAGGGGAAGACAGGTGAGGATCCTGTTGCGACATACAAAAGGATGAACAATATGTCGCAAAAGGATTTCTGTGATGATATCTTCAGGGCGTATATGCGCCTGGTCAACTTCGACTATCCGAGGGTATGGAAGGAGACACGCCCTTACGCCTGCACATTCACGACCAAGATGGATGACAAGGGTGACGGATGGTATCAGGTGGCAGCGGACAACGTGCCCGAAAACTACGGATTCAATGTAATCCAGTTGACTGTGCCCCAACAGGGTACCGAGGTGAAAGTGAAATTCTGCGGAATGACCGACGGCAAAGAGAACGTAAAAGCCGGTTGGCGTTATGCCTTTGTGGCAGTGGACGGCGAAGGCAAGAGTGTATATGGGAAGGTATATGAGACAAACAAGGGGACGGCTTCTTTCCGGATGCCGAAAGATAAGGAAATCAAGAGTCTGAACCTGGTGGTGATGGGTGCACCCGACAAAGAAAAGGATGCACAGTGGCCTTATAAAATCAAATTGATTCATACAACATTGAAATGAAAAGGATCCATATCAAGATCATCTTGTTGGCGGCATTGTCAGTATGCCTCGCCGACTGTTCCGATAACGGCAGTGACGACACTCCCGTCGTCCCCAAGGATACCGTGGTAGTAACCAAGACGGACTCGTTCGCCGTATCCAAAATCAATATCACAACGGATGGCGGCAAGGCAATCACGGGGAAGGAATCGAGCGACTATGTGACCTGTTCGGTCTCCGTCACTTCGGATACGAAAGACTGGAACTATTCCGGTACGGGTAAGATACGTGGCCGAGGCAACTCTACATGGTTGTGGTATCCCAAGAAACCTTATCGTATCAAACTGGATAAGAAGGCTTCGATACTGGGACTGGGTGAGGATAAAGACTGGGTGCTGCTGGCCAATTACCGCGATCCTACCAATATGATGACCACCTTCGTACTGAATGTGGCTGCGGGCGAGGGGATGGCATATACCAACCATTCGCGCTTCGTGGAAGTGACGCTCAACGGCAACTATGTAGGTCTGTATCTTCTGACAGAACAGGTGGAGCAGGGTAAGAACCGCGTGAATATAGACGACAAGAAAGGTGTACTGCTGTCGCTTGATGCTGACGACGGACCCGAACTCAGTCCGAACAACACCGACAACTTCTGGTCGGAAGTGTACCAGATGCCAGTGTGCGTGAAGTATCCCGATGATGTGACAAGCACCGCCAAAACCACTATAAGTGCTGATTTCGCCAAACTGGAGAAGGCTATGCAACAGGCCGACTATACCACGGTAAGCGGTATGATGGACATCAAATCGTTTATCAAATATATGCTGATACAAGAACTGATATACAACGTGGAGGTAGCTGCACCCCGCAGTATCTATATGTATAAGGACAAAGGCGGAAAATGGATGATGGGACCGATGTGGGATTTCGATGCCGGGTTCGATTTCGACTGGGGTACGATGTACACGGGACACACTTATTTCACGTCATATCAGGAACTGGTGCTGGGTACCGACCCTGCCAACCATACAGGTTACGGTGTGCCCGAATTCTTTACCGATATGTTCAGAAGTAGGCAGTTTGTCACCGAATACAAGGCTGCATGGAAAGCGATGAAGGATAAGATCATGACCGACTACTGGTCGTTGACCGACAAATACATCAGTGCCGCTACGGATGCGATGGCACGCAATTACACCCGTTGGCCGATAGACAGAAAATATGATACGGAGATTACGAAAATGAAGAAATGGCTCACTAACCGTGTCGGATATCTGGATAAAGTAATTAATAATTATCCATCGGGCAGTAAATAAAAATTTTTTTGTACTTTTGCAGCGTATACAAAATACAAACTACAGATGAAGAAAACTATTCTTGTCATATATCTATTGTTGTCGGTGCTCCTGACTTATGGGGAATCGACCAATTTCCAGTTTCGCCATTACTCGGTGGAAAACGGTCTGTCGTCGAATGCAGTGAGATCGATGATACAGGACAAGAACGGTTTCATCTGGTTCGGAACCGACGAGGGACTGAACAGATATGACGGAATCACCATTAAGAAGTACCGGTACAACAACAACCTGATGGACCAGTATGTCTGTTGTCTATACGATTCGGGCGACCATATATGGGTGGGTACATACCGGGGCGTATATCTTTACGACTATGTGACGGAGTCGTTTACCCTGTTGAACGCCCGAACACGCAACCATGTCGCAATCAGGACCAACGTCAATCATATAACAAGTGACAAGGAAGGCAATATATGGGTGGCTACGATGGAACAGGGGTTGTTCAGATATTCACTGCAGAGACATCAACTGGAACAGTATGACTTCCATCAGATAAACGGCAGGGTATCGCATGTCATGATAGACAGTGACAACCAGATATGGGCCGTGACCAACTGGGGTACGCCGTCTGTGTGGAAACTCAATAAGGCGAAGAACCGTTTTATGCCCGTGGAAATGACGGGACATTCGGCAAAAGACTATATGTCACTCACCATGACCGAAGACTCCGAAGGGAATATCTGGCTCGGTACATGGGATCACGGACTGATGAAGATAGATAAGACTGGAAAAAGTGAGACGTATCTGACCTGTGGCATAGGCAGCGCATCGCATATACACTCGATCATAGAATATGCTCCGCATATCCTGTTGATAGGTTGCGACGACGGACTGATCCTGTTGAATACCATCACCAAACTCACGCAGACTTATACCGAAGAGGAAACCAACCCGTTCTCGCTGTCCAACAGATTCGTCTACCCTGTGCTCAAAGACCGTGAGGGGGGAATATGGATAGGAACATTCTATGGCGGTGTAAACTATGTGGCACCGAACGCGGGACGGTTTGAGGGATTCGGTTACTCGAAGATACACAATTCAGTGAAAGGTAACGTGATCAATAGGTTCTGCGAGGACGGAAACGGTGATATCTGGATAGCTTCTGATGACGGCGGACTCAACCGTTACTCGCCGTCTACGGGACAGTTTACCAACTATATGCCGCATAAAGGCACAAACAGTATATCATACCATAATGTGCATGCACTGTGCATGGATGGTGACCAACTGTGGATAGGTACTTATACGGGGGGAATCAATGTACTTGACATCCGTACGGGACATTTCCGACAGTATAATTTCCATGAGAGTAATCTACGTACACCCGACGGAACCAGTTGCTATGCCATCTTCAAAGACAGAAACGGCACGATATGGGCGACATCCATGGATGGAGTCAATGTGTATAACAGAAAGGCGGACAACTTTACCAGGGTTAAAAAGCTCAATTCGATGACAATTGACATCGACCAGGATGCCAGGGGAAATCTGTGGTTCTCTACCCAGGGAAACGGACTGTTCAGATACGACCCGGTACGGAAAACATGGAAACAATACGCGCACAGTAATAACAGGAACACGATACAGAACGACCAGGTGAACACTGTGACGATAGACAGCAACGGACAGATGTGGGTGGGTACGATGGGCGGATTGTGCCGTTACAACCAGCGCCGCGACTGTTTTGTAAGGATACCGCTTGACATACCTAGTCTGAATATCAACAGTATCATAGAAGATGACCATATATTCTGGTTGACCACTAACAACGGACTCGTCAGATACAGTCCGGGTGAACCGTGCCGTGTGTATACCAAAAGTGACGGACTGCGTAATGACCAGTTTATGCCGAACGCCGGACTGAAAGCTTCGGATGGACGGATATACATCGGTTCGGTGAATGGTTTCAACGCTTTCTATCCCTACCAGATTGTGACCAACCGTGTCGTGCCCAAGGTGTATATCACGGGACTGGAGATATTCAACAAGTCTGTACCTACGGGGTCGGATAAACTGCCGCAGACTCTTTATTATATCAAGGAACTGAATCTCTCGCATGACGATAATGTGTTTACGCTGCTTTACGCCTCTCTGAGCTACTGTACACCGGAAAAGAACCAGTATGCATATATGCTCGAAGGATTCGACCGCCAGTGGAACTATGTGGGTTCGCAGAACCGCGCCACGTATACCAACTTGTCACCCGGTACATACATCTTTCATGTCAAGGCGAGCAATAACGACGGGGTGTGGAGTAACAACGAAGCTACCCTGAAAATCATTATCCATCCGCCGTTCTATCTCAGTATACCGATGAAGATACTTTATTTCATCATCATCCTTTCTCTGGGCATCTATGGCATACGTTATCTGTTACGGCGCAACGAACGGCGCCATCTGGCGGAGATCAAGGCCATCAATGAGAACAAGGAAATAGAAGTGCGTAACGCGAAGATCAATTTCTTTACGATGATCGCACATGAGATACGTACCCCTGTCACCCTGATCATCGGTCCGTTGGAGAATATCATGAAGGTGCACGCCAGTATTCCTGCTCCATTGGTAGAGGATATGAACGTGATAGACCGCAACGCACACCGGTTGCTGTCGCTCGTCAACCAGTTGCTGGATTTCCGCAAGGTGGAAGAGAAGAGCATGGTGATGCATTTCTCGGTGCAGAACATCAGTAGACTGCTTCATGCGATCAGTGAAAGATTCGAACCTTCCATATCCCAGCAGGGGGCTACGTTCACAGTGGAATATCCGGATGAGCACTTTACTGCTATTGTAGACAGTGAGGCCATTACGAAGATGATCAGCAATCTGCTGACAAACGCCAGCAAATACACAAAGAATCTTGTTAAACTCAGTTGTATGATCATGCCCGACGGTGAGTCGTTCCGTATATCGGTAACGGATAACGGTGCGGGTATCAGAGAGGAAGACAAAGCCAAGATATTCCAAGCGTTCTATCAGGCTATGGATAATAAACCGGGCACCGGCATCGGACTGAGTATCGTCAAGAATGTGGTGGATCTCCATCATGGTCAACTGGAAGTGGAATCGAAACTGGGTGAGGGGTCTACGTTTATCGTCGTCCTTCCTGTGAAACAGGCGGATGTGAAGATAGATGAAATCAAAGACGACAATAAGAAAGAAATGATAACTGATGTGTCGCCGAATGTGCCCGACGGTGAAACGTTCACAAGCGGGAAGCAGACGATGCTTATTGTGGACGATAATGAAGACATGGTCAACTTTATATCCAACAATTTCAAATCAAAATACAATATCCTCACAGCAGGTGATGGTATAGAAGCTCTGGAGAAGTTGAACGGCAACGAGGTAACCTTGATCGTGAGCGACTGGATGATGCCCCGTATGAGTGGTGTGGAACTGTGCAAGGCTGTGCGCAAAGACACTAATACCAGTCATATCCCGTTTATCATGCTTACAGCCAAGACCGATGATGACTCGAAGGTGGAAGGTATGGACTGCGGAGCCGATTCGTACATAGAGAAACCGTTCTCGATGCAGTATCTCGAAGCATGTATCAAGAATATGATACAATTGCGCCGCATGCTCCGTGAGAAATTCTCGCACCAGCCACTTGAACCTATCGAACATATAGCGAACAATCCTGTGGACAACGAGTTCCTCGACAAGATGAACAAGATCATAGAGAGTAATTTCTCTAATCCCGACCTGTCGGTCAATTTCCTTGCCGATCAGTTATTCATCAGCAGGTCAAGTCTGTTTGCCAAAATCAAGATGCTGGCTGATGTGACACCCAATGAGATGATACAGATCGTGCGCCTGAAGAAAGCCGCATCACTGTTGAGTGAAGGCAAATACCAGATCAACGAAGTATGCTATATGGTAGGGTTTAACAATCCGTCTTACTTCTCAAAATGTTTTTATAAACAATTCGGCATAAGGCCGGGAGCCTTCCATTCAAAACCATATTAGTATGAATCAATAAAAAAATAAACGGGATTATTTTGTATTGTACTTTATTTTCATTATCTTTGTCGACAAATAATTGATAAATAATGAAATTTGCGATCATAGCGGCAGGTGAAGGGTCACGTTTGGCAAGTGCCGGAATAAGGATGCCTAAACCACTTGTGGAGATAAATGGTGAAAAACTTATAGATAGACTTATAAGGATTTTTTTGGCAAACGATGCATCTGAAATAGTGGTGATATGCAACGATATCACTTCGATGGTGAGTATGCATCTGGTAGAATTGCAGAGAGATGGATTGAAAGGACGTCCTGTTCCACTTCGTTTTGTAGTGAAGAGTACGCCGAGTTCCATGCATAGTTTTTATGAAATAAGTAAGTATCTGGAAGATGATACTTTCTGTCTGACTACGGTTGATACAATCTTCGATGAAGATATGTTCTCGGAGTATCTGTCACAGTTGGAACATCTTGTCCGGCAGGGTTCTTCCGACGGACTGATGGGTGTAACCAGTTATATAGATGATGAAAAACCACTCTATGTGGATACGGATACGGATATGAACATCACTGCATTCCTGGACGAGCAGCAGAACAGCACGTTTGTCTCAGGTGGAATATATGGTCTTACACCCAAGGCTATCACGACCTTGCGCGGCTGTATGGACAGAGGCGAGAGCAGAATGCGCAATTTCCAACGGGCGTTAGTGGCTGACGGACAGAGATTAAAAGCTTTTGACATGGGTAAGATTATGGATATCGACCGTGTGGAAGACATCAGAAAGGCAGAAACATTCTTACAGGGACAGTGATGGAAGTCTTAGCAATAAGGAGAGCCAGACAGTTCTCTCCCAATTCCGTAAAAAAGGATACCGCCATTCTTGACAGTGTGGCGCATCTTCTTTCCGATGAGGGTTATGATGTACGTACGATAGACGAGACCGAACTGAAAAAGGATGATCAAGCTGACATCTATCTGTCGATGGGCAGACTGCCGCAGACGATATCGGTGTTGAAAACGATAGAAGACAATGGAGCACTGGTGATAAACAGCGCATACGGGGTAGAGAAATGCGCCCGTTCACTTTTGGAAAAGACCATGAGAGACGGTGGAATACCACTACCCAGACCTATCAGTGAATACGGATACTGGATAAAACGTGGTGATGCAGCAGCCCAGTCGAAAGAAGATGTGGTATATGTAAAGGATGAACGGGAGAAGGTAAATGCCGTCAAGGCAATGCACGAACGCGGTATTAAGGATGTCGTAATCAGTGCGAATGTGAAAGGTGACCTCGTCAAATTCTATGGTGTAAGGGGTACCGGCTTCTTCAGATTCTTCTATCCCACGGATGACGGACAGTCGAAGTTTGGAGACGAAAGGTTGAACGACGCTGCCATGTATTATGATTTTGATATCAGTGCTATGCAGAATGACGCAGAACGCTTGTCGGGAATGGTCAATATAGATATTTATGGAGGTGACTGCATCGTAAGGGCAGATGGCTCCTATTGTTTTATAGACTACAATGACTGGCCTAGTTTTTCCCGTTGCCGCGAGGAAGCTGCGGAGGCTATTTTGATAAGAATAATAAGATCACTAAAAGATAAATGAAAGGAATACTACTCATTATATTGTTATTGTCTGTGTTTGCAGTCGATGTCAGTGCCCAACTGAAAGGTACTGTGGTAGATGCTGAATCAGGTGATAGCATTGCGAATGTGAGCGTTTCGTACAAAGGGAAGCACGTGGCAACTATCTGTGATAACAAAGGATCTTTTACGATAGAGAAAAATAGTGGTTGGTACCTTACATTCAGTGCCGTGGGGTATAAGACGCAGAGGGTCTTTATCTCATCCGGGACATCCGATTACATCACAGTACGGATGATACAGGATATGCACTCGTTAAGTGAAGTTGTGGTAAAGGCGTCGAAAGGGAAATATAGCAGGAAGAACAATCCTGCGGTGGAATTGATGAGACGGGTGATAGCAGCCAAGAAAAAGTCGGATTTTTCCAATCATGATTTTTACCAGTATAACAAATATCAAAAGATAACGTTGGCTGTCAATGACGTGAAACCGTCTGACCTGGACAGTGGACTTCTGAAAAAGCACAAATGGCTCGTTGATCATATTGAGGTATGTCCTTATAACAATAAACTCATTCTTCCTATCTCGGTAGACGAGACGGTCACTGAGAATATCTACCGGAAAAATCCCAAATCTGAAAAGAACATCGTGATCGGTCAGAATACCAGAGGACTGAATGACCTGATAGAGACTGGAGAGATACTGAATGTCATTCTGAAGGATGTCTTCACGGATGTGGATTTGTATGATGACCAGATTAGATTACTGAGATATCCTTTCACCAGTCCTATCGGTAAGGATGCCGTCGATTTTTACCGCTTTTATATTGAAGATACGGTAAAGGTGGACAATGATTTGTGTTATCATCTGCAGTTTATACCGAACAACCAACAGGATTTCGGCTTCCGTGGCGATATTTATATACTGGCCGATTCCACTTTGCATGTAAGGAAATGTAATCTTACGATTCCTAAGAAAAGCGATGTCAACTTTGTAGACAATATCCATATTACCCAGGAATATAAGAAACTGGATAATGGAGAATGGGGACTGTCTATTGATGATATGATGGTAGAACTGAAGATATCCAAAGGTATAAGGCAGTTTGCAGTGATCAGGACGACACGCATGGACGACTATTCTTTCGCGGCATTGCCCGACAGGATGTTCCGCGGTAAGGCGAAGGTAGTTCAAGATCCGAACTCGATGATCAAGGGAACTGATTTCTGGACGAAGTATCGTAAGGTGGATTTAACCCGCAGCGAAGGGACTATGGGCGATTTCGTCAGTAGAATAGAGCAAATCAAGGGATTCAAATATATCATCTTCGGTATCAAGGCTTTGGTGGAAAACTATGTCGAAACAGGCGACAATACCCATAACAGTAAGGTGGATATCGGACCAATCAATACAATGGTCACACGCAACTTTGTTGACGGATGGCGAACACGTGCCAGTGCCCTTACCACAGCTAAACTCAACCCCAACTGGTTCGTCTCGGGTTATTATGCCAGAGGGTGGGGAAGTCATAAGAACTATTATCAGGGCGAACTAACCTATTCGTTTAACAAAAAGAAGTATTTACCTTGGGAGTTCCCGAAACGTACACTTACCTTCGTTTCCACTTACGATGTCGCTTCTCCGTCGGATAAGTTTCTGGATACGGACAAGGATAACGTGTTTACCGCCTTCAAATGGAGTAAGGTAGATAAGATGATGTTCTACAACCGTCAACAGTTATCATTCGAATATGAGGAAGACTGGGGCTTCAAAACCACTATATCATTAAAAGCGGAAGAATTGCAGGCTTGCGGAAATATGTTTTATACTCCATTGTCAAAGATGGATTTTCAGGGGGAGAGACCTAATGATTATCTCAGGACAACTGAAGCGCGACTGGAGTTCCGTTATTGTCCGGGGGCTACTTTTATCAATACCAAACAGCGTCGTATACCGGTAAACAGAGAGGCACCTGAGTTCTCTATAGGACATACAATCGGTTTTAAGGGTGTCCTTGGAGGTAATTATGATTTTAATTATTCCGAATTCAGATTCTTCAAACGGAACTGGTTGAAGAGTTGGGGACGACTGGATGTCTATTTCAAGGGCGGAATACAATGGAACAAGGTGCCATTCCCGTTGCTGATAATGCCGGCTGCCAACCAGTCTTATTTTATCCAGAAGGAAACATTTAATCTCATTAATAATATGGAGTTCATGAATGACCGTTATCTCAGTCTCGATCTGGGCTGGAACCTGAACGGAAAAATATTCAACCGTATTCCTATTATCAAAAAACTGAAATGGCGTGAATTCGTGAGCGTGAAATGTCTCTGGGGCGGACTCAGTGATAAGAACAACCCGACTCTTGCTGCCAACGCGGGTGATCCTACACTGATGGCTTTTCCGGAAGGATGCTATGTGATGGACAGCAAACGTCCGTATTGGGAAGTCTCAGTGGGTATACATAACATATTCAAACTGATCCGTATAGAATATGTAAGGAGATTGAATTATCTCAATCTCCCTACAGCTAATAAACAAGGCATACGATTTATGGTCGTAGCCACGTTCTGATCTAATTATCTGATAAACAATAATTCCCTGTATTTAGGCAACGTCCAGAGTTCATCCTCAACGACCATTTCCAGGTTGTCGATTTCATGACGGATCAGTTCCATTTTCGGTTCTACCTTATCATGATATGCGATGGCGCGTTGGTGGATATCCTCAATCTTGTTGGCAATCTTGCGGGCGTTGACCAGTTCTTCAACCAGTTTTTCGATAGTCTCTGTGCGCTCTGCGATATCCTCGATGATTTTTAGATTACGCGCAGACAACTTATTGACTTTCTCTGTCGGGAATATGTCACGCAGACAAGCCACGTTCTTGGCCAACTGACTTTGGTAGTGGGTGGCTACAGGAATGATATGGTTCATAGACAGGTCGCCCATCACACGGGCTTCAATCTGTATGGTCTTTACGTAAGTTTCCCACTTCACTTCATTACGGGCTTCAAGTTCCTTTTTGTTCATGACCTTCATATCATCGAACATCTTGATACTGGCTGCATCCAGATAACGTTCAAAGATAACCGGACAACTGCTTTCTGTATCCAATCCGCGTTTCTTAGCTTCTGCCACCCATTCGTCAGAGTAGCCGTTGCCATCGAAACGTATCGGTTTACAGGTCTTGACATCCTCACGTAAGACATCGATAATAGCGCTGATCTTTGATTCACCTTTAAGAATAAGAGTGTCTACACGTTTTTTGAAGTTCGTAAGAGCCTCGGCGACAGCTGAGTTGAGCGCAATCATGGCTGATGCACAGTTGGCCTCGGAACCGATGGCACGGAATTCGAAACGGTTGCCGGTGAAGGCGAATGGACTGGTACGGTTACGATCGGTGTTGTCTATAATCAGTTGTGGTATCTGAGGGATATCCATTTCCATACCCTGTTTCCCTTTCAGGTTGAACAGTTCATCCTTATCTGATTTCTCGATATGATTGAGTACATCAGTAAGTTGCTTGCCGAGGAAAGATGAAATAATAGCAGGAGGAGCCTCATTGGCACCAAGACGGTGGGCATTGGTGGCACTCATGATTGAAGCCTTTAGCAGTCCGTTATGCTTATATACACCCATCAATGTCTCTACGATGAAGGTTACGAAACGCAAGTTCTCTTCAGGAGTCTTACCAGGAGCATGAAGCAGTTTACCGTTATCAGCCGACAGACTCCAGTTGTTATGCTTGCCGGAACCGTTGATACCATCAAACGGCTTTTCATGCAGAAGTACACGGAATCCATGTTTGCGGGCTACCTTTTTCATCAAAGACATCAATAGCATGTTGTGGTCAACAGCAAGATTGCACTCTTCATAGATAGGAGCCAGCTCGAACTGGTTAGGAGCTACCTCATTATGGCGCGTCTTGCAAGGGATAGCCAGTTCCAGAGCCTGTATCTCAAGGTCTTTCATGAAGGCCTGTACGCGGTCAGGTATGGTACCGAAATAATGGTCGTCCATCTGTTGGTTCTTAGCCGACTCGTGTCCCATCAGGGTACGACCGGTAAGAACAAGGTCGGGACGGGCACTGTACAGACTCTCGTCCACTAAGAAATATTCCTGTTCCCATCCCAGATTCGTCTGTACCTTCTTTACTTCCGGATAGAAGAGATGACAAACATCCGTTGCGGCTGTATCTATCGCATGCAGTGCACGTAGAAGAGGTGCTTTGTAATCAAGGGCTTCACCTGTGTATGATATGAAAATGGTAGGGATACAGAGCGTATCGTCCATAATGAATACAGGAGAAGTAGGATCCCAAGCCGAATAACCGCGGGCCTCGAAAGTATTACGGATACCGCCATTAGGGAATGAACTGGCATCAGGTTCCTGTTGAACAAGCAGTTTACCTGAGAAATTCTCTACCATGCCGCCTTTTCCATCATGTTCTACGAAAGCATCATGTTTTTCTGCCGTACCCTCTGTCAGAGGCTGGAACCAGTGTGTGTAGTGGGTCACACCGTTTTCCATAGCCCATTTTTTCATACCGGCAGCCACTGCATCTGCAATACTGCGGTCGAGACGGGCACCGTTGTCGATAACGTCAATCAGTTTGGCGTAAACATCTGATGGCAGGTATTTGTACATCTTTTGACGATTGAACACATACTTGCCAAAATACTCTGATGGTCGTTCTTCGGGTACTTCTACCTCTACAGCTTTCTTTTTGAAAGCCTCTTCTACGACCTGAAATCTTAAGTTTGCTGACATAATCAGAATCTTTTATTTGGTTATAAATTTGTATCTAAGTTTGCTTAATCTCTTTATTCCTTATCAATGAACCGTCGGGTTATGTCCCCGTATTCATCTATACGTCTGTCTCTGAGGAAAGGCCACCACCGACGAACGTTCTCACTTCGTTCCATATCTACATCCACAATTGCGTTGTCTTCTTTCTCATCAGAAGCCTCATAGCATATTTCACCCTGCGGACCGGCAACGAAGGATGTTCCCCAGAATTGAATTCCTTTTGTCTGACCGGTAGGGTCGGGCTCGTAGCCGACACGGTTGACGGATATGACAGGGAGCCCGTTGGCTATTGCATGTCCCCGTTGCACTGTCTGCCATGCCATACGTTGCCGCTGCTGTTCCTCTTTCGTATCACTGCTCTCAAAACCTATGGCAGTAGGATATATCAGCATATCGGCACCTTGCAGAGCCATGAGTCTGGCTGCTTCAGGATACCACTGGTCCCAGCATACCAATATTCCCAGGTTTCCTATGGATGTCTTGATAGGATGAAATCCCAAGTCACCGGGAGTGAAATAAAACTTTTCATAATAAGCGGGGTCGTCGGGAATATGCATCTTGCGGTATTTTCCTGCTATCGTACCATCTTTGTCGATAACAACAGCCGTGTTGTGATATAGTCCGACAGCCCGTTTTTCGAACAGGGATGTTACAATCACGACATTGTTATCGCGGGCAATCTTACCGAACCGTTCTGTAGACGGTCCCGGTATGGTTTCAGCAAGATTGAAATGATCCACATCCTCTGTTTGACAGAAATAAAGTGAATTATGCAGTTCCTGCATAACAATCAGTTGGGCACCCTGCTTAGCCAAGTCGGTGATACTTTCGGTAAGTCTGCTGATGTTGTCTGCAATATCAGCATTGTTGTGCTGTTGTATGATACCTATTTTCATATTACTATATCTTATATTAATAATATTGCATGGTGCAACAGTGTATAGATCCGTGTTGCCGGATGATGCTGCGGGAGTCTACACCAATAATCTTTCTGTCTTTGAATATCGTTCCGATGATTTTCATCGCTTTTTTGTCCTTTTCCTTTTGGGCATAAGTAGGAACGATGACAGCTCCGTTAATAATAAGGTAATTGGCATAAGTGGCAGGTAGTCTTTCCCCGTCCTCGTAAATGGCATCCGGAAGAGGAAGCGCGACCAATGTGTACTTGTTGTCTTCAGCGGTGCGGAGTTGTTGCAAGTCATGTTCCATCTTTTTCAGTCCTTCATAATGAGGATCTGTCTTGTCATCACAACTAACGTAAATCAGTGTGTCATCAGGAGCAATCCTGACGAGTGTGTCTATATGTCCGTCGGTATCATCACCAATTAGGTTACCATGGTCTATCCATTGTACGCGCTTGGCACATAGATATGTTTTCAGACGTTCCTCTAACTCGTCTTTGTAAAGAGGTTGATTGCGATTGGGAGCCATCAGGCAACCGGTCGTTGTGAATACAGTCCCCTTGCCGTCGCTTTCTATGGAACCGCCTTCGAGTACAAAATCGAGATGATCTATGTATGTTCCTTTCAACATACCTGTGTGGTATAAGGCTTTGTTGATCGCATTGTCCTTAGCGGCCGGAAATTTATCACCCCAACCGTTGAATTTAAAATCCACGTAATAAGTGTCCTTATCGGAACGCAGAGAAATAAAACCGTGATCTCGTGCCCATGTGTCATCGGTTTCACATTGCAGATAATCAATGTGATTATGGTTGATATCAGGTATGGCTTGAGATATGCAGTTTTTTACGTCCTTGATATCAGGAGCGATAATAATGATTTTTTCGTAAGCCGATATTGCCCGCACCAGTTCTATATAAGTACTGGTAATCTTGTCTAAGATTGGCTGCCAATCAGTGTCTTTATGAGGCCACGTAAGTTGTATGGCTGATTGTCTTTCCCATTCAGCAAGCATTACAATGGAATCATCTGACTTAATCTCTTTGCTCATTATTATCTATCGAGACTTACATTTTGTGCTGCAAAGTTACTCTTTTTTCCCGATTATGAACAATAAATGAAACTATTTCTGTCAAATAGTCTATTTATTTATTGACAACATCCATATTCTTGATGTAAATATCCTGTTGAGGGAATGGTATTTCTATGTTGTGATCGTTGAGAGTCTTGTATACACACTCCCTTATTTCACTTTGTGCAACAACCTTCTGCTGTACACTTACCCAACAACTGATTTTAAGATTGACACTGCTGTCACCAAAGTCGCTGAAAATAACATTTATACCTCTGTTCTTGTCATAACAGTCTAATTTGGAGATAGCGTCAATCAGTATCTTTTTAACTTCGGGAATATTGCAGCCATACCCTACACCGACTGGTATCGTAGAGAGTTCATAACCATGGTTACGAGTCAGGTTTTTGTAGTTTTTGGTAAACAACTGACTGTTTTGGAATGCAATGACCGAACCGTCGACAGATTCCACCATCGTACTTGTGTAACTGATACTTGTCACCACACCCCGTGTACCGTCGCATTCTATGTAATCGCCTACATGCACACGACCTGCCATCAGGGATATGCCGTAGTATATATTTTCCAGAATATCCTTTGATGCGAAACCGATACCTGTAGAGAATCCAGCTGCGATGACCATCAGCCATTTACTGCCGATATTGAGTGTATTCAGGGCTATTAACAAATATACCATCCAGACGACCGCCTGTATTAAGTTCTTGCCCATCATTTTTCGGCTTTGGGCATCCTGACTTTTTTTCTTCTCGTAATGTAGACGTAAGAAAGCTTTGCTGATTCGGGAGATGTATGAAAACAAGAACCATACGACCGTCACCATCGAAAGTCGCAGAATACTGATGCAGATATTAGGTTCGCTTACGAAGTCGCGTTTGAATAGGCTCCAGCAGAGGTCACTGAGATTAAATACGTCTGCTGCCCAATAGATAGACAAAATGAAGGCTGCGACACTTAAGGACGGAATGACAACCTGCAGGATGAAATAATACAGCCAAGTCTTTGATACCGGTCTTTGTGTCAGTCGTTTCTTGGCAGCAAACATCCGCAACCAGTCTGTAACACATGTAATGGTCTGGATGCAGGTCAACTGCATAATCCACCATATCAGCAGTTGCACACTCATAAGTGTGTATCCCATCCACGATGCGATTACAGAACAGACGAACACCAACAGAGTTATCCAGGTATAGAAGATATCGCTGCGCGGAATGTTCTGATTATGCCGACTGATTACGTTCCACTGCCATAACATACAGATGAGTAGGATAGGAGGGAACAGCATATTCACCATATCGTTGGGAGTCAGTGTGATGCGGAATGTGATAACGATGAAGCCAATCAGAATCAGCGGACTGTATATACGGAATCCACTTTTTATCTGGTCTCCGTTCAACCGGAGCAGCAATGACATCAGTATCACGCCTAGAAGCCATGAGTATTCTACAAGCAAATTGGAAGCCATAATCAGGAAATTCTGGTTCACAGTCATCCGGATAATCCCCAATATAATGGCGAAGGTGATAACGCTTGATGCCATAATGATGCAAGGTCTTTTCGCCACGAAGTCGTCCGTCCTGAGACGTTTGGGCATCAGGTATTTGATGAATAAGATATTGAGGAATACGGATATGATGCCATAAAAGAACATGATCATGAACAGACCGAACACGAACTTGGAGTCCCACTGCGATTTCGCCTTTCCCATGGGTTGGTATTTTTCCAGAACACTCTGCTTTGTCTCATGCAGTCTACTGTTGAATTTGGCCAGAATACTGAAATAAGAGTCGTCTCCGTTAATGAAAATATTGTTCTGAATACTATTATATCGTTTGTTGGCATAGTCGTTAAGAGATTTCAATCGTCGTCCTACCATACCGTAGTACATCTCGTATTTTTTCTCTGATTCACAATTGTCCTGCATGGTGTTGCGGATGTCCGTTGCCAGAGTCAGACACACATTGCGGTCTATCTTGGCCTTATCACTTAGCATCATCAACGGCATGTCGCTCAGTACATTGATAAGACTGTCGTAACGTCCGATTTCAGTGTTCAGTTTGTCTGTGGCATTGCGAAAAGGCAATACCGTCGTAGAGAAGTTCTTATATTGTTCGGTAGCCTCATGACAAGCATAGGTAAGGTCGAAGATATAATCGGATTTCTGAGAATAAAGCATCAGACCGTTTTGATTGCTCTTCTCCATAATACTCATAATCTGATTGCGTATCTCTTCATTCTCCTTTTTTATAAACTCCATACGCTTTTCCTGTTCATAGTGATAGTTGGTCAGTTCTTCTCTTAAGATGGAAAGCGTTTGGTCTAAGTTCTTTTCTTTGAGCACAGCATTGGCAGGTGTACATAACAATGCAAGAAATGATATGATAATCAATAGTCTAGTTTTCATAACTGTGTAGATATTATTAAATTACTCGCAAATATACACGTTTTTGCTAAATATAATGAACTTTTTCGACAGAATTATTTAACTTTGCATAATTTTAAAGTTATACGATATGATATTAATCGCAGACAGTGGTTCAACCAAGACAGACTGGTGTCTTACTGACAAGGGGAAAATAAAGGCAAGGGTGTTCACCCAGGGCATCAATCCTTTTCATCAGGATTCAAAGGAAATACAAAGAATCATAACGGAAGAGTTGTTGACCGGTATTGATGGTACAAAGGTGGAAAAATTGTTCTTTTATGGAGCTGGCTGCACATCAGCCCTGATACCTGATGTAAAGAGACTGTTTGGTAAATTGTTTTCACAATCCGAGATTAATGTCGAAGGGGATTTGTTGGCTGCTGCCAGAGCCGTATGCGGACGCAGGGAAGGTATCGCCTGCATTTTAGGTACGGGTTCCAACTCTTGTTTGTATGATGGCTGTCATATCGTATCCAATACACCTCCGCTGGGATATATACTAGGTGATGAAGGCAGCGGTGCCGTATTGGGGAAACTCTTTATCAATGCCATCTTCAAAGGGATATTGTCTGCTGATATCAAGGAGCAATATTTGACTGAAACCAAACTCACGATGGATGATATCATAACAAAAGTGTATCGACAACCATTGGCAAACAGATTTTTGGCTTCAACATCCGTTTTTATCAATCGGCATCTTGACGACGAACGGCTTCGTCGACTCGTTGTCGATAATTTTCGTACATTCTTCAGACACAATATTAATCAGTACAACCGCCACGACCTGAAAATTGGTGCCATAGGTAGTATAGCCTACTATTTTAAAGACCTATTAATGGAAGCCGCGAAATCAGAGAACTACGAAATTATTACAATAATGCAAAGTCCGATGGATGGATTAATACAATTTCATCTGTAGAAATATATAAATCGTAAAAAATGCAGTAATACTCAAATAAAATGCAAATATCATTTTACTCTTTGGGATTAATTTACTACCTTTGCACCCGCTAAAGCGAAACAATATAATATATTATAATACATATATGGATTATTTCATTTTGTTAATCACCGTTTTAATAACGGCAATCTTCTTGGTAGTAGCGGCTTACGTGATAGCTAAGCTTATCGGTCCGCGTTCCTACAATAAGGTGAAAGGCGAACCGTTCGAGTGTGGTATTCCTACACGTGGTTCTTCTTGGCTACCTGTTCACATAGGTTACTACCTCTTTGCAATCCTCTTCCTGATGTTCGATGTTGAGACAGTATTCCTGTATCCATGGGCAGTGGTAGTAAAGGATTTTGGACCGATGGCTCTCGTTAGCATCGGTTTCTTCTTGTTAGTACTGGTATTTGGCCTCGCTTATGCATGGCGGAAAGGAGCTCTCGAATGGAAGTAAGAAAACCGAGAATCAAGAGTATTCCTTATGCAGACTTCAAAGACAATGAGAGTCTGGAGAAAATAGCAGACGAATTGCATGAAGGCGGCGTAAATGTTATTACAGGTTCTCTTGACCAAATGATCAACTGGGGCCGTTCCAACTCTCTTTGGTCTCTTACCTTTGCCACAAGTTGTTGTGGTATCGAGTTTATGGCAGTCGGTTGCGCCCGTTACGATTTTGCTCGTTTCGGATTCGAGGTAACCCGTAACTCTCCACGTCAGGCAGACCTTATCATGTGTGCAGGTACTATAACCAATAAGATGGCGCCGGTATTCAAACGTCTTTACGATGAGATGGCAGAGCCAAAGTATGTAATTGCAGTCGGCGGATGTGCTATATCCGGAGGACCTTTCAAGTCAAGTTATCACGTAGTACGCGGTATCAACGAGATTGTACCTGTAGATGTATACATTCCGGGATGTCCTCCACGTCCGGAAGCCATCCTTTACGGTATGATGCAGTTGCAGCGAAAGGTTAAGGTCGAGAAATTCTTTGGCGGAGCCAATCACAAGGAGAAAAAGCCAATCATTGTAACAGATGAAGATCTTAAAAACAATAATGTTAAATAACCGGGGAAGCTATGAAATTAGAAAATAAAGTATTCGAATTGAAAGATTTTGCCTCAGAAATGGCAAAACTGAAGACCGAAAAACATTTCGACTTCCTTGTGACAATAGTAGGTGAAGATTTTGGAGAAGAAGGACTGGGATGTATTTACATTCTCGAAAACACGGAATCTCACGAACGTATCAGTGTTAAGATGATCGCCGGTGGCGATCGTGACAACGCTTATATACCTACAGTATCTAAAATTTGGAAAAGTGCTGATTTCCTGGAGCGTGAGGTTTACGACTTCTTGGGAATACGTTTCCTCGGACATCCCGATATGCGCCGCCTCTATCTTAGAAGTGACTTCCAGGGATATCCACTTCGTAAGGATTACGATATGAGTGCCGAGAACAATAAGTATACGCTCGAGTCTGATCCGGAACCTGATTACACGAATGAGTGGAATCTCGATGAAGATGGACACCTTGTCGCTACTCAGCATAAACTGTTTACCGATGATGATTATGTGATCAATATCGGTCCTCAGCATCCGGCTACACACGGAGTCCTTCGTCTTCAGACAGTGCTCGAAGGTGAGACTGTCCGTAAGATATATCCACATTGCGGATATATCCACAGAGGCGTGGAGAAAATGTGTGAAGATTATACCTATCCACAGACATTGGCCTTGACCGACCGTCTTGATTACCTCAGTGCGATGATGAACCGTCATGCTTTGGTATCCGTAGTGGAAGAGGCGATGGGTGTTGAATTATCAGACCGTATCAAGTACATCCGTACGATTATGGATGAACTGCAGCGTATCGATTCACACCTTTTGTTCTATAGTTGCTGTGCACAGGACCTTGGAGCCCTCACGGCGTTTATCTACGGTATGCGCGACCGTGAGGAAGTGCTCAACGTGATGGAAGAGACAACAGGTGGACGTCTGATACAAAACTATTATAGAATAGGTGGATGTCAGGAAGATATTGATGTCAACTTTGTAAGTAACGTCAAGAAACTCTGCAAATATCTTAAACCGATGTTCAAAGAGTATGATGATATCTTCACAGGTAACATCATTACCAATAACCGTTTCGTGGGAGTAGGTAAACTGTCTACCGCCGATGCTATCTCTTATGGTTGCACAGGAGGTACGGGACGTGCTTCAGGTTGGCATAATGATGTACGTAAGAATCATGCTTACGATATGTATGATAAGATAGACTGGCAAGAGGTCACATATAATCATGGTGATTGCTTCGACCGCTATATGGTACGTCTTGGTGAATTGCGTCAGAGTGTACATATCCTTGAACAACTTATCGACAATATTCCGGAAGGAGAATTCTATATCAAACAGAAACCGATCATCAAGGTGCCTGAAGGACAGTGGTATACAAGCTGTGAGGGAAGCCGTGGTGAGATAGGAGTATACCTCGACAGTCGTGGTGATAAGAAACCATACCGTCTTAAGTTCCGTCCAATGGGTCTTCCATTAGTATCAGCGATGGATGAGATACTGCGTGGCGAGAAGATAGCCGACCTTATTTCGGTAGGTGCAACCCTCGACTACGTTATTCCTGATATAGATAGATAATCATAAAAACAATTTTATAAAATGTTTGACTTTAGTATAGTAACAACATGGTTTGACAGTCTGCTCCGCGTCACATTAGGACTCGGCAGCTTCTGGTCAATCCTTATTGAGTGCGTTATCGTAGGTCTGCTTATACTTACAGCATACGCCCTTCTGGCTATCGCACTTATATTTATGGAACGTAAAGTCTGCGCTTATTTTCAGTGCCGTCTGGGTCCTATGCGAGTAGGTCCTTGGGGTATCTTCCAGGTTTTTGCCGATGTAGTGAAGATGCTTATCAAGGAAATTTTCCCTGTAGACAAGGCAGATAAGTTGCTTTACGTTATCGCACCGTTCCTCGTTCTTATCGGTTCAGTAGGCGCTTTTGCCTTCATGCCATGGAACAAAGGTGCATCTATTCTTGATTTTAATGTCGGTATCTTCCTGGTAACGGCCATTTCCAGTCTGGGAGTCGTCGGCATCTTCCTTGCAGGATGGGGTTCTAACAACAAGTTCTCTGTCATTTCAGCATTGAGAGGTGCCGTGATGATGATATCTTACGAAATGTCACTGGGTCTCTGTCTGATAACGGCCGTTATCTTTACAGGTACGATGCAGTTTTCCGGTATCATAGAATCCCAAAGTGACGCATGGTTGATTTTCAAGGGACATATCCCAGCCATCATCGCATTCCTGGTATTCCTTGTAGCCGGTAACGCAGAAGCCAACCGTGGCCCGTTCGACTTGGCTGAGGCTGAGAGTGAACTTACGGCAGGATACCACACGGAATATTCCGGTATGGGATTCGGCTTCTTCTATCTGGCAGAATACCTCAATATGTTTATTGTAGCAGGTATCGGAGCTACCGTATTCCTTGGCGGTTGGATGCCGTTGCATATAGCCGGACTTGACGGATTCAATCAGGTGATGGATTACATTCCAGGTATCGTATGGTTCCTCGCAAAGACATTCTTCCTTGTTTGGGTACTACTGTGGATCAAGTGGACTTATCCACGTCTACGTATCGACCAGATACTGAAACTGGAGTGGAAATACCTGATGCCGTTGTGTTTGTTCAACTTGGTATTGATGACAATCGTAGTAGCCTTAGGCTGGCACTTTTAAAATTGAGAATTAGAAAATGGAAAATAATAAATCATATTTCGGAGGGTTCATAGCAGCCGTAAAGACACTGCTTACTGGCTTGAAGGTTACTTTGCGTGAGTATTTCACAAAGAAAGTAACAGAGCAGTATCCCGAAAACCGCAAGACTGAGCATATTGCAGAGCGTCACCGTGGAACATTGATCATGCCGCATGATGCCGAAGGCAATAACAAGTGCGTAGCTTGTAAACTGTGCGAGATGGCTTGTCCTAACGGTACTATCACTGTCGTTCAAGAGATGGTGGAGACAGCCGACGGCAAGAAAAAACGAATATTGAAGGATTATGTTTACGACCTGGGTGACTGTATGTTCTGTCAACTATGTGTCAACGCATGTCCTCACGATGCCATCAAATTTGTAAACGATTTCGAGAACTCGGTTTTCGATCGTACAAAATTGGTTGAGCACCTTAATATATATAAACCTTATGTAGAAGAAGCACCTAAGGCAACTGAAGCTCCCAAGGCTGAAGCCGCTGCAGAAGTTTCCAAAACAGAAAAAGAGGAGGATAAATAATGGCAAACATGGTAATGTTTATAATACTCGCCGTAGTGATTCTCGGATCAGCCGTGATGTGCGTTACGACGAAGCGAATAATGAGAGCAGCCACATTCCTGTTGTTTGTTCTCTTTGGAGTAGCAGGTCTATATTTCCTGCTCGACTATACGTTCCTGGGCGCAGCTCAGATTTCTATTTACGCAGGAGGTATCACGATGATATATATCTTCGCTATCCAACTGGTAAGTAAGAACACTCTTCAGGGAATGATAGAGCGTTTCAAGGGAACTAAAATGATTGGTGGAGTACTTGTCACATTAGTTACTTTGGCTACTGTATTAGTAGTATTGCTCAAGAATCAGTTTATATATCTAGCCACACAGCAAGCCGATGTTGAAGTGAGCATGAACACGATAGGACATGCCTTGATGGGTTCGGGCAAGTACCAGTACGTACTTCCGTTCGAGTTTATCTCAGTATTCCTGTTGGCCTGCATTATAGGTGGTATAGTAATTTCAAGAAAGGAGAAATAAGTATGGTACCAGTAGAATGTTATTTTGTGCTATCAGCACTTCTTTTTGCAATCGGCGTATTCGGATTCGTTACACGCCGCAATCTGATTGCTATGCTTATCTCTATAGAGTTAGTACTCAATTCAGTGGATATCAACTTTGCAGCTTTCAATCGTCTGCTTTTCCCAGCCCAGTTTGAAGGATTCTTCTTCACACTGTTCAGTATTGGTGTCAGTGCAGCCGAGACAGCCGTAGCTGTAGCAATAATTATTAATGTTTACCGTCATTTCCACAGCGATCAGGTGAACAGTATTGAAAACATGAAATATTAAAAAGACTTATGGATTACAGTTATGTATTTTTGATACTCCTTCTGCCTGCTCTTTCTTTCGTATTGTTAGGATTGGCCGGTATGAAGATGTCGCATAAAGTTGCGGGATTGATAGGTACTGTTGTTCTAGGTACAATATTCTGTCTGTCTTACTATACTGCTTTCGAGTATTTCCTCGGCCAGGGCAGAGGTGCTGACGGATTGTTTCCTACAATAACACCTTTTAATTTTACATGGTTGAAGTTTAATGAACTGCTGACATTTAATATAGGATTCCGACTCACACCTATCTCTGTGATGATGTTGGTCGTTATCACCACCGTCAGTTTCATGGTTCATATCTATTCGTTCGGATATATGCACGGCGAAAAAGGTTTCCAGCGCTATTACGCTTTCCTGAGCCTTTTCACCATGTCAATGCTCGGACTTGTAGTCGCAACCAACATTTTCCAGATGTACCTGTTCTGGGAGTTGGTGGGTGTTTCTTCTTATTTGCTCATCGGATTCTATTATCCAAAGCATGCCGCAGTAGCTGCCAGTAAGAAAGCGTTTATCGTAACGCGTTTTGCTGATATGTTCTTCCTGATCGGTATCCTGATTTATAGTTTCTATGTGGGGACATTCAATTTCGACCTTACAGCCATGCCGGAGTTGGCAGGCAAAGTGGCCGGAGCCGCACAGTTGATGCCGCTCGCCTTGTTCCTGATGTTCATCGGAGGTGCCGGTAAGAGTGCGATGTTCCCGTTACATATATGGTTGCCTGACGCTATGGAGGGTCCAACACCTGTATCTGCATTGATTCATGCCGCCACCATGGTTGTAGCCGGTGTCTATCTTGTAGCCAGTATGTTCCCGCTCTTCGTGCAGTATGCCCCGGCGCAGTTGCACTGGATTGCCTATATCGCAGCGTTTACCGCTTTCTATGCAGCAGCAGTAGCTTGTTGCCAGAGTGATATCAAACGTGTACTTGCTTTCTCTACCATATCACAGATCGGTTTTATGTTGGTAGCCCTTGGCGTTTCCATGCCAGATGCAGCCACGGGAGCCGTAGCCCATACGGTAGAATATGCAGACGAGAATGGTCTCGGTTATATGGCAGGAATGTTCCACCTCTTTACTCATGCAATGTTTAAGGGTTGTCTGTTCCTCTGTGCCGGTTGTATCATTGAAGCTGTGGGCAGCAACGAGAAAGCCTTTATGGGTAATCTTCATAAATATATGCCCATCACACATATCGCATTCCTGATCTGTTGTCTTGCCATATCGGGTATATTCCCGTTGAGCGGATTCTTCTCAAAGGATGAAATTCTGGTAGCATGTTACAACTTCCATCCGGCAATGGGTATGATCATGAGCGGCATCGCATGTATGACAGCATTCTATATGTTCCGTCTCTATTATGTTATTTTTTGGGGACAGGGATATTACGAAACACATATCAACGAAGGTGCCAAGAAACCTCACGAGGCTCCTGCATGCATGACATTCCCGTTGATATTTCTCTCATTGATAACAGTACTTTGCGGATGGATACCATTCGGACATTTTGTATCAGCCAATGGATTGAGTTTTGATACCCATGTCAATTGGACCGTAGCGATCACTTCTACCATATTGGCACTCATCGCTATCGCTGTTGCCACATTCATGTACAGTGGAAAGACAACACCGGTGGCAGATTATCTTGCAAAGAAGTTCCCACGTCTGCACGAGGCTGCATATCGCCGTTTCTACATGGACGAAATCTGGATGTTCGTTACACATAAGATCATCTTCCGTTGCGTAAGTACACCTATTGCATGGTTCGACCGTCACGTCGTAGACGGCGCGATGAACTTCATGGCATGGAGTACAAATGCCGCAGGCGATTCCATTCGCAGTTGGCAGAGTGGTGATGTACGTCAGTATGCAGTATGGTTCCTCACAGGAACTGTCGCTTTGACATTATTGTTGTTAGGTATATGTTTATAAAGAATTAGATAAAAATGAGTATATTAAGTCTATTCGTATTAATCCCCGCGTTGATGTTGCTCGGCCTGTGGCTGTCACGCAACCTTTATCAGGTACGCGGTGTGATGGTAACAGGAGCGTCACTGTTGTTGGCACTTTCTGTCTATCTTACTATTGATTTCATACAGCAGCGTCATGGCGGCAATACCGATCCTATGTTATACACATATAGTGTAGCATGGTTTAAACCACTGAATATCTGTTATTCGGTAGGTATCGACGGTATATCGGTAGTCATGCTGTTATTGTCCAGTATTATCGTATTCACAGGAACGTTCGCTTCTTGGCAGTTGAAACCGCTGACTAAGGAATACTTCCTATGGTTCACACTTCTTTCGTCAGGAGTATATGGTTTCTTTATCTCTACCGACATGTTCACGATGTTCATGTTCTATGAGGTAGCCCTGATACCTATGTACCTCCTTATCGGAGTATGGGGAAGCGGTCCTAAGGAGTATGCAGCTATGAAACTGACTCTGATGCTGATGGGAGGTTCCGCTCTGTTGATTATCGGTATTCTGGGAGTCTACTATTTCAGTGGAGCCACCACGATGAATGTCGTGGAGATAGCCAATATGCACAATATCCCTGTTCACATTCAGAAGATATTCTTCCCGTTTGTATTTGTCGGTTTCGGTGTACTGGGTGCACTCTTCCCATTCCATACATGGTCACCAGACGGTCATGCTTCAGCCCCTACAGCTGTATCCATGCTCCATGCCGGTGTACTGATGAAGTTGGGAGGTTACGGATGTTTCCGTATCGCCATGTACTTGATGCCTGAGGCTGCACACCAACTGGCATGGATATTCATTATCCTGACCACCATCTCTGTTGTTTATGGAGCTCTTTCGGCATGTGTACAGACCGACCTCAAGTATATCAACGCCTATTCATCTGTAAGTCACTGCGGACTCGTTCTGTTCGCCTTGCTCATGATGACACAGACATCGTGTACGGGAGCTATTCTTCAGATGCTTTCACACGGACTGATGACAGCCCTCTTCTTCGCCCTCATCGGTATGATATACGGACGTACCCACACACGTGATGTACGCAAGTTGGGCGGACTGATGAAGATTATGCCGTTCCTTGGTGTAGGTTATGTGATAGCCGGTCTTGCCAACCTCGGACTTCCTGGTTTCTCAGGATTCGTAGCTGAGATGACCATCTTTGTAGGTTCATTCTCTAATACAGATGTATTCCACCGCACAGCTACGATTATAGCTTGTACGAGTATCGTCATCACCGCAGTCTATATTCTGCGTGTTATCGGTAAGATCTTGTATCAGAAGGTTGCCGACCCTGCTTATGAGAAACTGACAGATGCCACATGGGACGAGCGCGTTGCTGTATGCTGCCTGATATTCTGCGTAGCAGGTTTAGGTATAGCACCTTTATGGGCAAGCAGTGTCATCAGTGACACCTTAGGTCCTATCCTCGGTCATATCAATGGCGTGATGGCAGGAATCTAATGAGAATTAAAAATTGAAGATTGAAAATTGAAATATTAAAAAATGGATTACAGTCAATTTTTAAAAATGATACCGGAAGCAACATTGATGCTTATCCTTGTGATAACATTCATAGCCGACTTCTGTTCCAACGGTAAAGAACGTAAGTGGTTCAATCCGTTGATGTGCGTACTGATGCTTGCGCAGATTCTAATCAACATCCTGCCACAGGATCAGGTAGATGCCTTCGGTGGAATGTATCGTACCAGTTCTGCAGTAGGTGTCATCAAGACCATCCTCGCATTGGGAACCCTTATCGTACTCATTCAGAGTCGTCAGTGGTTGTCGCGCGAAGATACAAAGAAACGTGAAGGTGAATTCTATATGCTGGTAGTATCTACCCTTCTGGGTATGAATATAATGGTCAGTTCAGGACATTTCCTGATGTTCTTCCTCGGACTCGAGATGGCATCAGTGCCAATGGCATGTCTGGTGGCTCTCGACAAGTTTAAGAAATGTTCTGCCGAGGCAGCAGCCAAATTCATTCTTACAGCCGTATTCTCAAGTGGTGTGATGCTCTATGGTATATCATTCATATATGGTAGTGTAGGAACTCTCTATTTCGATGATGTGGCAGCAGCCCTGTTCAATTCGCACAATCTTGCTATGAATATCATGGGATTGGTGTTCTTCTTCAGTGGTCTGGGTTTCAAGATAAGTCTTGTACCGTTCCATTTCTGGACAGCCGACACCTATCAGGGTGCACCTACAGCCGTAACCGGATATCTTAGCGTTGTTTCAAAAGGAGCAGCCGCTTTCGCCTTGGCTACTATCCTCATGAAGGTATTCACCGCTATGTCTACAGAGTGGCAGTATATGCTCGATGTCATCATCGTGCTGAGTATCACCGTAGCCAACTTGTTTGCCATCCGTCAGAGTAATCTCAAGAGATTCATGGCTTTCAGTTCTATCAGTCAGGCCGGATATATCATGCTGGCAGTCATAGGCAACAGTGCCATGGGTATTACAGCCCTGTCTTATTACGTACTGGTATACGTGGCAGCCAATTTGGCCGTCTTCGGTATCATCAGTGTCGTAGAACAGAACAATGATGGCAAGACCGACATAGACGATTACAACGGACTCTATCAGACCAATCCGAAGTTGTCATTCCTGATGACTTTGTCATTGTTCTCATTGGGAGGTATACCACCGTTTGCTGGTATGTTCAGTAAGTTCTTCGTCTTCATGGCAGCCCTTGAGGTAAAGAGTTTCTGGGTATACTTTGTCGTATTCATCGCCTTGGTCAACACCGTAGTGAGCTTATACTACTATCTTTTGATAGTAAAAGCGATGTATATCAATAAGAGTGAAGCACCGCTGCCGGCATTCAAGAGTGATTTCAATACGAAGTTGGCTCTCTTCATCTGCACGGCAGGTGTGGTCGCTTTCGGCGTATGCAGTTTCATTTACGATTGGATAGCAGTAGCAGCATAAGGTCAGCAGAAAATAATCGATTTATATCATAGGGCGGACCCGGCATCATACCGGGTCCGCTTTTTTTATCAAAATAGGAAATTGAGCATACCTCTGGTATTAGTGCTCTTCTGTTCCATCTCCGCATGCATACGTTTGGCAGCCATTTTGAAGAAGAAAGAAACGAGATATTCGTCTGTCCCTTCTGTTCTTATCATGCGCAAAGCATTGATATATTCGGCTCTGTCGGCAATATCTATTATTAAGAGAGGATGACCGGCACGAAGTAGGATAAAATTAGACATAAGCCGTCCTGTTCTGCCATTTCCGTCTCTGAACGGATGCAGATATTCATAAAAGCCATGAAATCTGGCAGCGACAACCATCGGATGAATTCCCTTCATAACTGCATTCTCGGTCGACTCCAGCAATGACGGTATTTTTGCAATTAATTCATGATGGTCTCCGAATAGGGTATCACCTGCTGCCATATCCGTATCGGTATATTCACCGGGAATAGCCCCAGGGGCTTTGTACGATAATGTATGAAGTGTAGTGAGTCTGTTGATCTGTTTTAATAATAACTCATCAAAAGGATGAGACAAGTTGCCCATTACATATTCGTAAGCGCTGAAATGATCAAGTATTTCGAATGCTTCCAAGAGAGATTTGCCTATCGGAATCATACCGAGCCCCTTTTCTTTCAGTTCCCTTGTGTCGTCAACCGAAAACGAGTTGCCTTCGATAGCACAGGAGTGAGTGGAAAAGAGAATCTCATTATATTTCCCATATTCCTCTTTCCCCATTGGTACAACTATTTTCTGCTGATAGTCATGACGCAATGCTTCGTATTCTTTAATCTCTTGTTCGAACATACTTTTTGTTTGCAAATATACTTTTATTTAATCGACTAACAAAATAATCCTTCCAATAATTGAATTTTTTGAATGCAAGCACGGTTGGTCTTTTTCTTCTGTCAGCGGTACAGCTTATACGAACCACCGTCGCTTGAACAGTACTTCTTTAATAATTCTTGTATGAATGCGGCATTGGCCCGAACATTTTCCTCGTTACCGTCATATCCGTTGATGAGTACGAACAGGTGTCGGGTTCCTATCCCTATCTTTGTCCGTTCATTGTCGCTTGTCGGTGTACCCACACCACCTTTGGCATCACGGTAGACGGGCAGACCTTCGATATTGATCATTCCGCGACCTATACCTTCGTACGGTTCATCTTTTTCCCCTATGCCAAGCGTGAGTGTGTCGCCGACAAATTTATCCGCGTCGAATCCTCCGATACTGTAACCATAAGCAATACTTGCCAGATTGATCATGTCCACAAGCGTGTCTATCTGGTAGAGCGACTTTCCCTGAAGTACTCGTCTGATCAGCGCTTCCGATGCAGGGCGGTAACGCGAAGGATCTTTGCCGCATGCCCTGTAGACGCGTCGGGTGGCAGCTATTCCTGAGATATCTTTCAGACTCTCTGTAGTTAGTTCTGTCTTATACTTATCGCCCAAGGCATGAATATCCTGCCATAGACCTTCATTGTAGGTACTGTTGACCACTTTTGCTTCTAATGCCGCGCCCACGAATTCGGGACAGACCGTCTCTATTTCTTTGGATACAATTACTTCCATATTCGATAACTTTTATATAGCAGCATTTTACTATGCTGTTTGATATGACTATGCAAAGATACGAAGCTGTAGGCATTAAGTATGCATTATTCCTTTTTTTATGACCGGAATCCGAATTTTTGTCGTTTTTTTCTTGTTTTTTTAATATTTTAATCCATTTCATCATGGTAATTTTGCAATCGAAATATAAATAGTTCTTCTAAAATTAAATTTAATTGTTATTAGTTTACGAGGTAATGAGATTGTTGAGGGGTAATAATAAAAGTAGATAATGAATAACTAATTATTAATAACTAAATGAAAAGAAACATGAGAAACAGTATTTTCAACTATTCATTAGGAGGAAAAAAACTTCTGATGATTTTCGTTTCTGCAATTGCTCTTACAGGATTACCGCAGATTACCTTTGCGGCTGCCAACAAAGTGGTTGCTCTGCAACAGTCTAATACCGTAAAGGGACAGGTGAAAGATTCACACGGCGATCCTATTATAGGCGCTACTGTCATGGTGAAAGGGTCTACCAACGGAACTGTTACCGATATTGACGGTAATTTCACATTAAACAATGTATCACATGGTACATTGGTTATTTCGTATGTTGGATTTGCTTCTAAGGAGGTGTCATACCAAAGCGGCGAGAGTATGTCGGTCACAATGAAAGAAGACTATAAGGCACTCGATGAAGTGGTGGTGGTAGGTTATGGTACACAGAAGAAAGCCAACCTGACCGGTTCTGTAGCTTCCGTGAAATTTGACGATGTAGCCAATATACCGGTTGCCAATACATCCACCATGCTGCAAGGTCGTCTGCCAGGTGTCGTATTGCAGACCAATGGAGCGCAGGCAGGTCACGACGATCCTGAAATCCGTGTCCGTGGTGTCGGTACACTGGGGGATGCCTCGAAGAACAATCCGATGGTTCTTATCGACGGTGTGGAGAGCAGTATCAGTCAGATGTCTGAACTGGCCGCCGAGGATATCGAGAGCGTTTCTGTACTGAAAGATGCGGCTTCGGCAGCTATCTACGGTGTACGTGCTGCCAACGGTGTCATCCTGGTCACTACCAAACGTGGCGGTGAACAGAAACCGACAATTACCTATTCGGGCAATATAGCCATACAGAAGGCTACCATACTGCCGGATTATGTCAATTCGTACGACTGGGCTCTGATGTATAATGAGTGCCAACCAGGAAAGGCTTATACATCAGATATGCTTCAGAAACTGAAAGATGGTTCCGATCCCGATCATTTCGCCAACACCAACTGGGCAAAAGAAATGTTCCGCACGGCTGTGATGCACCAGCATCACCTTTCTGTGTCGGGTGGCAGCAAAACTACACATTATATGATTTCTGCACAGTATATGGATCAAGACGGTATCATGAAGAATACGGCCAACCGTAGATTCAATTTCCGTTCTAATGTCGACGCCCAACTGGGTATCGTCAAGGTGGGACTGAACCTGTCGGGAAGCAGACAGACAATTTATGAACCGGTAAACAGTGTGACGGGAGAAGGACTGATGCGTACACTGACATGGTTTACGCGACCTACAGTCCCGGTACAGTTCTCTAACGGATATTATGCTTACACTGATGGTAATTCAGCCATATCGCAGTCGGTGTTCAAAAATCCGATTTACAACCTGTATTATGGTCATAAGGACAACAACCATTACCGTTTTGACGGGCAGATTTTCGCAGAAGTGAATCTGTATAAAGGACTCAAGTTCCGTTCAAGTCTTTCATATAAGTATTATAACAATGCCGTATCCACATACAGTCCACGTACTGAAGCCCGTTATGATGCCGAAGGTAACGAGATAGCTCCGGCCGGAACACAGAACACATTAGTAGACTATAACTATTTGGAAACAAGCTATATCAATGAGAACATATTGACATATAACAACAAGTTCGGTGACCATACAATCGGTATTTTACTGGGTCATTCCATACAAAAGAACAGATGGGACTCAAACACGAGCAGTCGTCAGGGATTCCCTACCGATAATATTTATGAGTTGGACGGTGGTACTCAGAATGATGCCGTATCGGGTTCGGCAGAAGAGACAAAGTTGCAGTCGTTCTTCGGCAGACTGAATTACAACTATGCCGACCGTTATCTGTTCGAGTTCAATGTCCGTCGCGACGGTTCTTCACGTCTTCCCAGCAATAACCGTTATGCCACATTCCCTTCTCTGTCGGGAGCATGGATTATGACAAATGAAAAGTTTATGCAAGGTATCGATTGGCTTACAAATCTGAAACTGCGTGCCAGTTGGGGTAAACTGGGTAACCAGGAGATAGGCAATTATGCCTATACAGAGACCTTGTCGGCACAGGGCAGTTACTATTTCGGTGACACCAAGTATATCGGAATGAAAACATCCAAGATAGCCAATGAAAACATCAAGTGGGAAACGACCACGATCACTGATTTAGGTCTTGACGCATCATTCCTGAAAGGACGCGTCAGTGTTGTATTCGACTATTATAACAAAGTAACATCAGACATTCTGCTGCAGTTGCCTATGCCAAGCATATTCCTTGGTTCATTGTCTGCACCATATCAGAACAGCGGTAAAGTTCGTAACCGTGGTTGGGAACTGGCTGTCAATTATTTCGATCAGAGCGGCTACTGGAAGTGGCAGGCCAGTGCTTCATTGGCAGGCGTTCAGAATAAGATTATCGAAATGAACGGACAGGAAAGCATATCCAACAATACCATCAACCGTGAAGGTGAAGCCATCGGTTCCTATTACGGACTGAGAGCCATCGGACTGTATCGTACAGAGGCCGATCTGCAACGTACCAATTCTACAGGTGTCGTAATCAAGCAGAACGGACAGGCACCCGTATTGGGCGACATCATGTATGACGATGTGAACGGTGACGGAAATATAACCGATGCAGACCGTGTGATAATCGGTAATCCATTCCCGAAACTTCAGTATTCGTTTACTTTAGGTGCTTCATGGAAACAAATAGATGTAACCACATTCTGGCAGGGTGTGTCAGGTCTCGACAGATTCAACTGGGATGAAACCACCATATCCAACGGTGGAAATAAGACAACCAGATGGCTCGACCGCTATTCATCAGACAATGTGAATGCGTCAATGCCACGCATGGGTGGAGAAATCAACAACCGTTATTCTTCATTCTGGCTCACCAAGGGCGACTATCTCCGTTTGAAGAGTATCGAAATCGGCTACACCTTCAAGGGACAGCCATGGATGTCGAAGATCGGTCTGCAGAGTCTGCGCCTGTACTTGTCGGGCAGCAATCTGCTGACATTCACATCGCTCGACGACTATGATCCTGAGAAATTGAGCAGTGATATGCGCAATGATGTTCACCCTAACGTGAAAGCTTATTCATTTGGACTTAATGTTAAATTCTAAAAACTACCAGATTATGAAATCACTGAATAAATATATAGGAATAGCACTGATGGCAGGAGCACTCACCGTAACGACTTCCTGCTCGGACAGTTTTCTACAAGAAGACTCTCTAACCGAATCGTCTTCTACAACATTCTGGAAAACATCTAACGATGCGATGATGGCGCTTACTGCCTGTTATGACGGTTTGCAGAGTACACAACTGTATGACGGCGGTCCATGGAATCTTGGACCTCTCAATATGGACTGCATCAGCGATAACGGTGGACACTTCAACTGGAGCGGTTGGATGGAAGGTTACGATATAGCCAATGGAACACAGAGTCCCAGTTCTTGGGCGGTAGGTTCTTACTGGTCGGCATGTTATGAAGTCATCAAACGCTGCAACTCGTTGATAGCAAATATAGACCGTGTCGATATCAAAGATTCAGAGAAAGCACAGTATAAAGCAGAGGCTCTGACATTGCGTGCATTGATGTACACCAATCTGACAATGACTTATAATGATGTGCCTTATCTCACCGAACCTCTGACACTGGAGAATGCGGAATGTGCCAGTACCAAGCGCAGTGAGATTGTGACATCGGAGATGCAGAACCTGAAAAACTGTGCCGATAATCTGCCTGTTACATCCGACTTGGGACGTATCACCAAGGGCGCATGTCTGTCTATCCTTGGTAGAATGGCACTCTATAATGAAAAGTGGGACGATGCCATCTCAGCATACCAACAGGTGGAAAAACTTGGCTATTCTCTGGCTAGCGACTATGGTAAACTGTTTACCACGGCCGGACAGACATCATCTGAAATTATATTCTCTGTAAGATTTGAAGGACCGGGTCTGAAAGAAGGATGTCAGTTTAATGCTCATTGGAACACTCCTTTTGAAGCCATGAACGGAACGATGAATCTGGCAGATGACTATTACTGTACAGACGGCAAGAAAGTGGCTGATACCAATTATGGTGTGATAACAAACGGTAAACTGGATGTGACTCAACCGAATGCCGACCATTGGAAAAACCGTGACCCGCGTATGTATGCGACACTCTTCGTCCCGGGAATGAAATGGAACGGAAAAGGTGGTTCAGGGGCATGGTATGGCGGTGCGGCAGCTTCGCTCTCTACTGTATATGTGATGAAATATTTCGACCCGACGGATACGGGCAACTCATGGGATAACGGACAGGATTTCTATGTGGTACGTTATGCAGAGGTGCTGTTGTCTTTGGCTGAGGCTATGGTTCAGAAAGGCGGATACGACGAGAGTACGGTATTGGCATTGGTTGACCAGGTGCGTACCCGTGCAGGGATGCCTAAAGTGGAAGAGGTAGAAGGCACAGGACTGACACAGACGGCCCTTCTTGATATCATCAAGCACGAACGCCGTGTGGAACTGGCTTTCGAAGGTTTGCGCCTCTTTGATATCTATCGTTGGAAAGATCTTCCTAACGCTGTAGCCCGTGTAGAGAACGAGCGTACTACGTACAATCTGGCATACGAGAAACGTATATACAACGGCGACCGCGATTATGTTTGGCCTATTCCTACAAGTGAACTGGACAGTAATTCGAAGTTGGAGCAGAATGCACTTTGGAAGTAGAATGTATAATGAATAAAATGATTGGAATTATCATGAGAAAGTTCATGCTGGTAACAACGGTTAGTCTGCTGGTGGCATGTGGCGGGTCTAGTAGTGCGATGGACGAAAGTGATGTCGTAAAACCCGGCACACCCACGGCGACTACCGCTACCACTTACTATATTGATGCTTCTGGAGGTAGCGACAGCAATGTCGGTACCTCACAGAATGCCGCATGGAAAACGCTTTCGCCGACAACTTCGATGAAAATGAAGGCTGGCGACCAACTTCTTTTGAAGTGTGGCGGTACCTATCAAGGGGTGTTGGAATTGAAAGTCGCCGGTACAGCTACGGCACCCGTCGTCGTAGGCAGTTACGGTTCAGGAAATCTACCTGTCATTCAAGGTAACGATGCATCCAAGTATGCTGTGCGTATACTCAACTCTGATTATCTCACATTCCAGAACATTGAGATTGTCAATACGGGTAAAGACCGATTGGCCGGACGTACCGGATTGAAAATAGAATGCCGCGACTATGGCGTATCCCGAAACATCAAGATAAACGGTGTGACGGTACGTGACGTCAACGGTTCTCTCGTGAAAGAAAAGGGAGGCGGTTGTGGAATACTCATCGAGAACGGCGGAACATCCGTCGGTTCAAGGTTCGACAGTCTGCAAATAGTCAACTGTCACATTCTGAGATGCTCGCGGAATGCCATGATATGGAACAGTGAATATTACGACAGACGCAAGTGGTTGGCAAGTACCAACGAAATAATCAGAGGCAACTTGATAGAACAAGTGCCGGGCGACGGTATTGTACCGATAGGTTGCGACAATACTCTCATCGAATACAATGTGATGCGCGACTGCCCTGAAACGCTTCCTTCTACTGAGGCTGCTGCTGGTTTCTGGCCATGGAGCTGCGATAATACGACGATTCAGTTTAACGAAGTGAGCGGACATAAAGCGCCATGGGACGGAGAAGGATACGACTGCGACTACAACTGTAGGAATACGGTGATACAATACAATTACAGTCATGACAACTATGGCGGTATGGTACTCGTCTGTGATGACGGGGGTGAGCGCAACTACAGTATCGGCAATCAGAACAGTATCGTGCGATATAATATCAGTATAGGCGATGCGCAACGTCCCAATATTACACGTACGGGAGGTATGTTCTCACCGAATATCCATATCAGCGGGAAAGTGACCAACACATTGATCGAACATAATATCATTCATTCGAACGTGAAGACGGCAGCAGACGCTGACCGTACGATGATCACATCCGACTCGTGGGGCGGATATGCCGACTACACCACCATACGTAATAACGTATTCTATACGGCAGAAACGAGCAAGTTTAATATGAACAATTCCACCCACAACACATTCCTGCACAACTGGTATGTCGGTACCTACAGCAGTATACCCGAAGATGCTGAAAAACAGACGGCAAGTTCCATCTATCAGAGCGAGATACTCGACAAGGGAACCACAGGGTTTGCAGGACTGGAAAGTATGATGAACAAACGACAGTTGTACGGCATAGAATGTTATTCGGTGGATAAGAATGCCATAGAAGCTTTTTTTCAGAGATTAGGACAATAATCTCACATAAAATGCCTATATTTGCATTATTAACCTCATCGTGATGACAAACAGACTGATATTACGCATCCTTATATTCTGTGTCTTTCTGACATTTACACCGGAAATCAAAGCCCAGCGTTATTTCAGAAACTTCACCAGTAACATGGGTTTATGCGATAATACCATTACGGCAATCAGTCAGGACAATAATGGATTCATCTGGCTCGGAACATTCAACGGACTATGCCGCTTCGACGGTTTGCTGTTTACCACTTTCCGTCATAGCCAGGGCGACCACGGTACGTTGTCAAGCAACATAATACGTGATATACAGCCCGACGCCCATGGTCTATGGATAGCGACCGAGGCGGGACTGGACTTCCATTCGTTTGCTGACGGTATTTTTCATCATTGCCGTACAACCAAAAAAATATTCGATTTCCGATTCAACCGTATGGTAAGAACCGGAAATCGTTTGTATGCTGTTGATAACGGACAGAATATATATGCTTATCGAGGCAATTATTTATTTGAACAACTTCATATCTTCGATAGTAAAATACGTGACCTTACACCTTGTGCCCATGGCATGCTGGCAGCAGTAGGCGAGGACGGCATATACTTATTAAGCAATGATCTGAGAAGGACCATCGACCATCTGCCATACAAGATAAGGACATCAGCACTGACCCGGATATTCTATAGTAAGACATCCGGACTGATATATGTAGCCAACGGGATCGGTCATCCCAGTATGGTATTCAGTATCAACGGGAACCGTATACGTAAGACGGGGGCTTACGTGCCCAACAGTCTTATGAGTGTTGCCGACTACCGCGACAGGACGACATTCGGTATCGATGGTGGCGGTATCATATTGGAGGACAGGGACGGACAACGACAATGTTACAAGCCCGAAAACAGTAATATATCAGGTGATGCCGTCTACTCGCTGTTTACCGATAAATCCGGTGATCTCTGGGTGGGAAGTTACAGAGACGGACTGAATTTGATGTCGGAGAGTTTCCAGTGGTTCACGTTGGCCAGCAAAAACAATAAAAAATTAAGTTATGACATCGTAACGGCAGTAGTGACGACACCCGATAACCTCTATCTGGGACTTGATGGGGGAGGGCTAGAGGTGATAGACAAAAAGACCTGTAAATCGCATACATATACAACAGGAAACAGTAATTTGCCTGCCAACAATATCGTATCTATGTTCAGAGACGGAGACAAACTATGGATGGGGGTGTACAGCAAAGGACTGGTCTGTTTCTCACTGTCTACGCATCAGTTTACTACATATCCGATGCCGAACGCCGACTTTGATGCCAATAATGTATGGACAATCACAGACGACGGACATGGATATATCTGGATAGGCGGTCCGATGATATTTGTATTCAACAAACACACGCATAAAATAAAATACATAGCCACACTGGAACGTGCCGACTGTACGGCGATGACTGTCAAAGATGACTATATATGGATAGCGACACGATATAACGGTATCTTCAAGATCAACAGTAGGACACAACGGATAACAAGACATTATACGTCGAAATCAAAGACCACCCCGTTGCCAAATGACACAATCAAATATGTATTTATGGACTCGCACGACCGGTTGTGGTTCTCTACAGAATACAACGGTCTGTTCGCCATGAACGAACACGAATGTAAATGGCACCATTATGGAGCAGACGAAGGACTGACCGCTCAGAACGTTTATTCGATGATGGAGGACAGGCGACGCTATATATGGATGGGGAGTAACAAGGGACTGTTCAGGTTTGACCCGAAGACTCATGCTTTTATACGTTTTGATGTAGATGAAAACTTGTTTGAATATACTTACAACGGTTGCGCCTACGACGGAACAACGATGTATTTCGGTAATACTAAGGGATTGGTGTCGTTCGACCCCGAATCGGTAAAACCGCGACAGATACATAACATGGTGAGCTTCAATTCGCTGGAACTGATCAACAGCAATCATGAAGTGTTCAACCTGTATCATACAAACGAAGAAAAAATCACATTGGCGTATAATCAGAACTTCTTTACAATCAGATTCTCCGTTCCTGAACTTGTGTCGCCCAACCGCGTACATTTCTCCTGTTATCTGAAAGGATTGGAGACCAAATGGCGTGAACTGATAGACGCCAGAGAGGTATCGTATACCAATATTTCGTACGGTACTTACGAATTCTATGTAAGATGTACAGACCTGAACGGAAGATGGGGCAAACCATCTATACTGCATATTGTTATCACACCACCCTGGTATGCCACATGGTGGGCAAAACTGTTGTGGGTGCTGATTCTGTTGACTATCGCCTATCTCTCTGCACGAGTTTATCTTCACAATCTGGAGATGAAACATCAGGTGAAAATAAAGGAAATAGAAAAACGCTCCATGGAACAACTCAATGAGGCAAAGATCAATTTCTATACAAATATCACTCACGAGTTGCGCACCCCTATGTTCCTTATCACGGCTCCGCTGGAAGAAATGTTGGCTTCGACACTCCGTCCCCTCCAGGTTCCGTATTCGTATGTACAACGTATGTACCGCAATGCGATCAGAATCAACAGACTGATCAACAGAATCCTTGATATCCGTAAGATGGAATCGTCAACAATGGAACTGAATATACAACATCTCAATATTGTGGAACTGTGTCGGCGACTGTCTATTGATTATTTGGCATTGTGCAATCAGAAAGAGATCACATTCCGGTTGATTTCGCCCAAGCATACTGTTGATATGGATATAGATGTGGAGAAGGTGGAACTGATACTGTCCAATCTCATTTCCAATGCATACAAGTATACAGACAAAGGCGGAACGGTAAAATTGATTGTGGAAGATAAAGATAAAACGGTGGAACTGAAGGTGCAGGACAATGGAATAGGGATAAGCAATAAGGAACTGGACAAAATATTCCGTCAGTTTTATAGGGTGAAAGACACAACGGAGGTGGAAGGTAGCGGCATCGGACTGTCGTTTGTGAAAAGTCTTGTGCAATCGCATGGCGGAGAAATCAATGTGGTAAGCAAAATAGGCAAGGGGTCGGAATTTACTGTATCGTTGCCAAAAATCCAACAGAAAAAAGAGGTTAAAAAGTTCGAATCCGTTGTGATAGAACAAGAACAGAAAGATACTGAAAACATATTACCTGTATCAGAAAATCTACAGTCGCCTGCCGCTACGAAAACGATATTGATCATTGACGATGAAGAAGAGACACGGGAGATATTGGAGAGATATCTGTCGCGAACATACTTGATTATTCAGGCATCAGATGGAGAAATAGGGTTGAAGATAGCAGAGGAGCAATCGCCTGATTTGATCATCTGTGATGTAATGATGCCCAATATAGATGGGTTCGCTTTCCTGTCGTTTCTGAAAGAAAACAAGAAGATGGCAAATATCCCAGTCATCATGCTCACAGGCAAGACGATGGATGAGGATAAAATATCCGCATACAAATATGGTGCCGACGATTACATCATCAAGCCGGTGTCTCTGAAATATCTTCAGGCAAGAATAGAAAACTTGCTCGCCAAGAACCCTGTGCTGACTGTGAATGATCAACAGAAGCGTTATACCAAGGAAGAGCAGACCTTTATTCTCAATTGTAAATCAATCATAGACGACAATATCAACAACGGTATGCTTAATGTATCATTTATGGCTGAACAGATGCAGATGGGGTATTCTTCATTTTATAAAAAAATAAAGAGTATAACAGGATTGTCTGTTATGGAATTTATCAATGATTATCGCATTTTCAAAGCTGTACAGTTGTTTAAGGACGGTGAAACCAATGTTACCAATGTAGCAGAAAAATGCGGGTTCAATGATGCCAGCAGTTTTAGGGCTGCTTTTAAAAACAAGATGGGTATGTCTCCTAAACAATATGTGCAGCGATTGTAATGAGAAAAATGTATTTAGTCCTTATGAATCGTTTCCATAGAATGTAAAGATACTTTTCTATTTTGATATTTTTGAAAGTATGCTATTTCCTCCCAGAAATTTTTTGTTGCTTTATACCTCCACCCTCCACCCGAAGAGGCTTATTTCTTCGTATTATTCTGACTGATATGTATTTGTGAATATTAAGATTGTTGCAAAACCTCCACCTATCCTCCACCATCCTCCACCTTTGAATCTTTCGAAATTATACAACTGATTTCTTGTTTATATTGATCCATATAACCTATTATATAATAATATTTGATGATTATTGATAAGTAAAATAGTTGACGAAATGAATTTAGTATATTTTCACTTTACAAACACTTACGAATATTCACATTTGTTAATACAGCTTTCTGCTTTCTGCATGTTAAAATAAATCGGAAATCATGCCTTTGAAATTGCGCGTCGTGCGAGAAAAATTGCGCGTCGCCAAAAAAAATTATCCTTGTGCGCAATTTTTCTTGCACGACGTGGAAATGGCAGATACCAACATAACCTTCTGTTATCGCTGGCCATATCTTGAAAACTACCGCTTTTGAGTTGCATTTTCACCGCTTTTGGAGAAGATTTAGGCCTAAAAATGATTCAATACTAGTGGGGTTGCTCTTCATCCCCACCGCTTTCGCTGCATTTTTAGGCCTAAAAGTTGTACGAATCCATCGATTTGAGTATCTGAACAAGCTGATTCGCACGACATGACCACTGATTTGTGTGGCGTTTGTGCATGGCTTTGTTACGCTTGCAACCGTTGTTGCCGATCATTAACCTATTAGTTGTCAACGGTTTATGAAGTCCCATGACGTTGTGGCGTTTATTTTTTTTTTTCTTTTCCGAGCAAGGATTCTCAACCCCAAGGCCTCAAATTGAGGACTGTCGTGTCAAGTATAATTTCACCTTGATTTTTCCATCGATTAGTTATTGATAGTGCAAAGATACGCATTATTCCCCACTTTCTGCTATATATCTGCTTTTTCTTTCGCGTCTACTGAATATACAATATAACACTGCCGCCCGCAAAGGAAATGGTTTCCTTGCGGGCGGCAGTGTCTAAAGGTGCTTTATTCTATTTTCCACTCGTCGATGCCGCGCTTCTCTGATGAGAAGTTTACACCGATGCGATACAACCTGCGGGGGTCCATGGCGAAAGGTTTGGCGTACCCCTTGTCCTCTATCTGTCGGAGTGCCTCTTCAGGCGTGCCGTCGAGTTTGAACTCAAAGATATAGATGTAGTCTTTTGTCTCCACCGTCA
>OBID01000032.1_pt1 | contig 62599 bp, 68 predicted proteins | sample 1519781 | NCBI WGS metagenome assembly OBID01 (sample SAMEA3991478, study PRJEB22521) | metagenome | biome: anthropogenic terrestrial biome; feature: sewage plant; material: sludge | place: Sweden | collected 2012-09-26 | reverse complement strand
CCCGTGAAATAGCCGACCAGGATCCCTTCGACAAGCCACTCCACTTGCCGTCCATTGCAAAGTAGATGAAGTGGGTACCATCCGGTGAGAGATCGCACCGCCGCTCATAGATCCGGCCCTTGAACCATTGCCCAAGCGTGAAACGATCAGTCCGGCGATCCCACAGCAGGGTACACACCTGCCGCGACGGCCCCCGGCGGATGACCACTCCAACCGGCGCTTCCCTGGCGAGCAGCACGTGAAGCCTGGCGGGGAACGATTGCATGCTGAAGGAAGTCTAGCACGGGGGCGCTGGAGATTAGCTGCGGTGGCCGGCGGTCCATGTTCCTACTACGGGGATATTCCACGCACGACCTGGGGATTTCCCTCGTAGTCCACGGCCGACAGCAGGGCTAGCATGACAGTAGGACCACCAGCAACACAGGAGGTCACCATGCCCATCTACTTCCTCATCGGCCTCACAATCCTCATCCTCGTGATTGCAGTCTACGCGACGGTTGCAGAAGAAGAGGACGAATCCACGCCGGTGGACTCAATTCCGCCATCAGATTGGGACGCGCAGACGCACGAACAGCAGCAGGAATATCGCAAAGCAAGTTGAGCAGGGCAAGAGAAGCGCGGTGAAGCCGCTGGCGTCAGGCGATCATTAGAGCTGCGTGACAGCCCACGAGCGGATGACCACTTCTACCGGCACCGCTCGGGCGAGAAAAAGCTGGGGCGTTGTGGCGGAAGATTCCTCGTCGAAGGAAATGTAGTATGAACGAGTAGTGCTCAGCCTGTCGGCGAAATGATTCTCAAAAGTAGTATCTGGGAGGTGCTATCTTTTTACTCCTGGTAGTTCTCTGCCTTCCGACGGCTCTTTTTTCTTTGACAGGATTAGGTACTCTTCGTAACTTTTCTTGACCTCCGGCGGAATGAAAACGTACTCGCTAATCTCCGGCAGAATCTCAGGATGAAGATAGAGGGGAGAATTTCCTGAGTAAGAGAGGCATAACAACTTGAGGTTTCTTTTTGTCCGATCACCGAAGAAAGCATTCTTCCAAATCAGAGTCTTTCGGGCGGGGTTCGCCGAATCGTCAATAATCTTTTCCAAGGAGCCACCCTGCAAACGATATTTATGAGGGTTTCGTTGGAACTGCGCTATACGTGCAAGTTCTTTCTGGAGCATCGGAATTTCTCTCCCGTCTAAAGTTCGAAGACTATAATCTAACCTATGGCAGTATTGTCGTACTTCCCAGACTGTTCGGTCTAGGTCAATTAGGGCTGGACCGAAAACATAGTATGAATATTCAAAGTACCGGATTTTTTCGTGTCGATCCAAATATCCGATAAAGTCTCGGGAGCGTTTGGACAGGTTCACCTCAAACGATTTAATCTCGCTCATTTTTTGTAGGCCGCGGGCCAGGCTGTGACCTATGTTCCGAGATTTAATTCTATTTATGAGGAGAATGCATTTGATGTATTTCTCGATGGCTTGATGGCTGGCCGTCAAGAATTGAGGCACAAGTCTGTTTTTATACGCGGATCTGGCCATGATGTAATCACCGTCGGCCATATCTCGAAATGTGCGTATCGCAAAACTATCGAGCAAAGGATCGGTGTTGCTTCTAGTTTGTGGGCTCAAGGTAATTTGTCCAGAACGGCTAGTGTCGCGTTTCTGAAGTGCGGAACGAACAAGTTGAGGCACCAAAGCCCGCGCAGTATTCACCGCGGCCGAAGCTTTGGTCTCAGGCGCGAAGAGATCTGCCATCGCTACCCGTCATATTCCCGCCATCTTCTCCTACGTGGACATGTGACTGGCGAGGGAGATGGGCAGGTTCTGAGCGTGTTCACTGCATCGGCGAAGTCTTTGCGCTGCCGGAGGCTAGCCGGCCTGCATCGCAGGTGGCGTCTGCTGTTCGAAGCTGCGAGACGCAGCAAGTTCAGACGCCAAGGTCGACTCTGGGAGCGCCCGCCGGTGGTACGCTAATGAGCGCAAGAGCTAGGCTCCTCCCTCGCCCCCTCACACCGGCCACTTCTCCTCGTTCCAGGCCATCTCCCAAAACATCCACTCGTACTTCGAGCTGATCAGAAACGCCTGCTCCATGCGTTTCTTTTCCTCGTGGCCCGCCGTGCGCGCCCAGGTATCCACCCGGGCCCGCATCCATTCCTGGACGGCCTCGAATTCCGGTGAGGCATAGAGCATCAGCCAGTCCCGGTAGGGATGTTTGGCAGGCGGCGGTCCGTTCTTGAGGAAATGTTTGCCGACCACGCAGTAGATCCAGGCGCAGGGCAGCGCCACGACAGCGATCTCGGTGGCCGTCCCACCTTGAGCGACGGCGAGCATGTGGCGGGTATAGGCATAGTTGGTGGGAGCCATCGGTTCGTTCAGCATATCGTGGGGGGAGAGTTTCCAGCGCTTGCCGTAGTTCTCGTGGAGGCTGCGTTCCACGGTGATGGTTTCTTCCGCCAGCTTGGCGAAGCGCAGGGCCGACTCCGAGTCGGGTGCCCGCAAAGATCCGGCGGCAAATACGCGGGCCAGATCCGCGAGAAAGCGGGCATCCTGCAGGATATAGTAGCGGAACTTCCGCTCCGCCAGCGTGCCCTTTCCAAGGGCCACGACGAACGGGTGTGTCAGCTGGGCATCCCAGACGGGCTGGGCCAATTTACGAAGATGATTCGAAAACGACATCCGGTTCCTCCTTTGTCGCCGTCACGCGTACCTCGTCGATCGTGAAGCGTATCTCGCGGGCTATTCCCGATACAGACTCCTGCCGGTTCATTCATTGTCTGCTTCACGTTTCACGAACGACGCGTCAGACTCTCGGTGGCCAGGGTCTGGGTAGCTGATTGATGCCGTCGAGGGCCGCGACGCGGTAACACTCCGCGAGTGTCGGGTAGTTGAACACCGCCTCGATGAAATAATCGATCTGGCCCTGATAGGCCATGACGGTCTGGCCGATGTGGATGAGTTCCGTGGCGCCGTCGCCGATCGCATGCACGCCGAGCAGTTGTCGGGTTTTGTTGTGAAAGAGCAGTTTCAGCATACCGAGTTCGTCGCCGATGATCTGTCCACGGGCGATCTCTCTGTAGCGGGCGATGCCGACGGCATAGGGGACGCCGTTTTTGGTCAAGTCATCCTCGTTGCGGCCGACCATGGAAATTTCCGGGATCGAATAAATGCCGTATGGCATCAGCTCGGACTGGGTCTGGCAGGGAATGCCGAAGGCATGGCAGGCGGCATGGCGTCCTTGCTGCATGGATGTCGAGGCGAGCGCGGGAAAGCCGATGATGTCGCCCGCGGCATAGATGTGCGGCACCGTCGTCTGATAGTGCTCGTTGACCTTCAGTCGTCCACGGTCGTCCGCTGTGAGTCCGATCGCCTCCAGGTTGAGGGTGGCGCTGGCGCCGGTGCGGCCGACCGAATAGAGCACCGTGGTGGCGGCGATTTCTTTGCCGCTTTTCAGGCGGACGATGACCTGCTCCTGCGGCTGCCGCTCGACGGACACGACTTCTTCGTTGAACCGGAGGGTCACGCCGATGCTGCGCATGTGGTACTGGAGGGCCTCGATCGTTTCCTGATCGACAAACTCCAGCAGGCGCGGACGGCGTTCGATGAGGGTGACGTGAATGCCCATGGTCGCCAGGATCGAGGCATATTCCGCGCCGATCACCCCGCCGCCGATGATAGTAATCGACTTGGGGAGTGTTTTCAGGGTCAGCAAGCCGTCGGTGTCGATGATGCTGTGATCGTCGAAGGGAATATGTGAGGGCCGGGCCGGAACCGTCCCGCAGGCGACGACCACGAAGTCGGCCGTGTGCTCCACGAGGTCGTCGGCGCGTTCGATGCGCAGGCGGTGCGGATCGATGAAACTGGCGGTGCCGAACCAGAGGTCGACATTGTTGCGCGTCATCTGGTTCTGGATGATCTCGATTTCCCGGTTGATGACGTGGTTGGCGCGGAAGGTGAGATCTTCCATCGTGATGTCCTGTTTGACGCGATAACTGGCGCCATACAGGCTGCGCTGATGGAAACCCGACAGATAGAGTGCGGCCTCGCGGAGAGATTTGCTGGGGATGGTGCCGGTGTTGGTGCAGACGCCGCCGACGACCCGTTTGCGTTCGACGATGCCGACTTTTTTCCCCAGCTTGGCAGCCTGGATGGCAGCTTTCTGCCCTGCCGGGCCGGTTCCGATGACCAGCAGATCGTAGTGAGCCATGGTGTCTTGATTAGTATCCGTGCTTCGGGAAGCGTGAAGTGCAACTCGCCGGTAAACGAAATCTCGCACTCATAGAGAAGATTCCCTGTCCTTCCGCGCTATCAGCCATTCGCCATACGCTCTTCTCTGCATTCGCGAGAGAGGGGCGACGCTTCACGGTGGACGCTGTCCTCAGCTGGCCGTGACCAGTTTACGCGCGAACCGGAATGCTTCCTCAAGGTCCGGCAGCTGCGCGAGTTCGGGGGTGATTTGGAGATACCGAACCTTGTTGTCCTTGTCCACGACGAGCAGGGCGCGACTCAGCAGATGAGGGTCTTTGAGCAGAAGTCCGTGCGCCTTGCCGAAATCGGCGGCGCGGAAATCAGAGAGGAAGGTCACATTGGCGATCTTCGCTTCCTCGGCGAAACGTTTTTGCGCAAAGGGCGTATCGATGCTGATGGTGATCAGTTCGACCATTCGATCGAGGCCCATGTTCTTCTCGCTCAGGTAGTGGGTCTGTTGTTCGCAGACCTTGGTGTCGAGGGACGGCACGATACTGATAATACGGACCTTGCCCTTCCCTTTCGTGTCGTTGATCGGCACCATCGATAAATCGGTCTGGGTGAGCTTCACGTCGCGCAGCTTGTCGCCGACTTTGATTCCCATCCCCGAGAGCATCAATGGCTTGCCCTGAAACAGGACGTTGTTGCCTTCTCCGGCGACTGCACTGCCGTCGGCGACCGGCATATTCTTGTATGAAAATTCAGAGTGGCCGGAGCTGGGCAAGGTTCCGCAGCCGCTGAGGCCCAGGCACAGCAGGGCCGCTAGAAAGTGAGACGTCGAAGCGCCGGGGATCATGCGGGTACAGGGCAATGCCATAGAATATCTCCATCGAAGAGGACTGTCGTCTCAGTGTGCTCTGTCACTGTATGGCCGGTTCGTTGGGCTGTCAAGGTTGCAGGAATTCCGTAATGTGCCGGTTTACCACCTGCGGTTGTTCCCACTGCGGGATATGGCCGGCTTCGGGGATCATGATGAGCCGGGCCTGCGGAATCGTGGTCTGGAGGTCGCGGCCGACCTGCGGGGGGAAAAGGCGATCCTGTTCGCCCCAGAGGATCAGGGTGGGATGCCGGATCTCCTTGAGCTTGGGCGCAAAGTGCTGCTCCCAGAGGGGCAGGCTGTCCCGGAGCGACATGAGGGGCGTAATCATATCCTCCCGTTGCCGGTTCCGATTGGAGCGGTCCAATACCGCCGGTGTCACCAACGTATGGTCGTAAATGATTTCTTTCAGCACGGCCTCCATGGTGCGGTTGCCCACGAACAGGGCTCCGAAGCGGGCCAGCCATGCGGGGACGCTGGTGTTCAGGGCGCGTTGCATCAGCGGACTGACCAGTCGTTCGCGAACATGATCGGGCAAACTGTCGATCAACACCAGGCGGGACACCCGATCAGGATGGGTCAGGGCCATGCCGATGGCCACGCCGCCTCCCATGGAGTTGCCGATTAAGGTGGCGGTCGGAAGTCCGAGCGCATCCATGAGGCCGCGGATCGATTCGATCAACTCTTCAGGCCGATAGTCGAGAGGGGGTTTGTCCGAGAGGCCTGACCCGATCAGGTCGGGCGTGATGACGCGGAACTGTCGGGAGAGGGGAAGCTGCTGATATTCCCACTGCCACATCGAACCGCCATACCCGTGGAGCAGGATGAGCGGCGGGCCCTGGCCTTCGTCGAGATAGGCGATGCGGTGACCGTTGACCGAGGCGGTGCGGATGGGAAATCGTTGGAAGCCGTCGAACCAGCGGGGAATCTCTGGAGGCGCCGCACAACCACTCATGAGGACCGCCGCGAGACACAAGGTTAGGACGTGTGACGACGCGACGGCGGTACACCGCACCTGCCACGCCGGGAGCCTCACGGCTACTCCAGTTGAATGACGGTTTCGTCGATTTTGACGCTGTCTCCCTCGACGACCAGAATGGCCGTGACTCGCCCGTCCATCGGCGCCGGGACTTGGCTTTCCATTTTCATGGCCTCAATGATCAGGAGCGGATCACCGGTCTTCACCTGGGCGCCGTCCGTCACCAGAACTTTCACGACACGACCCGGCATGGGCGGGGCGACATCGCCGGGTTTGGTCGGCCGGGGACGTTTCGGCTTGCTCGTGCTGCCGGCTCCGGGGGATTCTGGCACACCGGCCAGCACTTCCTGCAGCGGTTCCAGTGAGACTTCCTGCAGCCGGTCGTTGACCCGAATGTAGTAAGGCTTGCGGCCGTCGGTGGTGCGGCCTGAGCCCGAGACCACGACATGATAATTCTCGCCGTGCACGGTGATGTTGAATTCAGCCGGCGCGAGGTGGAGATCGTGGGCCACGGCAGGACCCTTCGTTTCCGTCGGTTCCAGCGGCTCTGCCCGCAGGTCGCCCCGTTCGCGTGCTTCGAAGAAATCCCTGGCAATCGCGGGGAAGAGGGCGAACGACAGTTGGTCTTCCAGCGTCGTGGCGGACTCGGGCATGTCCTTCTTGAGTTTTTCAAATTCCGATTCAAGCCGGTCGGCCGGTCGGCCCTTCACGGGCTCTTCGTCCCCGATGGCCCGTGCCATGATTTCTTTATCGAGGGGACCGGGAGCCCGACCGTAGAGACCGAGGAAATAATTCTTGGTTTCCGTGGTGATGACCTTGTACCGCTCGCCCTGTTCACCCGTGAGCACGTTGAGGGTGGCCTGCGTGCCGACGATCTGGCTGGTCGGCGTGACGAGCGGCGGATACCCCATGTCTTTGCGGACACGGGGGATTTCGTCCATCACTTCTTTCATTCGGTCCAAGGCGTTTTGTTCGGCCAATTGCGCAGCGAGATTGGAGAGCATGCCGCCGGGAATCTGGGACGTCAGAATTTCAGCGTCCACACCGGTGAAGTCGCTTTCAAACTGCCGGTACTTCCGGCGCACGTTTCGGAAATGCTCTGCAATGGGCTGCAGATCTTCCAGGTCCAATCCGCTGTCATAGGGCGTGCCCCGTAACGCAGCCACCATGGACTCGGTGGGGGGATGCGAGGCGCCTCCGGCAAGCGGAGAAATCGAGGTGTCCAGGAGATCGAGTCCGGCCATGACCGCCATCAGGGCCGACATGGTTCCCATGCCCGACGTGTAGTGGGAGTGTAGGTGGATGGGCACGCGAACCGCCGCTTTGAGGCTCTTGACCAGACGGTAGGCATCGGCAGGCGCCAGTAGCCCGGCCATGTCTTTGATGCAGATGGTATCCGCGCCCAGGTCTTCCAACCGTTTGCCCATCGTGACGAACCCATCCAGCCGGTGGACCGGGCTGGTGGTGTAGGAGATGGCCGCTTCCACATGCTTTTCGCAGGCTTTGACTTCACGGATGGCCCGCTCCAGATTGCGGACGTCGTTGAGGGCGTCGAAGATGCGGAAGACATCGATGCCGTTAAATGCCGAGCGCTCGATAAACTTCTCCAGCACGTCGTCGGCGTAGTGGCGATACCCGACCAGGTTCTGGCCGCGCAACAACATTTGCAGTTTCGTCTTCGGCATCGCCGCGCGGAGGGCGCGCAGACGTTCCCACGGATCTTCTTTGAGGAACCGGAGGCAGGTATCGAAGGTCGCGCCGCCCCAGACCTCCAACGACCAGAATCCCACGGCGTCCAGCTTTTGGGCGATGGGCAACATGTCCTCGGTGCGCATCCTGGTCGCGAGCAGGCATTGATGCCCGTCGCGCAACGCGACCTCGGTCATCAACAGCTTCTTCCCCGGCGCCGGGGTCACGCGGAACTCAGGGCTCGCCGGCTGCGTAACCTGGACGGCGCGTGAGGCCGCGGGCCGGCTGGGTTTTGCAGGCACGTTCTTCTTCGCGGGGCTTTTCTTCGGGGCGGTTTTCTTGGTCTTTTTCGTTGCCATACTGGCGGCCTTCGGCGGCGAATCCGCTCGCGTAACAGGGTTGAGGTGTTGGTGCCGAGTGGCTGGGGAGGTCAGAGTCCTTCGTACGCGGCGATCGCTGCGGAGATCGCCAGCACCAGGTCTTCAGGCTCCTCGGATTCTTCGTATTGATACAGGTCCGGATGGGTTTCCAGGTAGGACGTATCGAATCGTCCGGCTTGAAAATCCTGTTCCATCATCACGTTCTTCATGAACGGAATGGTCGTCTTCACCCCGCGCAGGACATATTCTTCCAGCGAGCGCCGCATGCGGCTGACGGCCTCTTCCCATGTGCGCCCGCGGACGGTGAGTTTCGCCAGCAGCGCATCGTAGTAGGGAGGAATCGTATAATCCCGATAAACCGCGCCGTCGATGCGGACCCCGATCCCGCCGGGTGACAAGTAGGCGGTGATGGTGCCCGTACAGGGCATGAAGTTGTTGCGGGGGTCTTCGGCATTGATGCGGCACTGAATCGCATGGCCCTGCAGGGTCACATCCTTTTGCCGGATCTCCAACGGCTTCCCCGCCGCAATGGAAATTTGATTCCGGACGATGTCGATGGCCGTGATCTGTTCCGTGACGGTATGTTCCACCTGGAGGCGGGGATTCATTTCCATGAAATAGAAATGACCCTCATGGTCGAGGAGAAACTCGACGGTGCCGGCATTGTCGTAGTGCACCGCTTTCGCGATGGCAATGGCGGCCTCGCCCATTTGGGCGCGCAGTTTGGGTGTCAGGATCAATGACGGGGCGATTTCGATCAGTTTCTGGTGCCGACGCTGAATGGAACAATCCCGCTCGCCCAGGTGGATGATGTTGCCGTGTTTGTCGCCCAGGATTTGAAATTCGATATGGTGCGGACGCTCGATGTATTTCTCGATGAAGATGCTGCCGTCGCCGAACGCGGCTTGCGCTTCTCGCGACGCGACGTCAATGTTTTCCCGCAATTCCTGATCGGAGCGAACCACACGCAGGCCTCGTCCCCCGCCGCCGGCGCTGGCCTTGATCATGACCGGGTAGTTGATCTGATGGGCGAAGGCCAGGGCTTCGTCGACGCTGGTGACTCCGCCTTCGGTGCCGGGGACGATCGGGACGCCTGCCTGTTGGGCGATCTGTCGCGCCTTTACTTTGCTGCCCATGAGGTCGATCGTCTCGGGAGACGGACCGATAAAGGTGATGCCGGAGGTTTGGCAGAGCCGGGCGAATTTGGTGTTTTCAGAGAGGAATCCGTATCCGGGATGGATTGCGTCGGCGCCGATGCGCTTGGCGATTTCCACGATCTGCTTTCCGTCCAGGAAACCTTTGACGGGGCCCGGGCCTACGAGGTAGGACTCGTCGGCTTTTTTGACGTAAATCCCGGAGGAATCGGCTTCAGAATAGATCGCCGCTGTCGCGATATTGAGCTCACGACAGCCACGGATGATGCGCATGGCGATTTCGCCACGGTTGGCAATAAGGATCTTCCGAAACATGATGGGATTGCGAGAGGCTTGGAGCCGTAGCTCACCTCTGATCCGCCTCCAAAAAGATCGCGTAACCTAGCATAGGGTCAAGAGAGTTGTCGAGACGAACCGGGACGAAAGGATGGACCGTGGGAGGGGCGGAAACGGGCAGGAGGTGAGGCACCTCCTGCCTGATGAGTCTCTTACTTGGGTTGAATGAGGAGGGGCTTCGATTGGGCGCTGCCTCCGCCGGCCACCACGATGATAAAGGACATGCCGGCTTTCGCCTCAGGCACTACGGCCTCGATCGTAGTCTCGTTCACGAAACGGTAGTCGATCTTTTCCTTGGAGGCGGCGCTGAAGGTCACGCCATGGAAGCATTCCTTGCTCCCGAAATTTTCACCCTTGATGGTGATTTTTTCACCGGGTTTCGCTTCATCCGGTTCAACTTTCGCAATGGAAGGACGTTTGGAACGGTCACAGACCGGGTCGCTCTCCAGTTTGGAGGTGTCCGATCCCTTGATCGACTCGGTATTGAACATCGTATACCCGGCGCCCTCGACCATCGCTCCTTCCTGGGCATGCCCAGCGGGGACGGTAACGAACGTGGTTCCGAGCAGAAGGGTGCAGCCGAGCATGCAGGTGACAATAGTGCGCATATAAGCCTCCTCTTATGGAGATGATGTCTTCGGGAGCGGTGTATAAGATTCGCTGATGATTTTTTGTCCGTCCTCCGACAGGGCAAATTGTTCGAAGGCCTCAACGAGCGGATCGGGCTCATTGTGCGACAGCAATAGGACCGGGCGGCGCAGGGTGTACCGGCCATCCTTGACGGTAGGCGTTTCCGGTTCGATCTTATCGACCGGCAGCAGCTTGACGGGCACACCGGATGCCACTGCCTCCAGGGCCTGGCCGAGAGATACAAAGGCGACGGCCGAGTGGGGCGGGAGGGTGCCGGCTATCGTCTTGATCACTTTTTCGTCTTTGGCGATGACCTTTGCGCCCTCGGGAATTTTGCCGGCGATGCCGAGCTGTTGCTCGAACGCGTCGCGATTATTTTCATTGCGCGGCCGGTCGATCAGCAGGACCTTCGTATCCGGTCCGCCGAGATCGGCCCATACTTTGTACTTTCCGGAAAACAGCTCCGCGACTTCCTGTTTTGTGACCTCTTTGGTGAAGTTCGACCGGTGCACCATGATGGCGATGCCGTCCCAGGCGATCTGGAACGAGCGCAGGCCGTCCTCCGCGGTTCCGGTCACCGCAATTTTGGCCTGTTTGGTCTTCACCAGATCGAGCGGCTTCGAATTGTCGTCCCAGACGACGTCGATGTAGGCGCGGGGATTGGCTTTTTCAAACGCATGGGCCAGCGATTCGATGACCCGCTGTTCGGGCCCGTGGCCGGCGATGGCCATCGATCCGGCCACCTCGGCTGAAGCCGGGAGGCCCGTGAGACAGAGAAGAGCGGCACAGACAAATCCGCTGATACGGGTGTGCATGCTGAACGAGTCTCCTGTCAGTCTTGAGCCGCTGATCGGCTCTCTCCGGCGGTGTTCTACGCGGGCCTGTTGCGCCCGCCCGGTAACACGGCTTCGCCTACGAGTCGTGCCCTTCAGTTGGAGCAGGGCCCCCGGCGCCGGCCATGAAGTCCGGTGAGGCCTCGATCCGTTTGCCCATGGCGGGCGGGAGCTTGGAAAACCGATCCATACGCTCGTTCAACATGTCATAGGCTTTTATTTCCTCGAAGCCCGGCTTGTGGGAGCCTTTGACCTTCGAAGCAAACGCCGAGAGCATTCTGGTGGCGCCGATTTTGTTGCACTGGGGACAGACGGTGTCTTCCGGTCGTGCGTGGACGGACTGGGTTGCCTCGAACTGATGGGTACATTGTTCGCAGCGATATTCGTAGACCGGCATAGCCGACTCCTTGGATGGCGCCTCCTGGCCTCGCCCTGAGGGGCAAGGCTGGATAAAGCGATTCTCCCGTTGGAAACGCTTGACCCTGTGCGTAGCTTTGCACTATTGTACCGAAACTTTGTGCCGAAACGCGAGACACAATTGGAGGATTGGTTGAAATGCCCCTGTTAATTCGGAAGTACAAAGGCAGCGGTGGTGTGATGCAGGAAGAGCGTATCGACGATCCGGACCGGATTGAACGCTACATGCGTCTCTTCGAAGAGAAAGACGTCAAGAAGCTGGGAACCGGCGTCAAGACCGTGATCGAGAAGGACGAGTGGCAGCTCCTGCCCTAGCGCGACCTCCCGGTTTCATCCCATAATCGAATGTTCCACGCCGTCACGAGACTCGGCTCGGCTCGGTGCCTGCTGCGCATTGCTCTCCTATCGGGGCACGTGGTAGGTTGAGCCGTGACGGTCATGACGTATTAATTGGACGGGGTATTATGGTGTATTGGCTTCATATTGCACGGGCGATCGATCGCGTGACGCTCCATCGGGACCGGTGCTCCGAAGTCCCTTCCGGCGTGTCGAGCAGCGACTACTGGCAAGGGGGATGGTTCGACTACCCCGATAAGGAGCGGGCGCTCGCCGCGATGGAACAGGCGGGCACCAGCGAAGAGCGTAAATGCGCGTTGTGCAAACCATAACGCCAGGAATGATGAACCATGAATGTTGAATGATGACGGCGTGATTTCCGGAGGCGGTTCCTCCGATCCCACGTACAGCATTCACCGTTCGTGATTTCTGTTTGCCATGCCTCAATTCGCCCTGCTTCTCACGACCTTTGTGTGGGGGGCGACGTTTCCAGCCACGAAGGCCGCGCTCGAGCAAATCTCCCCGCTCTCGTTTCTTTTCCTGCGATTCCTTCTCGGCATGACCGTCGTCTTTGCGGTGTTGCTGTTCTTCCGCCGCCCTTTGATTCGCGACACCTCCATGATGCGGGCCAGTCTGATTGCGACCGCCTGGCTGTTCATCGGCTATGTGTTGCAGACCGTGGGACTTCGCTTCACGACGGCATCGAATTCGGCCTTTATCACGGTGCTGTATGTGGTGTTTGTGCCGTTGTACCTGCTCCGTTTGGGCCTCCACACCTGGGTCTCCAATGGGATTGCATTGGCCGGTCTCTGGCTGCTGGTCAGGCCGACGGCCTCCGCCAACCTTGGGGATCTGCTGACTCTGGGGAGCGCTGCGGCGTTTGCCGCCCATATGGTATGCCTGGAACGATATACCCGCGTGGCGGATCCGGTTTCGTTGTTCGCGTGGCAATTGGTACTGATGACCGTGGCCATGTCGGGAGTCATGTGGTGGGAACAGCCGACGCTCGCGATGTTTGAGCCCAGCCGCGTCCTGGCCGTCGGGCTTGTGGTCACCGGTATTCTGGCGACCGGGGCGTTTGCGGTCCAGATGTGGGCGCAGCGGCTCCTGCCTGCGCAGCAAGTCGCCTTGTTGTTTGCCGCGGAACCGGCCGTGGCGGCCTGGCTGGCGTGGTATTTCCTGGGCGAACATCTGGACGCGCAAGGGTGGTTCGGTAGTGCGATGATTCTCGGTGGCGTCCTGCTCGGGTCTTGGGTGACAGGTGAGTCGTCGCCGGCGCAGCAGGAATCTGTGACTGCGCGTTCAGAAGGAGGGTGAGGTGGCTCAGAAATTCGGCAACAATCGGTGGGTGCAAGAGGGGTTTCTCGACAACCGTCGGCCGGGTACCGTCGTCGGGCGCATGACGTTTGCGGTGTTGGGCGCGGTCGATTTTTATCTGGTCGGCGATTGTCGGGGAGAAATCGCCGGGAAGGTGATCCGGTTCAAGAACAGCCGCTTCGTGGATGAGGACCTCGCGGGACAGGTGCTGGGGGACGTGGAGATTCCGCAAATCGGCGACGCGAGTCTTATCTCCTTCGATCCGCATCCGCATTTGGTCCCGCACCCGTATATCGAGTGGTTTTCCATGCGGAAGAATCACTACCGTATCGAATTGGTGCCGGAGGATGCCTGGATTGCGACGGAAGAAGAACTGGCGGCGATCGACCCTGTCAGCCTGGAGATTCGAGATCGCCTGGCGCCGCAGTACGGGCGTAAGACGGCATCGGCAGATGAATCGGAATGGGTGTAGATCGGAGTGAAGGGGGCGGGCCGTGAACGGCCGCCCCCCGGTCTCAATCAGGCGAGTTTATTCTTTCCTTCCCGCACGTGCGCAGGCACTTCCCGAATATCCCAGATCAGTCCCAGCGCTTGCAGGCCCCTCAGCATGTAGTAGGTGATGTCGATTTCCCACCAATAGAATCCTTGGCGGGTTGAGGCGGCATAGTAGTGGTGGTTATTGTGCCAGCCTTCGCCGAGGGTAATCATGGCGAGGATGAAATTGTTCTTGCTGTCATCCCCCGTCTTGTAGCGCTGGGAACCATACACGTGGGACAGCGAGTTGATCGTGCAGGTGCCGTGGAGCAGCGCGACGGTGGACACGAAGAAGCCCCAAATGAGCATTTGCGGGCCATTCGTGCCGAGGCTCGGGGCATAGGCTTCCAGGAGCTTGCCTAGGCCGAACATCCCGAAGCCGCAGATGGTCGGGACGAGGGTATCGAATCGATCCAGGAAGACCAGTTCCGGAAACTTGGCGAAATCGCCGATGCTCTTCAGACGCGGCGGGAAAAACTTCTTGGAACTGATCCAGCCGATGTGGGCCCAGAGGAATCCGCCCTGGCGCACCGAATGCGTGTCTTCCGGCTTGTCGGAGTAAATGTGGTGGTGTCGATGGTGTCCGCCCCACCAAAGTGGGCCGCGTTGCGCGCAGGACGCCCCGAGCAGGGCAAAGGCGAACTGACAGGCCCGGGAGGTCTTGAAGGTGCGGTGCGAAAAATAGCGATGGTACCATCCCGTGATGGCGAACATGCGTATAAAGTAGAACCCCGCTGCGACCCCTACGGCGACCCAACTCCATCCAACGATGAACACGCCCAGGCAGAGCAGGTGCACGATGATGAGCGGGATGGCCCGCAGCCAGTCGACGGTAGGCGGGGCGGTATCCGTTTGCATTTTTTCAATGCCCGCCCATGAGTCAAACCAGCGTATGATGGTGATCCACGGTCCATCGCTCGCGGGTTGTTCACGTGGTTGGTCACTGGTTTTAGAGAGCTCACCATTTTCGGGTAAGGTGAGTGGTTGCAGATCACTACTCATGCCACCTCCACAGTTGGGCGAATCAAGGATACGGTACCGAGGGGTCGCGCCGCGGTTCCACTAGCGTGACTAAAACGTCGCGGCGCTTGCGAGTGATACGAATAGGCAGGCCGCTGAATGCTCTGAATTGTGTCGATCAGTGAGTGAGGATACTCAGGCTCAAAGACACGTGCTGCCATTATACACAGATTCCTGGGGAAATGTCCTGAGAATTTTTCCGCATGACCGCCATGTTTTTTTGTCGAACGAGCGGCAGAACCGGAGCTGCCGTCCTTCCGGTGTCAGGATGATCTCATCCGGCAAGCCGGTTCGGCGCAAGATTGTTTGACTCTGTTCGGACCGCCCCTCTAAAATGCGCCCCATTATGAATGATCGATTTTTGAAAGCGTGCCGGCGCGAACCGGTTGATTGCACGCCGGTCTGGTTCATGCGCCAGGCGGGCCGTTACATGGTCGAATATCGCCGGTTACGGGAAAAGCATTCCATTCTCGAGCTGTGCAAGACGCCGGAATTGGCGGCCCAGGTCACGTTGCAGCCGATCGACCGGTTTGCGCTGGACGCCGCGATTATTTTTGCCGATATTCTGCTTCCGCTCGAGCCGATGGGGCTCAGCTTGGAGTTCGCGGAGGGCGAGGGGCCGATCATTCACAATCCTGTGCGGGATCGGGCTGCGGTAGACCGGCTCAAGGTCATCGATGACACCGAACTACAGTACGTGATGGATGCCATCAGTCTGACCCGCAAGATGCTGGCGGGCCGCGTGCCCCTGATCGGCTTTGCCGGGGCGCCCTTTACGCTGGCCAGTTACGCGATTGAGGGCGGAAGTTCCAGAAACTATATCCATACGAAGCAGATGATGTATCGCGAGCCGGAAACCTGGCATCGCTTGATGGATAAATTCGCGCGCGTGATTACCGGCTATCTTCGTCGTCAGATCAAGGCCGGTGCTCAGGCTGTGCAACTGTTCGATAGCTGGGTTGGGTGTCTGTCGGCCGGAGACTATGCCGAATACGTCATGCCGCATGTGCAGCTGATTTTTGAGGGACTCAAGCACGAAGGCGTCCCGCTGATCCATTTCGGCACCGGCACCACGGCCATTCTCAAGGCCATGCGCCAGGCAGGTGGCGACGTGATCGGTATCGATTGGCGCATCCCGATCGACGAGGCCTGGGCCATGGTGGGCTACGATCGTGCCGTGCAGGGGAACCTCGATCCGGTGACGTTGTTCGGGCCGATCTCCGAGATCGAGCGGCGCGTGACAGACATTCTCCGCCGGGCCGCAGGGCGTCCGGGTCACATTTTCAATCTGGGCCATGGGATTCTTCCGAATACTCCCGTGGAGAATGTCGCCGCCACGATCGATCTGGTGCATAAACTGAGTACGCGGTGAGCATGTCTGTGACGCCACAACCGGTTGCCGTCTTGCTGATGGCTATGGGCGGCCCCGATTGTCTGGAGAATGTGGAGCCGTATCTTCAGGACGTTCGAGGCGGACGGCCGACTTCTCCTGAACTGGTTGAGGAAATCCGCGAGCGCTATCGTGTGACCGGCGGGAAATCTCCGGTGCTCGATATCGCGCGCGAAGTGGCGCGGGCATTGGAACAGCGGCTGAATCGGTCGGGCGACGCGCGGTACCGCTGTTATGTGGGGTTGCGGCACTGGCATCCGTTTATCAAGGAAACTTACGCGGAATTGCTCGACGCCTTACCGGAACGCATCATCGGGTTGTGCATGGCCCCGCAGTATTCTTCGCTCAGCATCGGCGCCTACATGAAAAAGGTCGAGGAGGCGCGGGCTGAACTCGCCAGTGAGACTCCGATCAGCTTCGTGACGAGTTGGCATCGCCATCCACTGCTGATCGCCGCCATCGTCGAGAATATTCGTCGGACGTTGGAGCGATTCCCGGCCGAGGTGCGTGCACAGGTGCCGGTCTTGTTTACCGCCCACAGTTTGCCCGAGCGCGTGGTGGCCATGAAGGATCCGTATCCTGAGGAAGTACAGGGAACCGCCCAGGCGGTCTGCGTGCAACTCGGGACTCAGCCGACGCGTTTTGCCTATCAAAGCCAGGGACGCTCCGGGGAGAAGTGGCTCGGTCCATCGGTTGAAGAGACGTTGGGTGAATTGGCGCAGGAAGGTCATCGTCATGTCCTGGTGGCGCCGATCGGCTTCATCTGCGACCATGTGGAAACTCTGTTCGATATCGATATTGAGCTCAAGCAGCTGGCTCTGACGAAGGGGCTCCAGCTGGAACGTATTCCCATGTTGAACGCCTCGGCTCCATTGATCGACATTCTGATGTCGGTGGTGGAGGCACACGAGTCCTCGCTCGTTCATTAGCGGCACCACCTGTGGCGCGCACTCCACGGTCAGTTGTCATTATCGGCGGAGGTATCTCAGGCCTCTCCACGGCGTTTGCTCTCCAGGAGCAGGCGGCCGCGGCTGATATGCCCCTCACCTGCACCATCCTCGATGCGGCGCCGGTCTGGGGCGGAAAAATTCTCACGCATCGGGTCGGGCAGTTGGTCATGGAAGCGGGGCCCGACTCGTTCCTCTCGCAAAAGCCCTGGGGCATGGAGCTGTGTCGACGTCTTGGGCTAGCCGATCAACTCATCAACACCAACCCGGTTGAGAAGAAAGCGAGTGTCTTAAGAGGCGGGCGGTTGCACGAGTTGCCGGAAGGGCTCGTGACATTCACGCCGACTCAGCTGGGGCCGTTTTTTCGCAGCGGGTTGTTATCCTGGGTCGATCTTGCCCGTATGGGCTGCGATGTGCTGATTCCGCCGCGTCGGTCCACCGACGACGAATCGCTGGCGTCGTTTTTTCGTCGCCGGTTCGGACCGCATGCCTGCGAACGGGTCATGGAGCCGCTGATGGCCGGTATCTATGCGGGCGATGCGGAGCAGATGAGTCTTCGGGCGACGTTTCCGCGTTTCTACGAGTTGGAGCAGGCGCACGGCAGTGTGATTCGCGGCATGATGGCGGCCCGCCGTGCACGGGCGCAAAAAGCTCCCGGCGGAGGCCCCCGACACACGATGTTTGTGACGCTGAAAAACGGCCTGGCCGATTTGGTGGCTGGGCTGACGGCGCAGATCCAGCAGGCCGGCGGGGTGCTGAAAGCCGGCGTTCAAGCGGAGGCGTTGCGGGTGCGTTCGCACCAGGCCGGTCGCTGGATGTACGATGTGATTTGCACCGACGGGACGGCGCTTTCGGCCGAAGCGCTGGTCTTGGCGACACCGGCCTATGTCAGCGCTGAACTCGTTCGGCCGTTAACGCCGATGGCGGCCGGCTTGATGGACATGATTCCCTATGCCTCGACAGCCACGATCTCTCTCATCTATCCTGCCGAAGCAGTGGGGAACCGGCTCCAAGGCTTCGGCTTCGTGGTTCCACGAATCGAGGGCCGTGATCTGATTGCCGCGACCTGGACCTCCCTCAAGTGGCCCCATCGAGCACCGCCGGAGGATGTGTCGGTGCGATGTTATCTCGGCGGGGTCGGGCGAGAAGCCATCTTGCAGCGGGACGATGAGGCCTTGGTCCAGTGTGTGCGCGAGGAATTGGCCTCCATTGTGGGGCTGCTGGCGACACCGCACTATGTCGAGGTGAATCGGTGGAATCGGGCCATGCCTCAATATACCCTCGGACACCTCGATCGGCTCGCGCAGCTGGAGGCGGCGCTCTCGCGATTCGGTGGCCTGGCTGTCACCGGCGCAGGCTATCGCGGTGTGGGCCTTCCCGATTGTATTCGAGACGGCGCTGAGACGGCGGCGAAGCTGCTCCGGTATTTACAGGCGGCGCCGGTCTAAGGTTTCAATGACGATGGGAGCGGGAAGAGAAGGAATACCCAGATGCTGAACGACCAATTGGTGATCTCCGATGTGACCGGTCCCTTTCGCGAGCCGCGGGAGCCGGTGTTGTCCTACGACTACTCGATTCAACGGGCGACCTGGGCGGCAACCCATGCCGTTCGAGTGAAGATTGCCCAGGCGGAGGAGTTGGACTATGTGAAGGAGAAGTTGCTGGGCACTGTCACTGGAAGCCCCGGCCAACAGTTGATGCTGAACAAATTTCTGTCCCGCAAGATCGGTGACCAGAAGGTTCGTATTGCCGAGGCCGAAGGGTGGTTGAAAGAACGCGGTGATGTGTTGGTGGCCCCCTTCACCGGTTCGCTCGCTCATTACTTCCCGCAACTTGAGGCCTGGGTCCAAGCGGAGCAGGATACATTGCGGGTGGAGATCAAGAACCTGGTCGGCCTGGTGGCCAGTCCTCCGGCCGTCTGACGATTGCGCCCTCTGTGACCTTCGGTCCACTGCTCGTCCAGATTTCATCTGTTACTCCGAAGCCAGCCTCCTGTGACGTGCCGCAAGCCATTTCTGCGCCTAGCCGATGAGCGTTCCGGTACTTGTCAGTTGATCGTTCTGTCGCGATTTCCCCAACGCACAGAATCTGTGGATAAGCGTGTGAATATCAGCCGCCTCCTCGCCCAAGCCCCTCAGTAGAGCGGCCCTTGAGCGGCCTGCACAAGTTTTAGGCATTGGGGTGGCCTCTATCCAGACCACTAGATGCTGTATGGGATGAAAACCCTTAGGAAGATTATGCTTGCTGCATGCGGACCTGGGGATAGCGAAGGCAGTCTGGGCCTGGAGTTTCGCGGCAGCGGTTCAAAAAATGCGTCGATATTGTTTGCTATGGACTCCGGAATCGTCGGCAAATCCCAGCGATCCGGTGTCGGGATTGCTGGTATCGTTCAGGTCGATGCGATAGTGCCCAAGGACGTGTTCCATCGCTTCTTCGAAGGGGATGGCCTGCGGGTAGAGGTTGCCCGGGGCGTGGGCGCCGCGAGCCAGGGTGCCGACCGCTTCCGGAGTTGCATATTTGGGGTCTGAAAAAATGTACAGATCGGCCACGGCCTGGTCCCCGAGTTTGTGCCCTGGGCTGGTGGCCGGCAACATGGAGGGGAGACTCTGAGCCAGCCGGGCCTGCTTGAATTGTTTGAGGAGGCCCACCACCTGACTGGTCGTCGCCTGCGCCGGCACCACGATACTGACGGCATTAAACTCCGTCAACGTCGACTGGACTTTATACATGACCGGGGCCGCATCCGGATCTTCGGTCGTCACCTGCGAAATCTCCGGACCGGCGGCCTGCTTTTGTTTGCCGCTGGGAACGGCCAGGTTGATCAGCAGCCACATCACCAGAATGGCCCCGAACAAGACGATGAGCGGATGAAGCCCGGCTCGCTTGCCTTCTTCGTATGGATCCTGCTCTGTGCTCATGGATGAGTCCTGGTCGGCTCCGTCGAAGGGCCGAGGGGAGAGACGGTGCCCGCGGGTGCTGTCGATTCCACCAGCTTCGCGGCTTCCCAGTAGTGATCCATTTCCACCGTGGAGAGGTCGTTGACGCTCCGTCCGCTTCGAGCCGCCTCGCGCTCAATGAATTGGAATCGTGCAGTGAATCGGTTCGTGGCAAGACGGAGCGACTCTTCCGGATTCACCTTGATGTGCCGGGCGACGTTGACCAGGGAAAACAGCAGGTCGCCCATCTCCGCGGCCATTTCCGGGGTCGGCTCCGGCTTGGGTTCGGCCACGGAGCGACGCGTAGCCGCGTCGGTGAGAGCGTGCTTGAGTTCCCCGATTTCTTCCTCGACTTTAGCCAGCACGGCCGCCAGGCCCTGCGGGCTGTCCGGCCAGTCGAACCCAACCCGCGCCGCGCGGACCTGCGTCTGATAGGCGCGGAGCAGGGCCGGAAGGGCCTGGGGAATGTCATGCAGGACCGAATCCGGTTTGCCGGCGTTCTTGCGTTCGGCCCGTTTGATATCTTCCCACCGATGGACGACCTGGTCGGAATTAAGTGAGGACTGGCTGGTCGCCCCGTCACCGAACACGTGAGGATGGCGGCGTACGAGCTTGTCGCTCAACTGTTCCAAGACGTCGTCGATGGTGAACGTGCCTGCTTCAGTGCCGATCTGGCTGTGAAACAACACCTGCAGCAGCACGTCGCCCAATTCTTCCTTTAGCTTGGCGAAATCCTGCCGGTCGATCGTATCGAGGGCTTCATAGGTTTCTTCGATCAAATAGGGCTTGAGGGATTCGTGGGTCTGCTTGCGATCCCAGGGGCATCCGCCCGGTGCCCGAAGCCGGGCCATGATGGCCACGACGTTATCGAAACGTGCTGACATGCGAACCCCTCCGTCGCGCCACTCTAACTGAGTTCTTCAGCACCTTCAACGGGGCCTCTCGTCTTGCGCCTCTTCAAGCCCTGTGGTAGGGTACGGCCCTGCATTTTCCATTGGTTGATCGGAGGCTTTTTTATGGGTGATGACAAGGACCAAGGATTCGTCATCCGCGATCGTCGAGGACGGGGTGAAGATGCCCCCCCACCGGCCCAGGCGGCGACGTCTCCCGCAGCAGAGCCCTCTGCCGCCGCGCCTCACCACGACCATGATGCCGATTCGCATACGCACTCAGGGCATTTGCCGGTCAACTTTTCCTCCTTTGTGATCTCCATGGGGAGTTCAGCTCTGATGCTGATGGGGGAGCAACTCGATCCTCAGCAGCCATCCATGCCACTGAACCTTCCTCAAGCCAAAGAAATCATCGATCTACTCTCCATGCTGGAAGAAAAAACGAAGGGCAACCTCACCCCGGACGAGCAAGTCGTGATGAAGGACATGCTCTACGCCTTGAGGATGAAATTCGTCAGTTTGACCTCCGGGAAATCGACGCTTCATACCCCGTAATCTCGTGAGTTGCTTCAGTGCGCCGTCCTGCTTTGCGGTGTCGGTCCTTCCTTCGGGTGACACTGTGTTCTTCAATGCCCTGCTTCCGGTCGTTTCTCGATGAAGCAAGGGGTGGGTTCTGCGCGCCCTCTTTTGAGACTCCACCTGGAATTGGTTATAGTGAGGCAGGATCGAATGGGCCGGGCGTGAGTCGGAGTATCGAGAATGCCTGAATCGACGGATATGACGAAGCTCATCCCCCCGGGGGTGCTGCGCGAGAAAAAGCCGTCGACGCCTGCTTCCATCGAGAGCGAGCGGCGGAAGCGTCATGTCCGGCCAGTGTGGATCGTGCTGGTCCTGCTCCTGCCCTGCCTCGCCCTCACTTTTTACTACGCTCAAATGGCGGTGCCGGTCGGGGAGGAGTCGGACTCCTTTCTTCCCAGCACCGGGTATGCCTTCGTGCTGCTGCTGGTCAATCTCGATTTGATCGGCTTTGTCGTCCTTACGCTACTCCTCTCGCGCAATCTCATCAAAGCCTATTTCGAACGGCGACATCGGCTCGTTGGGTCGGGGTTCCGCGCGAAGTTGGTCGCCGCCTTTATCGGCTTTTCCCTGATTCCCACCGTGCTCCTGGCCCTGGTGGCCAGCGGCCTGGTCAACAAGGCGGTCGATGTCTGGTTCAACGACCAGATCGAGCACGTGATGAAGGATTCTTACGAGGTCGCGCGCATGCACCATGCCGGTCATGTGTCCCTGGCGATCAACAGTGCACGCGCCATCAGCCACGAGATTTTTCGCGAGGAGTTGCTCTTGCCCGAGCAGCGGGATTTGCTGGTTGCGGCGATCGCCCGGAAACGCGCGGAATATGCCACGGCCGGGATCGAGGTGTTTTCCTCGAAGATGGAAACGTTGACCAAGTCGCTGGATCCAGAGGTGCCGGTGGCGGTGCTCGATCTGCCGATCGGCCAACTGGTGCTACAGGTGATCAACGGCAAGCAGGAACTCACGTCCGTCCAGGAAGCACAGACGGGACGGCTCGTGAGGGCCGGTGTACCGATCGCCTCCAGCATCCGCCGTGGAGAAATCGACGGGGTGGTGGTGGTCGATGCCTATGTGCCGGAATCGTTGCTCGGCAAGATGGAGAGCATCGGGCGTCAATATACCGAATACAAACAGATGAAGGCGATGAAGAATCCCATCAAAGCGGGAGCGTATCTGCTGGTGGCGGTCATCACGGTCATGATTCTGTTCAGTGCGACCTGGTTCGGGTTTTATGTGGCGCGCGGCATTACCGTGCCGATTCAACGGTTGGCCGAGGCGACGGAGGCGATCGCTCAAGGGGATCTGTCCGTGCGCATCGAAGCCAAGGCGACGGATGAGATCGGCACCCTGGTCGAATCCTTCAATCGCATGACCGCCGATCTGCAGAGCAGCAAAACGAAAGTGGAGGAAGCGAACGTCTCGCTTCGGCAATCCAACCTCGAGCTGGATCGTCGGCGCGCTTACATTGAAACAGTGGTGGATACGATCGCCGCGGGACTGCTCTCCATCGACCGGCAGGGGATCATTACCACCTTCAATCCCTCTGCGGAGCGTATGCTGGGATTGTGGGCCGATCGGTTTCGGGGCCGGTCCGCCAACGAGGTGTTCAAGGAGTACAAGCTGGATTTGTTTCAGTCCGTCTACGATCGGATGCTGGTCGATCAGCGAGACAATATTGCGCTCGAAGGACAACTGGATTTGCAGGGTCGGTTTCTGACCATCGGCGTGCATTGCTCCCGCATGAAGGATGAGTCGAACAAGGACCTCGGGTTCGTGCTGATTTTCGAAGACCTCTCGGAATTGATCAAGGCGCAGAAGGCGGCGGCCTGGCGGGAGGTCGCGCAGCGGATCGCTCATGAGATCAAAAATCCGCTGACGCCCATTCAGCTCTCGGCGCAACGGCTGCGAAAAAAGTTTCAGGATAAGGCTCCGGATTTCGACCGGATTTGCGACGAGTCCACGCAAGTGATCATTAATGAGGTCGGCAGCCTCAAGCAAATGCTGGACGAGTTCTCGAAGTTCGCGCGGATGCCGGCTCCGCACATGACCATGAACTCGCTGGATGATGTAGTGAAGGAAGTGGTGGCGCTGTATGACAGCGCGCATCGCGAAGTGGAATGCGTGGTGACGCTCGATGCGGATCTGCCTCCGTTCAATTTCGACCGGGAACAGGTCAAGCGTGTCCTGGTCAATCTGTGCGATAACGGGATCCACGCGATGAACCACAAGGGACATCTGTGGATCACGACCCGGTACGACACGAAACAGCGTCGCGCAGTCGTCACGGTGGCGGATGAAGGGACGGGTATTGCGCCGGAGGATCAAGAGAAATTGTTCGTGCCCTATTTTTCACGGAAGAAAACGGGTACCGGGCTGGGGCTGGCGATCGTGCGGCGGATTGTGACCGATCACGACGGCCAGATTCACGCCGGAAACCATCAGCCCAAAGGGGCCTTGTTCACGTTCGAGTTGCCGGTGTGAACGGTTCCCGCGACGCGTAGTGTGGAGAAGACATGTCTGCTTCGATTCTGATTGTCGATGATGAAGTCTCCATCCTGAACTCCTTGAGCAGCATCTTGGAGGATGAGGGATATGAGGTCAGCGTGGCCAAGAGCGGCATCGAGGCGCTCAAGTTATGTGCCGTGAGTCCTCCCGAACTGATGATGCTGGATATCTGGATGCCCGACATGGATGGGTTGGAGACGCTCCGGCGCTTGCGTGAGCTGGTGCCTCAGACGCAAGTCATGATGATGTCCGGGCATGGATCGATCGAGACGGCGGTGAAGGCCATCAAGCTCGGGGCCTACGATTACATTGAGAAACCGCTCTCGCTCGAAAACGTGACGCTACGGGTCAAACATGCCTTGGATCAGCACCGGCTTGAGCAGGAGAATCGGACGCTGCGCACGAAGGTAGAGCGGAAGTTCGAGTTGATCGGGCAGTCGCTGGCGATGCGGCAGCTCAAGCAGATTATTGAAACGGCGGGGCCTACGAACAGCCGGGTCTTGATCGGCGGCGAGAACGGTACCGGCAAAGAACTCGTCGCCAGGGCCATCCATCAACAGAGCCCCAGGGCGAACCGTCCGTTTGTGGCGGTGAACTGCGCCGCCATCCCTGAAACCTTGATCGAGAGCGAATTGTTCGGGCACGAGCGCGGGTCCTTCAGCGGCGCCACAACGATGAAGCGGGGCCAGTTCGAACAGGCCGACGGCGGGACCCTGTTCCTGGATGAAATTGCGGATATGAGTCTGAGCACCCAGGCCAAGGTCTTGCGCGCCCTTCAAGAGCAGCAATTTACGCGGGTCGGCGGGACCAAACTGATCAAGGTCGATGTGCGGGTCCTGGCGGCCTCCAACAAGGATTTGCTGAAGGAAATCGAGAAGGGCACGTTCCGGGAGGACCTGTTTTACCGGCTCAACGTGGTACCGATCGTGGTGCCGACGTTGCGGGATCGCCGTGAGGATATCCCGCTGCTGGTGAAACATTTCCTCCATGTACATGCCGAGGAGCAAGGCTTGAAGATCAAGCAAGTCTCGCCGGAGGCCATGGACGTGTTCATCCAGTATGAATGGCCGGGCAACATTCGCGAACTGCGTAACCTGATCGAGCGGCTCATGATCATGGTGCCGGGGCCTGTGATCGAAGCTTCGCATGCGTCGGTGGCGTTGCAGGTGCGTCCTCAGCTGTCCGCTACGCAACAGGCCGCCGGGGCGCAGACGCCCAATTCCCTTTTGACGAGGCATTACGACTCGCTCCGCGATGCCCGCAATGCGTTCGAAAAGGAATTTATCGCCCGCAAGCTGCGTGAACATCATTGGAACATTTCTCGCACGGCCGAAGACCTGCAAATCGAGCGCAGCCACTTGCATCGCAAGATTAAGTTGTTGGATGTCGAAATGCGCCCCGAGATGTAGCCGGGCTGCTGAAACAGGTCCCCAACATCGTTCTCGGCTCGAATCGATCCTCAACGTACCCGAGAGGGTACGCCTCCGGCTCTTTCTCGCCTGCGGCCTTGTTGGATGACCTGTTTGAGCAGCCCCTGTAGTTTGACCGTTGAGAGTCACACGAAGGGTGTGAACGCGTGAGACTAATTGTTGACCCGCTATCAGTCAGCTCGTTAAGATGCGGCCCCAATGACTACCTATCGTGATGCCGGAGTCGATATCGATGCCGGCGATGAATTCGTCGAGCGGATCAAGCCGCATGTGCGGGCGACCTTTCGCCCGGAAGTGATGACCGATCTGGGCGGCTTCGGAGGCCTGTTCCGATTCCAGGCGAATCGCTACCAGGATCCGGTGCTCGTGTCGGGGACCGACGGCGTCGGAACCAAACTCAAAATCGCGTTCCTCATGGACAAACACGACACGGTCGGGATCGACCTGGTGGCGATGTGTGTCAACGATATTGCCGTCAGCGGCGCAGAGCCGCTCTTCTTCCTCGATTACTTTGCGACCGGGAAACTCTCCTTAAAGACGGCCGAGGCCGTGGTCCGCGGGATTTCCGACGGGTGTCGTCAGGCCGGTTGCGCTCTCATCGGTGGAGAAACCGCCGAGATGCCCTCGTTCTATGCGGAGGGCGAGTACGACCTGGCCGGTTTTGCTGTGGGCGTGGTCGATCGCCCGAAGATGATCGACGGCCGGCAGATTGTTCCCGGGGATGCCGTGATCGGGTTGGCCTCGACTGGTGTCCACAGCAACGGCTTTTCGCTGGTGCGCAAGGTGTTGTTTGAGAAAAGCCGACTGACGGTCGAGAGTGTGATGCCGGAACTCGGTGGTGCGCTGGGTGAGACCCTGCTGACGCCGACGCGGATTTATGCCAAGCAGGTGCTTTCGTTGGCCGAGGCTTGCCCGATCAAGGGGATCGCGCACATCACCGGCGGTGGAATCACCGAGAATCTGCCACGGGTCTTTCCGGCCCGCTGCGGGGCGCGCATTCGTCGCGGGTCCTGGCCGGTGCTGCCGATTTTTCAGACGATTCAGGACCGCGGGGGAGTGGAACTGAGCGAGATGTACCGCGTCTTCAATATGGGCATCGGTTTGATTCTGGTCGTGGCGCCGGAACATGTCGATCGCGTGATGGCCAAAGCGGTAGAAGCGGGCGACCGGGCCTATCACATCGGCGAAATGGTGGCGCAGTCCACAGACGAAGGTGTGGTCGAGTATGTCGGGTAAATCACCGCGCCTGGTGCGCCTCGGCGTATTGGTTTCCGGCCGAGGTTCGAATCTTCAAGCGATCATCGACGCGATTGAGGCGGGGACGTTGTCGGCCGAGGTCGCGGTCGTGCTCAGCAATAAGCAGAATGCCGGCGGGCTGGAGCGGGCGCGAAAGCATGGCGCGCCCGCCGTGTGGCTGGATCCGAAGCCGTATGCAGGCCGTCCGGACAGTCGCGAGGCTTTCGATAAGGCGGTCCTTGAGGTGCTGCAGAAGCACGAAGTGGATCTCGTGCTCCTGGCCGGGTACATGAAAATCGTGACGGCGGTGCTGGTCTCGGCCTATGAGAATCGGATGATGAACATTCATCCGTCCCTGCTTCCGTCGTTCCCTGGTCTGGATGTGCAGAAAAAAGCCATCGACCACGGGTGCAAAATCGCCGGTTGCACCGTGCACTTTGTGACCGAAGGGGTCGACGAAGGTCCGATCATCATCCAGGCGGCCGTGCCGATCCTGGAAGGAGATACGCCGGATACCCTGGCTGCCCGCATACTGGAGCAGGAACACCGGATCTATCCTCGCGCGATTCAACTCTACGCGGAAGATAAGCTGCGGGTGGAGGGACGGCGGGTATCGGTGGCGGACGCAGGACCAGTGGTGACGGGATTTTACAACCCCGGATAAAGTCTTGCGCAGATCTGTAACTTCGTATAGAGACCCGGGCTCCGGTTGTGTATAATGCCGCGTGAGAGTTGTGGGGGGCTAGCTCAGTTGGGAGAGCACTACGTTCGCAACGTAGGGGTCGGGGGTTCAACTCCCCTGCCCTCCACCAAACCTCACTTCCTCTTACCGGTGCCTCATCGGCGCTAGCCTTCTTCCTTGCGGCGCCGGATCATATCTCCCGTGGTTTCATTTTCTTACGCATCCGCGCCGGCGCGTCTCATGAGGCCACGCCGCTCTTCCGAGTCTGGAGGAGCGCTGGTCATTGGCCGGTGCCCTCGAACTGGGGCATCCATTTTCGTGTCCATCACGTGCCTAACCCGGAGCGGATGCAGTCGCTCCACACTGAGGACGGAGGCTCAGGACGGATCTACGATTGCAAGACCTAACTCTGTTCAGTTCCTTCAATTCACGGTCACAAAGTCTATGGCGGTCAGCGCTGGCAATTTTGTCAGGGTGTTCGGAGGGAATGCTCCACAATGGGGCGAACTCGGGAATGATAGACTTCGGCAACAGTTAAGAAAGCAGTGAACCTAGAATTCTGTAGGGTAAGTATAGAGAAGACGGAAATGGTATGCGAATTACGGGAGCACTGTGTTTTATGGCATTAAATTGGCCACTCAGAAGAGTACAGAACCTGAGGCTAGGAATCTTGATCATCCTACTTCACCTTACGGTGCTTGTAGGTTGCTTTCCCAAGGCAACAGGCCCACTCTTTCAGCGTTCAATAGAAGTGGCCCCCGAGCAATCGATCGTCTATCTGTACTATCCATGGTTTGGATGGAATGTTTTTCCGCGGGAAGTATTTGTCGATGGAGTCAGCCTCACCACACTCCACGGAACAGAATACTATCCTTATGTCACCGCTCCAGGCAGGAAGAGCTTCACCATGCAGCATGACGAATTGAAACGCCGCATTGACGTGAAATTGGAACCGAACCGAGCGTATTTCCTAAAAGTGGATTACGTTCCTCTTGCTTGGATGCTAACTCCAAGTGGGACATTAACTCTGGAAGAAGTGCCGGAAGCAGTCGCGTTGGAGGAAATCAGCAAGTGTCGGCTTATGCAGGAACCCAAGTGACTCGCTCCGCGATGTAGACCAAATGGTATCGATACCATACATCCCGGCCTGCCCGGCCCACTCAATGCGGTTCTGATCAGTGTTGGCACATATTTAGATGCCAACAGAGTAATGTTCCTCATCCATGGGGCGACGCGAAGTACAGGCCCTCGTGAGGCGTGTGCGACCGAAGCCCGCCGAGGTTGCTCGCACGTGAGGCCGACGCAGGCGTACGGGCAGTCCGTGGAGGGCGCGCGGCGCGATGACGAAAGAGCGCCACGTCTGTGCGCGCCGCCGAGCCGGTGAGGCGGCCGGGCAGCCGAGCGAGAACAGCCCCGCCGGGTGAGAGGATCGGACGACGGAGCGGGCGGTCATGAATAGTCCGGGTTAGGCAGCGGTCAGGGGGGAAATGTGGTTGATCTTGCCCTTGATATTTTTCGCCGCCTCCCAGAGATCGACGGCTCGCTGAGCATTCAACCAGAACTCCGGGCTGTTTCCGAATAACCGAGAGAGTCGTAGTGCCATCTCCGGACTGAGGGCTCGGCGCTCCTGCAGCAACTCGTTCACCGTCTGGCGCGATACCTTCAACGCTTTTGCAAACCCGGAGACCGTCAAGCCATACTCAGGCAAGAAATCCTCGCGCAGCATCACGCCTGGATGAGTAGGCCGGACTGTGCGCGCTCGCTTATTGGGGATACTCATTGCACACCTCGCATCAGTGATAATCCGTCATCTCAACGTCGTACGCATCACCGCCGTCGAACCGAAAGCAGATCCGCCACTGATCGTTGACGGAAATCGAATATTGACCAGCCCTCTCTCGCTCGAGCCTATGAAGCCGGTTGCTCGGGGGAACTTTCAAGTCCGTCACGCTCGTCGCGAGATCCAGATATTCCAGCTTTCTCAACGCTCGCTCCCAGACTCCAGGCGGAAACCGCTTCGATCTACCTTCCTCGAACAGCTCCCTCGTATGCTTGTCAGCAAAGGTTTTGATCACGAGAGAAGTGTAATGTGGTGCGTGACACCTGTCAACGGCAAATCACAGGGGCCGGAAAGGAAAGCGCCCTATTTCACCCAACGCCTTGGCCCACTCCGAAGGTATCATACGGTCGTCAAGAAAAAGGCCCGAGGCATTTGTCTCCTTCTGTTCTTGTACGTGGTCGCGCATCTGGGCGCTTTCGAGCGCACGGGGATCTTCACTGCCTGAAGCAAGTCAGCATATGACACCGCGGGTACCGCGGCGGTTCGGCCCGAGCCTCGTCATTCTTTTTGCCATATAGACCGTTCGTGCTGCTCTCTCTACCTCTCCATCCTGCAGACTCTGGACGCGGGTCGATCATGTGTATTGCCTGTTGTGCTTATTCCGGGTAAGAAGATCAAGCATGTGTGATGTGCCAGGAGTAATTTCTGGCACGGGTGCAGCGGAATCAACCAATACGGAGTAATGACCGATGACCCCCACCATGTCTCAAAGAGTTACCTGGGGGTATTGCCTGGTTCCTTTTCTTCTATTGACGCTGTATTCCTGTCATCGAGCACCGCCCCTCCATCACTACGCTAGAGGCGGATCAGTGGTGCATATGCAGGCTGTCTTGAGTCAGGGCGCCGATGTGAATGGAGTCGACGAGAGCGGGAATACCGCATTGATCTATGCAGCTTGTTACGGAGAAGGAGAGGCGATAGAGTATCTACTTAGCAAGGGGGCTGATGTCAACCAGCAAGCCCAAGACGGTGAGACTCCATTGATCGCAGCATCGTATGGATGCCATGCGAAGAGTGCCGAGATACTTCTGGCTCATGGAGCTGACTGCAACATGCTGTATCAGCATGGCTGGACAGCTCTGGCGACGGCAGTCGTGCAAGGCTGCAATGACAGCATCCAGCCCCTACTTGCAGCTGGTTCCGATCCCAACAAAGAGGTTGCGGAAGGATATCCTCCTTTGATCGTCGCTCTTGCTAAAGGTCACACTGCCATTGTGCGGACACTCCTTGCTGGAGTGCGGATGTGAATTATAAGGGGAGCAAAGGCATTACTCCCTCATCGTGGCATCAAGCCTCGGGAATCGTGAAATGGTGCAAGTGTTACTCAATTATGGAGCCGCAGTAAACTCACGAGTCATTGCTGGACAGGACAAGGCTTTTAAAACCGGTGACACTTCGCTGAAAGTTGCTCGGCGGAATTACCATTCGGATATTGAGCAAATTCTCATAGCAGCAGGTGCTGTGGAATAGAAATACGGCTAGGTAGTGAAAGAGGTTTCCTTTCCAACGATTCAGACCGTCCCGAGGCTGCGAAGTCTTCACAGTTGTAGTCACAGTGGCTCATGGACTTGGCGCTCAAATACAGCCCATAGAGCTAAGCAGCAAATGCAACGCCCGCAATTTTAAACGAAATAGCTTTTGCCAACGATGGGCGTAGCGGTTGCCCTCCACCAAACCTCATCTGTGCAACCCGAAGCTAGTAGGGTAGTTCCTCCCGTCCTGATCAAACCCAGCAGATCTTTGTGGGTGACCCCGCATCGCCTTCTTTCTCGCCCCAGTTCTCGTAACCAATCCTCCTGCTCGTGCTCGGCTGCAACCTTCGGTCTCCGTCTCTCGTGGGTTTCCGCACATATCTTCCACAGCGCTCATTCCTCGAAACTGCCCCAGTGAGCCTGCATTGTCGCCGGATATGTTTGGCTTGTGTCGTCTACAATTTAGCGGGTCGAGCAGTCCGGACGAGAGCAGGTCGCGCAAATGGAGGAAAGGGGAGCGACGGGTGAGGGCACTGAACTCAGTGGACGTACACAATCTCGACGCGAGCCAGGAAGTCCTTCAAACCGTTGAGCTGATGGTGTAGCGCCGAGAGATTGTGTGCCATGGCGGCCCGCTCAAGCTGGTCGCCGATCACGCTGATCTGATCGAAACCGTACCCGCCGCCGTCGCCTTTCATGCGATGGCCAAGCATGCGAATCGTGTTGAGATCGCCCTGCTTCAGGCAGGACTCGATCGTGGTGAGATCCCGCTGCCGGTTGGCGAGGAACCCGGGGATGATGGCTTCAAGGCTGGAATCGATACGGACGGGGATCTTGTCGGGGCCTGGTTCAGCATGATGGTGCATCATTGCGCTCGCGTCTTTTCATAGGCCAGGAGTAATTCCAGCAGCGTGGTTCGTTTCAGCGGCTTTGTCATATGGGCATTGCACCCGGCTTCGAAGATCCTCGCCGATTCTTCTTTCAGAGCCAAGGCTGTGAGGGCAATGATTTGAACTGCGGGAAGGCCCTGTTCCTGCTCCCAACGTCGAATGGTTCGTGTCGCGGTGATGCCGTCCATGACCGGCATCTGCATATCCATGAGGATGAGGTCATAGTGTCCGTTTTGGAATTTCGCGACGCCGATCTGCCCGTTATCGGCCAGATCCACTCGATGGATGGTGTGCTTCAGATAGGACTGGATCAACACCTGATTGTCCGGTGAATCCTCCACCAGCAAGATCCGCAGGGATCGTCCTTGGGGTGTGGCCGGGAGAGCGGTGCCTTGAGGCGAAGGCGAGAAGCCACTTTTGCTACGGCCCAATGCGATGCTGATGGTTTGTTGAAGATCGGAGCGCCGGATCGGTTTGACCAGGTAGCCGCCCAGGCCGAGGTCGTAGGTCTTGGCGATGTCGTCGGCCCACCGGTCGGAGGCAAGCATGATGATCGTGAGGTTGCTCAGCCTCGGATCGGCATGGATGCGTTCGATGACCTCAAACCCGTCCATTCCGGGCATTCGGCAATCGAGCAGGAGCAGGGTGAACGGGGCGTCGGATTTCAGCGAGACTTCCAGGGCCTCCATGGCCTGTTCGCCGCTGTCGGCTTCCACCACGGTAGCACCCCACCCGAACAGGGTTTCGCGCAGGATCAGCCGATTGGTCGGGTAATCGTCCACGACCAGGCAGCGGAGTCCGGCCAGGTTCATAGTGCCCGACACTTTCGATGGCGGCGGGGCTGTTTGCACGCCAAGCTGGACCACGCAGTGGAACGTGCTGCCTTCGCCGAGGGTGCTTTCCACCCAGATCCGGCCGCCCATGAGGGCTGCCAGCTGTTGCGAGATCGACAGGCCCAACCCCGTGCCGCCGTACTGGCGCGCAATCGTGCTATGCGCTTGCGTGAATGTGTCGAAGATGGCTTTAATTTTGTCGTGCGGGACGCCGATGCCCGTATCGCTGATCGAGAATCGAATCGCGCCCGGCGTTCGAAGCTCGGGATCGTTGGTGATACTCATGACCACCGAGCCCTTCTCCGTGAATTTGATCGCGTTTCCCAGCAGATTGAGCAGGATCTGGTAGAGGCGGTTGGGATCGCCGATGAGATGGCAGGGGACATCGTTGGCGAGGTGGCAGACGAGTTCGAGGCCTTTCTCGTTGGCACGCAAGGCCAGCATCTCACTGGTTTTGTCGATCAGCTCGGACAGGTCGAAGTCGATCGAGTCCAGGTCCAGGCGGCCTGATTCGACTTTCGAGAGATCGAGGATGTCGTTGATCAGGCTCAGCAGACTGGCTCCGGCGCGGCGAAAGATGCGCAAATATTTCCGTTGTTCCGGAGTGAGGGTGGTTTCCCATAAGAGGTCGGCCATGCCGATGATGGCATTCATCGGGGTGCGGATCTCGTGGCTCATGCTGGCCAGGAACTCGCTCTTGGCACGGTTGGCCACATCGGCGGCATCTTTGGCCCGTTGCAGTTCTTCGACGCGGCGTTGCAACTCTTTGGAGACGCGTTGGAGCGCCCGCTCGGCACGCAGGCGTGCGGCCTGCTCGCGTTGCAGCGCGGTGGACGGTCGGGAAGCGGTGCGGGGAAGGCGTGCGGCAGAGGTTGAGGTGGTTCGTCTGGTCTGCGTGATGCGTTTCGCCATGGCGTGGTCCGGTCGTCTCAGTCCAGCATGACCGCTCCGTCTCGCGAGTGGGTGACACGATGGTCGCGACGGCGGGAGGTCATCAATCTTTATGCGTGTGGTGCACGAGCGTCAGGACTCCGGCTTGCTTGGCCCGATTGCGCCCGTCCTGCTTGGCCTGGTACAGGGCCTGGTCGGCCGCCCTGATGAGATCGGTCGGCGCGGCCACACGGCTTGGCACGGTGCAGGCGAAGCCGAGACTGATGGTGACGGGATCGCCGTTCGGATGTTTCATCTCCGCTTCACAGACTTTGCGCCGGAGCGTATCGGCGACCTGCGCCGCGCCGTCTACCGTGGTGCCGGGCAGCACGATGACGAACTCGTCGCCTCCGTAACGGGCGACCAAGTCACCGGGGCGATTGACGTGGCTGGAGATGAGCTGGGCCACCTGGCGAAGACATTCATCCCCGGCCTGGTGCCCATGGCTGTCGTTGTATGTCTTGAAGTAGTCGATATCGAGCATGATCAGCGACAGCGGGGTCGATTCGCGCGCGGCCCGGCGCCATTCCTGGTCCAGAAAGTCGTCGAATTGGCGTCGATTGGTGATCCCGGTGAGCCCGTCGAGGCACGAGAGACGCAACAGCATCTGGTTGGCTTCCTGCAACTGGCGCATCACCTCCAGGAGTTCCTGCTCGCGCGCGCGGCGCCGTTCGATTTCATGCACGAGGCGGAGCACGCACCGGACGCGGGTCAGGAGCTCGATCTTGCTGATGGGCTTGGCGACATAGTCGATGGCGCCGGCCGCAAAGGCCAACTGCAGATCGACCGGATCCGTTTTTACGGTGACCATGATGATCGGGATGTCGCGATAGCGTTCGACGGCTTTGATCTGCCGGCAGGCCTCGATCCCGTTGGTGGCAGGCATGACGATATCCATCAGGATCAGATCCACTCGGCCCGTCATTTGCCGCGGGCCGTCGAGCCCGAGCAACCGGAATGCCGCGGCGGCGGACTCCGCCCCAAAGGTTTCTTCGTAACCGGCATTGGCGAGGATGGATTGAATCAACAGACGATCGTCCGTCGAGTCGTCGACGATCAGGATACCCATGGTCAGTGTCTCCCTGAAAGTGTGTCGTAGGACGATGCTAGCAGCTAGTCGGGGTAAACGCCAGGGTAATGCTTTTTAATGCAGGGGGTGCAGAGGCCGTGACTGAATTCGGCTTCCGAATGTTGCTGGATATACTCTTCCAATTGTTGCCAGAACCCCTGATCGTTCCGGATTTTCTTGCAGGAGGCACAGATCGGCACCAGGCCTTTCAGCACTTTTACTTCGCGCAACGCCTGTTGGAGTTCGGCATTGCTGCGGCGAAGCTCCATTTCACGGGTTTTGCGACAGTCCATTTCTTTCTTGAGCATCAGCGCGGAATTCACCCGGGCGAGCAGTTCCACACTATTGACCGGCTTCGTGATGAAGTCCATCGCGCCGGCCGCGAAAGCCGCCTGAAGATCCCCCAGGGCGGTCTTCGCCGTGACGACGATCACAGGGATATCCCGCAGGTTTTCCAGGCTCTTGATACGCTGTGTGGCGGCCACCCCGTCGATGCCCGGCATAAGAAAGTCCATCAGGATCAAATCAATGGCGGGTGCCTGCCCGTTCGGCTGGGGCTGATTGATGCCAAGGTGGTCGTAGGCTGAAGCGGCCGAGTCCGCGATGAGCAGGTCCTGATGACCGGCTTTGTTCAGCACGGCTTTCAGCAGCAGCTGTTGGTCGGGAGAATCGTCAACGATCAGGATGCCCATGAGCAGCCTCGTTCGCTTGGTGGCGTGTGAGCAGGTGCGATGCCTGCCGATCGGGCATGTTGAATGTGAGACATACCCGGGATGGCATCGGCGTAATGCCATCCGTCAGGAGCCGTATCGGCAGAATCGAGGAAGAGATTAAGAGTGGTGGTGCCGGAGCCGGCACATTTAACGTTGAAGAGCGGCTTTGACCAGATCGCTGACGACTTTGCCGTCTACGGATTGGCCGGCCAAGCGGGCCATGACGGCTTTCATCACCTGGCCCATGTCTTTGAGGGCCGTAGCGCCGGATTCCTTCACCGCGGCGTCGACGATCCGGGCCAGTTCATCGGAGGAGAGCGCGGCGGGGAGATACCCCTCGATGATGCTGATCTCCTGCCGTTCTTTCGTCGCCAGGTCCTGCCGGTTGCCCTTTTCGAATTGCTCGGCGGCTTCCTTGCGTTGCTTGATGAGCGTGGTCATGATCCGGCTCATCGCGGCATCGTCCAGATCTTGTTTCAGCTCGACTTCCTTGTATTGCACGGCGGCTTTGATCATGCGGATGACGTCCATGCGTAGTTGGTCTCGCGACTTCATCGCTGATTTGAGATCTTCGGTCAAACGGTCATGTAACGACATCGGGTTCCTTTCAGGAGGCGTCGGTGCTTATCGCGGAGGATAGCGTCTTTGCCCGAGGCAGTCAACGTGCGTGGGCCGGACGCGTTTTCATGTTGAGCGCAGCGCAGCACTATCCCATAATGCGTTGTCGGGGCTGTGCGTCAGCGGATAGATTCATCGAAAGGGGGCGCGGCATGGAGTACAGGAGCGGCAGAGTCGGTGCGGGAATGCGCGTGATCGGCCTGTTGGGAGGATTGATGGCGGCTGGGGTGCTCGTGGCCGGCTGTGCGAGTGAGAAGCCGAAACCGATGGCCCAACCCTCGTTGGAGCAGGTGAAGGGCAATGCGGATCGGGGGTTCGACAAGCTCAAGCAGGAGGAGCGGGAACATAAGCCGGCGGGCATGTAATCGGCTGGCGCAAGGCGTGAGAGCCGGTTAGGGGGCGACGCGGGAATTTCGCCAGGGGAGCAGCGCCACGAGCGGTTTCACCAACGGCAACTCCCACATCAGGTGCCGTTGCGGCGGCGTCCCGATCTCTCGTGGCTCGCCGAAGGTTCTCAGCAGGCTGAGGGCAATCAGCAATCGTAGCGCTCCGGAGAGGCAGAACAGGAACGGCAGGTTGGATGCCGGGGTCAGTGCCCAGGAGCCGAGCGAGACCTGAGCCGGGAGGATGGTGGCCAGCCAGCTGCCGGTCAACGCTCCGATGCCCCAGCCGATCGCGTTCGTGGCATTGGCCAAGGCTACGCCTCGTGTGCGCTCCTGCGGACGGAGCGAGTCAAACACATAGTTTTGGAGTCCGAGCGACAGTCCCGCCCAAATCACCCCGCCGAAAAAATTCAGGCTCAGCAGAAACAGATAGTGTTCGCTCAACAGGTAACCCATCGGTAGGAGCGGGACCGCCAAGCCTGTGACCATGAGCAGGGTCTTGTTCCCGTACCGATCGCCGATCTGTCCCCATGGCGCGAGGGTGAAGAATTGCGCCGAGATACTGCTGGCCATCCAGCCTGCATATTGCAGGTAAGACCAGTGTAAATCTCGCAACAGATAGACGACAAAGAACGGGCCGGAGATCAATACCGAGAAATGCATGAGTCCGGAGAACAGCAGGAAGTGCCGGAAATCCGGCGTGGCGCGCTGAGCAAGGAAATGCCTGAATCCATGCGGAGCGTCGATATGGTGGACCGGCACCAGTTTGGAGATCCTGGTTTGGCAGCGGGTCGCTCCCACTCGCGCGGCGGCCGCACCCAGAAAAATGAAGAGGAACCCGATCCAGCTGAGTTCCCATTTCTGTCCCAACGTCAGGACCGTTCCGGCAATGCCCAAGGCCACAAAACTCGTCAACGCCGTCACGCGGGCTCGCTGGGCAAAGTAGGCGCCCCGGCTGCTCGTCTCCACGACATCGACCAACAGGCTATTCCACACCGGGGCCGTGGCATGTCCGAAGGCAAAGTACAGCATGGCGCAGCCGATCAGGAGCCAGGGACCATGCTCGGGCAGGAGCAGCGGGAGCGAGAGGATCGGCAGCCAGCAGAGGGCCTGGGCCCAGCCGCCGCCGATCAGGAGTTGCGCAGGCATGCGGAGATATTGGAGCAGTTTCACGGACAGGAGCTGTGCCACCACACCGACCAATTGGGGCAGCGCGGACAAGATGCCGATGTGGAATGGAGAGGCATGCAGAAACAGGGCAAAGGCCGAGAAATAGTTTTCCCCGCCACCCTGCGCGGCCGCTTGAAAGGCCGCATCGCGGACACCATACCGGCGGCTCTCAGCCTTGGCATTTTGATCGGACGAATGCGTAAGATCGCCTGAAGGCTCAAGGGGGTGAAGGGGGAGAGATGTCTGTTGCTGGGGGGCGGGTTGGTTCATGAGGCTGTGGATGGAAACAGAAGTATGATGAGCACTATGATACGTGATGGCTTTTCGCATTATATCAGAGCCAGTCGACATGGCCGGGGTTTGGAATGAATCCCTGCAGGCCGGTTGACCCCCTTCTCTGCAGTGAGTACGATGATCCTATGGATCTCCCAATATCATCAGCCGCCTGCAGCGAACCAGCCATGAAAATGAACGGAAGGTGGGTCATCTGCCGCTTGGCCGTCATGGTAGGTGTGATGGCTGGAGTGGGATTCTCCGTTGCGGTCGTGGAGGGACGGGACTTGATGGTTCCGAAGGAGCAGGCCACCACGGAGTTTGAGCCGACGGAAACCCCTTCGATGGATATCCAAGAGAAAGGCGTTCCCCAATCGCTGTTCACGTGGATCAAGATGGCACGCGGTTACGAGGTGGAGTGGGACACGTTTGGGAGAAAGGGATGGTACACCCAGGATCCCCGCTTGAAGCCCATCGCTCCAGGAACCACGCTGTTCTCTCCGGATACTCCGGCCGTCTACATCGTCTTTGAGGTGGCTCCGCTTGAGGACCCGGCGCAGTTTGCCGCCCAGGTGTTTCCCGTGGGCGCAGACGGGAAGACCGGTGCTCGTGCAATCGTGACCGATAGTCTCGAGGTGCCGGGCCACGAACGGTATGGTTTTCTGGAGTTGAAGAAACCGTCTGAACAATGGCCGCAAGGAAAGTATCTGGTCAAGATTTACATTACATCGTTGGGGCAGCAGCCCTTTCATGCCGTCAATCAGGTCGGGACCATGCGTTTTACCGTGACCGACCAGCCGCCCGCGCCTGCGCCGTCCGATTCCACCACCCGTTGAATATCCCCCGTCGCTTGGTCTACCTTCACTCACCGCCTCTTGAGGGCGCGGTGCGATTGTTTTACCCGGGAGTAGGTGCATGAAAGAGACCGATGCGGAGAAACTGGCGCTGTTGTACGAGCGGTTCTGTGATGTCTGCCTGGTTGAGAAGGAAGTGTGGACTGAAATCTATATGCCGCGGACGTTCAAGGACGGGACCGCGGTTCGAACCAATCTGCAAGACAAGTATGACGTGATCATTGACGATCAGGCGGTGGAAGATGCCTTGGAGGCCAATATTCCTCTTGGGAAGGCCGCACTGAGTGCGGCCATCCAAGAGTATCGAACCCATGTCACTTTTGTGAAGAAGGCGTAACCGGTTAGTTCTTCGCGAGAAACCGCTCCACGTCTTTCACCACTTCGTCAGCCACCGGTTTGGTTCGATGGTGGTAGCGCGCGACGACGTTGCCTGAGCGATCGACGAGATATTTCTGGAAGTTCCATTCCACTTCACCGGGGAATGGGCTCTGCTCGGTGAGATAGCGGTAGAGGGGATGTTTGTCGCTCCCCTTCACGCTGATCTTGCTGAAGAGCGGGAAGCCGACACTGTACTTGGTCAGGCAAAATCCCTTGATCTCCTCGTTCGTCCCCGGTTCTTGCTGGCCGAAGTTATTCGCAGGGAAGGCCAGAATCTCAAAGCCCTTGTCCTTGTAAGTCTCGTACATCTTTTCAAGGTCGGAGTATTGCGGCGTGTTGCCGCAGAAGCTGGCGGTGTTGACCAGCATGATGACCTTTCCCTTGTATTGACCTAACGAGACAGGTTTCCCGTCGATATCGTTCAACGTGAAGTCATAGACCGTAGACGCTTTAGCTGCCATGCGTGTCGCTCCTTGTTCCGCCGCATCGACCGAACCAAGGCCCATTTCAAGGGCGCCGAGCCCGAGACCCACTGCGAGCCCGAGGACCAGTACCTTCCATGAACAAGTCGGTCGAGAGATCGGCATATGAAGACTCCTTGGTTAGAGACGTTCCAGCGCCGCGACACGTTCCTCGATTGGAGGATGAGTCGCCAGCAAGTGCAGAAATCCGGAGGTGTTGCCTGAAATCTTCATCGTGGCCAAGGTATCTTGCGTCGAATATTCGAACTGGGCTCGGTTCACCCAGCGATCGATGGCCTGCAAGGCCTTGATCATCGACTCTTTCCCATAGACCTTTGCCGAGAAGGCATCGGCGGCATATTCCCGGTGGCGGGAATGCCAGCTGACGACCATCATGGCCAGCACGGACAGGACCACCTGCAAGAAGATGTAGACCACGAAGCCCAGGATCGGGCTGCCGCTCTGGCCCTCTTCTCGATCACCGCCCTGTGGCTGGGCGACCATTTGATACACAAAGTTGCTGATGTAATGGACGAAGGTGTTCATCAAGCCGGCGAGCACCGTCGTGGAAAACATATCGCCGTTGAAGACATGCCCCATCTCGTGGGCGAGCACAGCCTTGACTTCGTCTTCCCGCAGGTTGGCCAGCAACCCGGTCGAGACCGCGACCATGGCGTTATTCTTGCTCGGTCCCGTGGCAAAGGCATTGGGGTCAGGCGATTCATATACCCAGACTTCGGGCATGGTGATATGGAGCCGTTCGGCAATCTCCCGCACGGACCCGTAAATCACCTGTTCCGCGGTTGTGCGTGGCTGGGTAATTTGAACGCAATCCAGCATGGCGCGGGCCATTTGTTTGGAAAAGAGCAAGCTGATGAACGCGCCGCCGAAACCGATCACCAGCGACCAGACCAGCAGTTCCTGGCTGAAGGCTCCTCGGACATCGATGCCGAAGGCCGGCAGGACGACGTTAACCAGCACCCTGACCGTAATCGACAGGGTGAGATAAATGAGAATGTTCGAAATGAGAAGCAGCCCGATCCCCTTCATCGACTTCATATCTCTCCTCCTTGGAGGCCCGTTCTCCTCGCTCCCTTGTTCTACGGAGAGGAACGAACCTTGGATGTTATTATACCGGATCCTGAGTTGATTATTGGCCCCTGGGCAAGGGGATTTCTTGCGTCTCGATGTGAAGAGATAATACCAGGTTTCCGGTCAGTCAAGTCGCCGGCTCGGTTGACCGACTCCGCGGCCTTCTGCTAGAACCGATCATCATGAGCAGGGTCTCTGGTTTTCCGCAGCTCGGGTTTGTCTGTGTGCTGATGTGCGGCACGGTCATCGCCCCTGCGCTTGTGCATGCTGCCGAGCAAGCACCTCAGGTTCCGCCGCTTCAGGTGCCGGTCGATCAACTCGACGGCATTCAGCGAGCCACGGTCATCCTCGACAGTTACTCCTATACGCCCAGTCATTTGATCGTCCAGGCAGGGAAACCGGTCGAATTGCTCCTGACCAGCATCACCAGCATTACTCCGCACAATTTTCTCCTCAAGAACGAAGCGGCGGGACTATCGATTGAACGAGATGTGTCCTCGGGCCGGACGGTCACGGTGCAGTTTACCGTGAGGAAGCCCGGTCTCTATCCCTTCTATTGCGACAAGAAGCTCCTGTTCTTTCCGAGTCATCGGGAGAAGGGCATGGAAGGTGTGCTGGAAGTTAGATAAGAAGGTTGCCCCACGGCTATCGATTCCGCAAGACACGAACTGCTCCACGGTATCCTCAAGCAGGTTTCCCGGTCGTTTTATCTGACCCTCAACGTGCTGCCGGCGACGGTACGCGACCAGATGGGGCTGGCCTATCTCTTCGCGCGTGCCGCCGACACGATTGCCGATACCGACCTGATCGGCCGCGAGCAGCGACTCCGCTACCTCACCCAGTTTCGAACGCAGTTCAGTTCCGGCCCTATAGCGCGGAGGGACGTGCATGCGATCCTAGCCGCACTGATTCCTCATCAAGCCGACTCCGCAGAACGGGTGTTGCTCCAGCGGCTGGAAGACTGTTTGACGCTGTATGATCAATTCGATCCAGCCGACCAAGAGCGGATTCGATGGTTGATGGGGGTGTTGCCGGACGGGATGACGATGGATCTTACGCATTTTCAGGGCGATTCGGCTCAGGACCTGACGGCGTTTCAGACCCTGGACGAATTGGATCAGTACACGTACTACGTCGCCGGTTGTGTCGGCGAATTCTGGACCAGGATGGTCTGCGCGCACTGTCCGTCGATATCAGGCTGGGATGTGAAGAAAATGTCGGCCCTCGGGGTGCGATTCGGCAAGGGGTTGCAGCTGACGAATATCGTGAAGGATCTTGCCCGGGATCTCCACCGTGGCCGCTGTTATGTGCCGGAACCGCTTCTCCGTGAGGCGGGCCTGACGCCGGTTGATTTGCTGAATCGAGAGAACCTGCCGAAGTTCAGGCCGGTGTTGATGCGGCTGATCAAAATGGCCATCGAACACTTGGATCAGGGCTGGATGTACACCATGGCCCTGCCACGCCTTGAAATTCGCCAGCGATTGGCATGTATGTGGCCGATTCTGTTGGCGGGTGAAACGCTGAAACGTGTGGCCGCTGCGCCGGATCTCCTCGACCCGTCGGTCAACGTCAAAGCGCCGCGCTCCGTCGTCTATCGCGTCATGGCGTTGACCACCTTCACGGGCGGTTGCGGATACGTAGGGACGGCCTACTGGGGGCGCTTGCGGAAGCAGATCGTCTGATCGGGGAACCGTCTACCTGCCGACATTCTGGAGGTCAGCCGTTGCCGTGAAATGTATTGCGGAGCCCTGGATGATCCGACTGCTCGGGGTGATGTATGGAGTGGTTGCCACATGGTTCGCTCCGGCCATGGTTCTGGCGGTCCTTGCGCTGCTCGGCCTTCTGTTGAATCCTCGCGTGATAGGACTAAGACACCTGCTCGTTGAGGTCGCAACCGTGTCGTTTCAATTCGGATGCGCTACGCTTGCGTCTGTGGGGTTATGGCGTCTACGGAGGTGGGGTCTTGGGGTGGCTTGCGCCTACAATCTGGTTTGGGCAGGAGTGCTCAGCAGGCACGCCCTTGAGAGCGGAGGCAGTCTTTCGTTCCAGGCCACGGTACCGCTTGCGTTGGTGCTGCTGGCTGTACTCCTGCTGCTGCCCGCGGTTAGAAGTGCGACATTCTAGGGGGCGGAGGCAGGGCTGAATCGGACAGATGCTCGGCACAAGCCATGGATCATGCGGTTGCGGTTCCACCCCATCGGGATCGGCGCTCATGTCGTCCAGTTCGTGGTGCGCCGTCCGTCATGCAGACGTCCTCTACTTCTTCTGCGGCTCCAGCAATTTTTCGCCTTTCTTGAATACCGCATAGATCGCTTGTGACGGGCAGGCGTCCAGGCAGAGCCGGCAGCTTTCCAGGCAGCGGGAAGGATCGAATTTGTAGGGCGGTGTGGAGAGCCAGGCGCTGGTCGGGCAGATGGGGACGCAAATGGCTTGATGGGTGCACCGGTCGGGATGGCGAACCAGGTGATCGCGAATAACCAGCATGGGTTTCACTCCTTCGAAGAGACCTTGGGAGAAGATCTCGAACATGTTTTTCTGCGGGAGACTGCTCACTTCCACTCCTTGACCAGGTCTTTGAGCCGGTCTTTCAACTCTGGAATCTGTTCCATATTGTTGCGAATCGCCCCGAGTATATTTTCCAGGCGGGCGGTGCGTTGTGCATCCTTGTCTTTCTTCAGAAGCTGATCGTATCCGAGATAGGCTTCGGGGTGTTTTGGTTCGAGGTAGCTACGGGCTGCTTGCAGGGCTTCACCCAACTCATAAGGCTCCGTCGTCAGCGGCGGAAGCACCACAAACGAACCGTCTGTGCAGATCAGTGCGGCTGCGCCGGCTTTGCTCTTGAGCGGGGTGACCGCTTCGACAGTTTTCCCGGCGAGTGCTTCCCAGTGACGGAGCAGTCCGGGGAAGGCTTTCATAAAGGCCACCTTTTCCATGTTGGCCTTCCATTTCTCGTCGGCTGGCATTGAGATCTCGCGTGAGTCAGCAGGGTGATGAGTTTAGGCTTTCAACGGAGAGAGAAGCGGGAGCGGGGCCTGGTCGGCCATCAAGAGTCGTTCGACCACTTCTCCCTTAACGATGTGCCGCTCCATGATTTCCTTCACGTCCGCCTCGGACGTCACGCGATACCAGATTCCTTCGGGATAGACCACCACGGTCGGACCCTGTGCGCAATAATCGAGACAGCCGGCTTTGTTGGCACGGACGACGCCTTTCAGGTTGAGTCGTTTTGCCTCCTGCTTGAAGCAGGCGTGGAGTGCATCGGAGCCGAGCTTGGAGCAGCTGCCGCGCGCGTCATCCGGTTCGCGCTTGTTGGTGCAGACAAAAATGTGTCGCTGATAGCCGGTCATGTCAGCAAGTCCGAGGTTCCAGGGTGCGATGTGAGGGATTAGACGCGGGCATGAAATTGCTCGATCAACTGCTTCACGTCCGTCAAGCTGAGGAGCGATGAGCCGGCGGCCTGGGTGCCTGCGATGGCGGCAATTTCATTGAGGCGCAACTGCGCCCGTTGTTTGGCTTCAGGTTCCGACAGGGCGGAGGCCTGCCCCTTGGCGAGTTTGTCGAATTCAGCGCGGATATCTCGGAAATCACGTTGCAGATTCTTCATCATGGAGCAGGGTTCACAATACCATTTCGGACTTTGATCCGAAGCGGGCGACAGCCGGTCATAGGTCCGCCCGAAGAAATCTTTTCCCAGCGAAAACTTCATCAATGGTGCGCCCGCGGCGCTGCAGGCATTACAGGATCCGGCGTCCATGCGTGAGGTGCTCCTCTTAAGCGGAAATGGTCGATAGTCTGCGAATCTTACCGCACTGATCTTTCGCGTAGCAAGGTGCGCAGGTTCCTGACGGTAGCCACGCTCGGCCATGTATAATGCGGGGTATCAGGGCGAAGCGGTGTGGCGTGCAGGGAGGCGGCTATGATCATCGGGGTTCCGAAGGAAATTAAGGACTACGAGTATCGTGTGAGTCTGACGCCTGACGGCGCTCGTGTGCTGCTGCAGGCGGGGCATCGGGTTGTGGTAGAGCCGTCGGCGGGACAGGGGAGCGGATTTTCGGACGACGCGTATCGACAGGCCGGCGTTCAGGTGGCCGGCTCCAAAGCCGAGGTGTTTCAGCAGGCGGACCTGATCGTGAAGGTGAAGGAGCCGCAGCTGTCCGAGTGCGTACTCTTTCGACCCGGGCAGGTGCTGTTTACCTATTTGCATCTGGCGTCGTTGCCGGATTTGACCAAGGCGTTGGTCGCGGCCGATATCACGGCCATTGCCTACGAGACCGTCGAGGCCAGAGATCACAGCTTGCCGATGTTGCGGCCGATGAGTGAGATTGCCGGGCGTCTGGCTGTGCAGATCGGGGCCCATTATCTCGGGACGGTACAGGGAGGGCGCGGTCTCCTGCTGGCCGGCGTGCCTGGGGTACCGCCTGCTCATGTCGTGGTGTTGGGCGCCGGCGTGGTGGGAACGTCGGCCGTCAGAATCGCCGTGGGCATGGGAGCGCGGGTGACCGTTATCAATCTGGATCTTGATCGGCTCCGGTTTCTCGACGATCTGTACGGCGGACGAATCGCGACATGCGCAGCGACGGAATCAGCCATTGAACGCGCGGTCGTCGACGCCGATCTGGTCATTGGTGCGGTGTTAGTCCCCGGGGCACGCGCGCCGAAGGTCGTTTCGAGAGCACTAGTAAAGAAAATGAAGCCGGGTTCCGTGATTGTGGATGTGGCGGTCGATCAGGGGGGCTGTTGTGAAACCACCAGGCCGACCACGCACTCGGATCCGGTCTATGTGGTGGATGGCGTCTTGCATTACTGCGTCACGAACATGCCCGGCATCGTGCCCCATACCTCAACTCTAGCCTTGACCAACACGACGCTCCCTTATATAGTCCGGCTCGCATCGGAGGGAGTCGAGAAAGCGATTCGATCAGACCCCGGTCTTGCCAAGGGTGTGAACGTGATGAACGGCAGAATTACCTGCCAAGGTGTGGCCGATGCATACGGCTTGCGTTTTACCCCCGTGATGTAAGACAATCCGGCTTCCCGTTTTCGGTTCTGCCCGGTCGGGGCGTAGCGCAGCCCGGTAGCGCACTGCGTTCGGGACGCAGGGGTCGGAGGTTCAAATCCTCTCGCCCCGACCAAACCGCACTTCGTGCGACCCCGCACCTTGAATATGTGCGGGATATCTGTCCTCCCGGCACCATCCAGACACAGCCTGCTTGATTCGGAGCTGGTTCTCCTTTACCGGCAAGGGTGGGCATCCTACGTCAGCGCTCGTCTCTAGGTGTCTTTCTTCACTGTGACTCTCCTGCTCCTGCCACGTATCGGATTGGCCTCTTGCGCCCCCGCTCATGCTTCGCCAGGTACCTGCCGATAAGGTAGGCGTATGAGTCTGGTGATGCCGCGTAAACTTGCAAATCGCGTGACGCTCTCTGGGAGCTGTGAGAGTATCCAATGCCAGGCGTGGTACTCGCTCTGCGCTTGGTGTTCGACCAGTGGGAGGGCTGCGCGGCGATGACCGACACCGGCGAATCAGTGCGCGCGAGAATGCTTGTCAGCGGGCGTGTGCAGGGGGTTGGGTACCGGGCCTTTACCTGTCGGATGGCGGTTGCGCGTGGATTGACGGGTCACGTCGAGAATCTCGATAGCGGGCAGGTGGCGGTAGATGCTGAAGGAAACCGGGGCGTCCTTGAGGAGTTCCTGTCGGATCTCAAGAAGGGCCCCGTCGGGTCGCGCGTGACGCAGGTGCAGGTGGAGTGGAGTCGCGCCACGGGCCGATCTCAGGACTTTACGATTAAGTAGTAGGTAACGGAATTATGGCTCGACGTGCAGCAGTGCGACAGGACAACGCGGTGAATTCACCCGTCTCGGCTCGCCGCCCACGCGTGGCGCGGGGGGATGAGGACGAGGATGCGGAGTCGGGGAGTCACGCCGAGGCCGAAGAGTCCGGAGCGGACAATCGTCCGGCGGAATCCGGGCGGGCCGAGGGCCTCGACACGATTAAGAGTTATCTGCGCGAGGTACGCAAGTCGACCCTGCTCAATTTTAAACAGGAACAGGCATTGGGCAAGCGGGTCATGGAGGGAGACGAAGCGGCGCGCCTGGAGATGATCGAGGCGAATCTCCGCCTGGTGATCAGTATCGGCAAGCGGTACATGAATCGAGGGTTTCCCTTTGCGGATATCGTCGAAGAGGGCAATCTTGGCCTGATCAAAGCGGTAGAGAAGTTCAATTACAAGCGGGGGTTCCGCTTCAGCACCTACGCCTCCTGGTGGATTCGTCAGTTTATCGAACGGGCCATCATCAATCAGGGAAAGCTCGTCCGGTTGCCGGTCCATGTCGTCGAACGGTTGAACCGGTATCTGGGCAAGGTTGAGCAGCTGGTGCATGAGCTGGGACGGGAACCAAGGGCCGACGAAGTCGCCGCCAAGCTGAAAACCAGCGTTGCGGAAGTCGATGACTTGAAGCAGCTGGTCCGCACCACTTGCTCCCTCGACAGCCCGATCAGTGACCGGCAGGATACGTTTCTGCGCGATGTGATCGAAGATCCGCTCTGCCTGACGCCGGCGGAGACGACCGAAGGCGTGATGCGGCGGGCTGAACTCATGGCCTGGGTGAAAGAGCTGCCTGAAAAGGAACGCACCGTGATCTTGGCGCGGTTTGGACTTGACGGGGCCGAGTCGCGGACGTTAGAAGAGATCGGCCAAGAGATGGGGCTGACCCGTGAGCGGGTTCGCCAGATTGAGACGGCTGCACTGGCCAGGCTCCGCGGCATTATTGAACGGAAAACCATGAAGCGGGCGGATCTCTTATGAGAACGTCCCGATTCGCTTGCACGTATGAATTACAAAGCCCTCATTCGAGAAGTTCCAGACTTTCCTAAGCCCGGTATCCTCTTCTACGACATTACGACCCTTCTCAAGAATGCGCAGGCCTTCCGCTCCATCGCAGATGAGCTTGCCGCTCGTTACGAAGGACAGCGTATCGCAAAGATCATCGGGATCGAGTCGCGAGGCTTCATCATGGGTGGGACGTTGGCTGCCCGTCTCGGTGCCGGGTTCGTTCCGGTGCGCAAGCCGGGGAAGCTGCCCGCCGATATTTATGAGGTCGAATACAACCTGGAGTACGGATCCAGCGTGTTGGCGATTCATCGGGACGCCGTGTCACCCGGGGAGCGAGTGTTGATCGTGGATGACCTGCTGGCCACAGGCGGCACGGCAGCGGCCACGATCGACTTGGTGCGGCAACTCGGCGGGGAGATTGCTGGGTTGGACTTCCTGATCGAGCTGAAAGGCCTCAACGGACGTGATCGGCTGGCGGGTTACGACGTGCATTCGATGATCATCTATCCGTAAATCCCCAAGATCTTGGGGAGCTAGGTACTTGTCAAACGATCTATAGCGTGATATACCTGCCAAACTTTTTCGCCTTGCACTCATCACGAAAGGGCATGAGACTCTATGGCGACGAAAGTCCACGCGAAGAAAAAAACACCAACGACGAAAGCAAAAGCCCCCGCTCCTGAGAAGCCTGTGAAAAAAGAGCGGCCGGCTCCGGTTACTGCTATGACTGAAAAAGACGAAGACAGTGTTGCCGCGCGTGTTGTGGCAGCGCTTACGCTGAAAGAAACACCCAAGGAACGAGAAGAGCGTCAGCGCCGGCGTGAAGTCCTGCAGCGAATGCTCCTGAGTAAACGCCAGGAAATCATGCGCGAGATCGAGGGGAACCTCGGCCAGTCGTTGACCGAAGATCAGCAGCGCCGCTTGGAATCGGCCAGGGACGTGGGGGATCAGGCCCTCATGGACTTGGATCGCGAACTCGGCATTTCGTTGATGGAAATGCGGAACCGGAAGCGCCAGGCCATCGATGAGGCGTTGACTCGACTCAGCGAGGGCACATACGGGATTTGCGCGGAATGCGGCATCGAGGTCAGCGAAAAGCGGTTGGAGGCGGTGCCGTTCGCCAAGCTCTGTGTCCAATGCCAGTCTCGACAGGAATTGCTCGAGAAAATCGAGAAGGAAGAGGATCGCGACTAGCTCGCAGGAGCTAGCCGCATCCATTTCACCGTCCCTCTTCAACTTGTGACGCGCCTCAGCCCGTGACTGGCGGTCGAGTTTCCAAACCTCGGTAGTCTGCCCGGCCCTCTCCTGTTCCCTATGACTCACGTCGATTCGAAGGCGGTGATCCTGCTCAGTGGTGGGTTGGACTCTACCGTCACGGCTGCCATTGCCAAGCAGGATGGCTACCGGCTCTATTGTCTGACTATCTCCTACGGCCAGCGCCATCGTGTCGAAGTCGAGCGGGCGAGGGCCGTTGCCCAGGCCTTGAGTGCCGCCGCTCATGTGGTGGTGGACGTGGATCTGCGGGCGTTCGGAGGATCCGCTCTCACGGACGATGTGAGCGTGCCCAAGGACCGCACCCAAGAGGAACGGGCGGGCGGGGTTCCCGTCACGTACGTGCCGGCTCGCAACACCATTTTTTTGTCTTTGGCTCTGGCGTACGCCGAAACGCTTGAGGCACAGAGAATTTACTTCGGGGCCAATGTGCTGGACTATTCCGGTTATCCGGACTGCCGACCGGATTTTATCCGCGCGTTTGAAGCGGTCGCCAGGCTTGGAACCAAGATGGGGATTGAGGGGCGGTCTATCGAAGTGCGTGCGCCCCTCCTGATGCTGTCAAAAGCCGAAATCGTGCAACGCGGGCAGGAACTCCGGGCTCCCTTGGAACTCACGCATAGTTGCTATGACCCCGGCGCTGATGGCGTGGCCTGCGGCCGGTGCGACAGTTGCCGGATTCGGCGTGAAGGCTTCCGCCTGGCGGGAGTTGTGGATCCTGTCCCCTATGCGATACTCTAACGGCCATCGAGGCGACTGAGGTGACGGTCGCGCGGTGACGTGAGCCCGGTTCGTATTTCCGCCTGCGATCACACAAGAATCTGGAGAGCTGTGCCTATGACGCCTGAAGAATTCTTTATGTACTTGATCATCGCCCTCGTGATCATTGCGCCGATCGGTGCGCGGCTCTACCGCCGGTTGACCTTGAATCGCACGACGCAAATGCTTCGGGATCAGTTGAAGCAATCACAGGGACCCCGGACGACAACCCCGCCTTCTGAGCCCCCGCGATGAAACGAATCAGAGTCAGGAGTATTCAGATGAAGGTCTGGGTGATAGGAGTCGGGCTTGCGGTGATGGTTGCAGCTCTGGCGGCTTGTGAATCCAATGCGACCAACCAAGACGCCGCAAAGCCGGCTGGAGGTACGACCCCGGCGGAGATGCAGGTCGGCGAGGCGAAATTCACTGCCACTTGTGCCGCCTGTCATGGTGTGCGCGGTGTCGGGACCAAGCAAGGTCCGCCGCTCGTGCATAAGATTTATGAACCGAATCATCACGCCGACATGGCGTTTCAGCGGGCCGCAGAGAACGGCGTCCGCGCTCACCACTGGGAGTTCGGCAACATGCCGAAGATCGAAGGCGTGACGTCCGGAGACGTGGAGCATATCATTCGATATGTGCGATGGTTGCAGCGGGAGGCCGGGATTTATTAACGTCACTGCCGGTTCGTATTCCCCGTCAGGCTGTGTGTTTACCGTCGACCACTTTCCCTCAACACCCCTTCGTTTGACAATGTCCGCGTGCGGTTCGTAAGGTATTTGCATGCCATCACGAGGCCGTCGAAGCCCGCAGTACGTCGCCAGGTGGGCCTCGTTGGTCAGACCTTTTCACAGGAGGAACCTATGAGACACGGAGCCTGCTTCATGCTGGGGGCTGTGGGGGTATTGCTGCTGACGTCGGGTTGCGTGGCCATCGAGGCCGGCCATGAGGGGGTGATGGTCGAACAACCGTTCTTCTTCGGCCACGGAGGCGTTGATCCGGCTCCCTCCAAGACGGGCCGGGTCTGGGTTGCGCCGACGACGAAGGTGATCGAAGTGGATGTCCGGCCATTACAGTATTCGGAACATTTCGACATTATTTCGGCTGAAAACGCTCCGGTCTCCTTCGATGCGTTTATGATCGCCAATGTGGTCGAAGGGCGCTCGCCGGAGATCGTCGGTCGCTACGGCACCAACTGGTACCAAAACAACGTGAAGGAAGCTTTCCGCACGTTCGTTCGGGAAGAAGTGCAAAAGTACCCGCTGTTTCAGTTGACGACCGATCCGACGACTAGGACGAAACTGCAGGATGCCATTGCGCGTGAAGTGCAGACCAAACTCATCGACAAGCAAAACCTGCCGATCCGGCTCAATCGAGTCGTCGTCGGTAGCATTCTGCCGCCGAAGGGCGTCGTCGAGCAGACGACTCAAACCATTGTTCAGGAGCAGCGCAAGATCACGATGGTCGAGTTCCAAAAGGCGGAAGAGGCGCGTGAAAAAGCCGAAAAGCAGCGCGGGATCGCCGATCGCGCCTATCGGGAATCGTTGGGACTGACGGCGCCGGAATTCGTCGATCTGCGCCGTATCGAAGTGCAGAAGGAAATCGTGCAGCACTCGCCGTCGGCCTTGACGGTCATCATGGGATTGGAACGTGTCGGCATTAACATGCCGCCCCTGGCGAGCGATCGGTAAGACTCACGGATGCAAATGTGTTGGGAGTATCGGGACGGGGACAGGAGCGGAAGACATCCGGTCCTGTCCCCGGAGCCTTGGTGGATTACTTCACCACCCAGACACGGTAGGTTTTCGCATTGATCGGTTTCGCGATTCGCAGAGTGCCCACCTCGCCTGGATTCATGACATCGTCACCGGTCGCGGTCTTCCTGGCCGGATGACGACTGCTCCGTACCAGGACGCCTTGATCGTCATAGAAGTCCACCATCACATCCGCTGATTCGCGCAAGCTGCCTTGGTAGGCGGTTCCCAGCCAATCGAGACGCTTGAGCGCCTGGTACACGATGACGAGTGTGCCATCAGCCTCTTCGCGCGCGCTGACGATCTTCAGCGCCCGATTCTGATCCAAGCCGGGTTCGGTTCCGCCCGTTGTCTGTGCGATCAGCACCCGTTCCACCGCATCTGCGTGGAAGACGGCCTTCACCTTACAGTACACCGTGCGTCCCGTTTCGCTCTGCTGAATGATCTGTTGATCGGTCACATGCTTCGAGGCGAGGGTATGCACCAGATTGCGGAATAATTTCGAGTCGACAATCGAGGCGGTCTGCTCTCGCACCGCCGCTGAGGTGCTGATTGCCTGATAGAGCGCTTCGGTGCAGGCATGTTGCCTCGCTTCTGATGCGGTTTCAGGCTCGCGATAGGCGTACCGATAATCCCCGGTGACATCGACCCGCGAGTGTTCGGGCAAGGCCTGGGCCGTTGCGGCAAACACGAGACATTGAGCGGCGATTGCGAGCAAGGTACCGCTTCCTGAACGCGACAGCTGCGGGGTCATACGAGCCACCTCCCTTTCCGTGCCCGGTTCCACCTGATGAGCAAAGACAGTCGTCGCCTCTCGACGCTAAGGTTATGCTACCACGCGTGAGGGGGCGCAGCAATGCGACGCCGCGCGGCACTCGTGCCCGGAACGGAACCGCTATCAATCGGTCATGAGCCTCGTCGCGTGAAGGGTAATGCGGCGGATCGATGCTCAGTCGCGAACTCGACCGGCATGAGTCATGTCGCAACTCTGCGGAAAAGCATAGGATGCCTTGACTTGATGGAGGTCTTCACTCACACTCGTGCACGACACTATGTATGATGGCACCGAGCAAGACCTGCTTCGTCTCCTCGCCTCACGGGCCGGTATTTCACCCGAATATCACGACATCGCCGGTACGCTCCACGTGACCAGTGACGAAACGCGTCGAGCCATTCTGTCCGCCATGGGTTTTCAAGTCGGGTCGGGCGCGGTACTGTCACAGGAACTGACCGCCTTGGACGAGGCGCCCTGGCAACAACCCTGCGATACGATTCTCATTCTCCAGCAAGGGTATGGCCCCACGCAGTGGACATTCCGCCCCGCGCTGGAGGAAGGGGAGGAGCAACACGTCGCGGTAGCCTGGAGTCTCACGGATGAAAAAGGGACCATCGTTCATCGCGAAGAAACCAGCCCCGGCCTGAATCCATGCGAGGTCCGTTCGCTGGCCGGGCGGCGCATGGTGCGCGTTGAACTGCCGTTGGTTCAGAACCTGGGACTCGGCTATTACGATTTGTCGGTCGGCACCATGGGCAGCAGCAAGGTGGTGACCAGGGGTACGCTCCGCGTGGTCGTGGCCCCGCCGCATTGTTTTGTGCCGGAGGGGCTGGCCCGGGGTGGAAGAGTGTGGGGCTTGGCGACGCAGCTCTATTCGCTACGGTCGCAGACCAATTGGGGCGTGGGCGATTTTACGGATTTGTCTCGGTTGGTCGAATGGGCAGGCAAGGAGCTGGGCGCCGGCATCATCGGGCTGAATCCATTGCATGCGCTGAAAAATTCGCGTCCCCACCATCTCAGCCCTTATTCCCCGACCAGCCGGCTATTTTTGAACGAGCTCTATATCGACCTCGATCGGCTCCCGGAGTATCACGCGTCGCCGGATGCGCAACGGCTGCGGAACAGTGCAGAGTTTCAAAAGGAGCTGGACCAGGCACGCGCCGCCGATCTGGTGGATTCCGAATCCGTAATCAAGGCGAAGCGCATGATGCTGGATCTCGCCTACCGTCAGTTTCTGAAGGATAACTATACGGGGATCGAACCGTCGCTGGAGCCGACCACCGCGCGTGGTTGGTTGTTGCATCGATTTATCCGGGACGAAGGGGAGTCGCTGGAGCGGTTTGCGTTATTTCAGGTGCTGGAAGAGGAACGGCGTCTGATCGAACAGTCGCCCAAGCTTTGGCCCGAGTGGCCGGCACAGTACCGGGCTCCCGGTTCGCCGGCGCTGCGTGAATTTTCCAGACGGCATCGTAAACGGGTCCGGTTTTTTCAATATATGCAGTGGGTGGCGGCGGATCAGTTGCGAGCGGCTAACACCCGGGCAGCTCAGGTGCACATGACGGTCGGCTTGTATCCCGATCTTGCACTGGGGAGCGATCGCAACGGGGCGGAGGCGTGGATGCTGCAGGACGTGCTTGCGCTCGGTGCGGACTGCGGCGCGCCCCCGGACGCGTTTGCGCCGCAAGGGCAAAATTGGGGATTCGCTCCGTTTCATCCGCTGCGCCTCAAGTCCACGGGCTATCGCTCGTTCATCGAGTTGCTCAGGAAAACGCTCCGGCAAGGCGGGGCGATCCGCATCGACCATGTCATGACGCTGTTCCGGCTGTTCTGGGTGCCGCGCGGGATGAGCGCAGAGGCGGGAGCCTATGTGCAGTATCCGGCCGAAGACCTGCTGCGGATTCTCGCGCTGGAAAGCCTGCGAGCGCAGACCCTGGTGATCGGAGAGGATCTGGGGACGGTGCCGGACTATGTGCGGGAACAACTGGCGCGGTATAAGATTCTCTCCTACCGAGTCTTTTATTTCGAACGGAACTGGGATGGGTCCTGCAAGTCTCCGTCGGCCTATCCCGAGCAATCGCTCGCGGTCGTCACGACACACGACCTTCCGACGCTGACCGGTTATTGGACGGGAGAAGATATCCGATTGCGGGCCAGGCTCGGCATGTATGCGAACGAACAGGCCGTACAGCAAGCATTCGAGGAGCGCACGCGCGACCGGGGGCACATCCTTCGCGTCTTAAACGGGGCGGGGTTGTTGCCCTCCGGGGTGAGCGATCAGCCTGATTCCGTTCCGGTGATGACGTCCGCTCTGTGCCGTGCGATTCATGTCTATCTTGCGACGTCGCCGGCCTGGGTCGTCATGGCCAACCTTGACGATGTGATCGGTGAAGTGACACAAATGAATCTCCCGGGCACCGTGGACGCCTATCCGAACTGGTCGCGCAAACTGTCGCTGTCTCTGGAGGAGCTCCAACGGGATGAACGCGTACAAGCACTCGCCGCAGCCGTGTGTACTCTCCGCCCTCCGGCCGCAACTGCCTAAACTGTCCTTCCTGCGCGGCAGGACATCGTGATGAAGAGCCGGAATCACGTGGTCCTGGTCATCGCCGCAATCCTCTTCCTCATCGTCATGGTGATGGAATGGATGTTCCCGCTGAATGTCGTCGGCGCATTCGGTTTCGTGCTCCCGATCTTACTGGTGGCCACCGTCAGAAACCGGCGGCTCATGATCGTGACGCTGGCGCTGTGCATCCTGGTGACATTTGTGGGACTCTTCCAGCCGGGCAAGAAGCGGGAACGGTTCACCGCCGTCGTGTTTAATCGCATTATGGTGGCCTGTGTGTTGACCGGGGTGGCCTATATCGGCGTGACATGGGAGGAGCGGAAAGCCCGCGAAGAAGCCGCCAAGGCCGCGCTGGCGACGCAAACCGAGCACCTGTTGCTGGCGAATACGCAGCTGGTCGAGATTAAAGACAAGTTGGCGCGATCCGAACGGCTGGCTGCCGTGGGCCAGTTGGTGGCGTCGGTGGCGCATGAGGTCGGCACACCGTTACATTCGATTGCCTGGCATGTGGAAGCGTTGGCGGAGGAGCCCGGTGTCACCCCTGCGATGCAGAAACGAATTGGTATTATCGATGAGCAGTTGAATCGCGTGGTGCGGATTATTCAAGATCTCTTATCGTCCACCCGGCAACGCAAGCCTGAGCCGACATGGTATCCGGCGGAACGCCTGATCGAGCCGGTCGTAGCGCTGATGGAACCGGGATACCATGCCAAGGGTGTGACGCTTCACACAGAAGTGGCGCCGGCTCTGGTGGTGTGGGCCGATGCCGAAAAGATCCACCAAGTGTTGGTCAATCTCCTGAGCAATGCACTCGCGGCCACCGGGGCGGGGGGCCAGGTCACGGTCGCCGTGACCATTCGTCAGGCTTCCTCGGAGGAGATGGAGAGCGCGTCTTGCACAGGCCGGTCCAATCTCAGTACGGTGGTCACACTGGTGGTGAGTGATTCAGGCTGTGGAATGCCTCGGGAGGATGTCGAGCGAGCCTTCCAACCATTCTTCACGACGAAGGCGGTGGGTAAGGGCACCGGGTTAGGCTTATTTCTGAGCCGGGAGGCTGTGTCTGCTCACGGCGGCCGGTTGACACTCGAGAGTGAGATCGACAAGGGCACGACGGTGACTGTGGTGCTGCCTGGTTTGCCGTCCGACTCGGCTGCGGTTTAGCGGTTTAGCGGTATAGGAGAGGGAGAGTCATGAGTCAGGCGAAGTTATTCGTAGTGGATGACGACGAGGCCGCCCGAACCTTGTTGGCGGAAGCGCTGGTGAAGGAGGGCTACGAGGTTGAGGCCTTCTCCAGCGGCCAGGCTGCGGTGGAGCGCGGCAAACAATCGCGGGCCGATGTCGTCCTGACCGATATCCGGATGGAACAAGGCGACGGATTTCTCGTGTTGAAGGAGTTCAAGAAGTTCAGCCCGGACACCTCGATCGTATTGCTGACCGCGTTCGGATCTCTGGAGGGCGCGATCGAAGCGATCAAGCAAGGGGCCTACGACTACTTGGCAAAGCCGTTTAAGAGGGACGAGATCCGTCTCGTCGTCCAGCGCAGTCTGGAGCATTGCCGCCTGGTGCGGGAAAACGCCCGTTTTCGTGAAGATGCGCGCGCACGCGAACCCTGGTCGCAGTTGGTCGGCAGCAGCCCGGCGATGCTGGAGGTGTACAAGCTGGTGGCCCGTGTTTCCGAGGGGCGGAGCACGGTGCTCATCGAAGGAGAAAGTGGAACCGGGAAAGAACTGATTGCGCGGGCTGTCCATTTGAACAGTCCGCGTCGCGACAAACCGTTCATTCCAGTCAATTGCGGCGCCTTGCCCGATCATCTCCTGGAGTCGGAAATGTTCGGCTATGAGAAGGGGGCGTTTACGGGAGCCGTCGGAGCCAAAGCCGGGCTGTTCGAGGCCGCCGATAGCGGCACGCTGTTTCTCGATGAGATCGGCGATCTCGGCCAGGCGCTTCAGGTCAAGCTCCTGCGGGTGATGCAGGAGCAGGAGGTGCGGCGTGTGGGCAGTACGGCATCGGTGAAAGTCGACGTGCGTATCATTGCCGCGACCAATCGGGACTTGGCCACGCTCGTGAAGGAAGGCAAGTTTCGCGACGACTTATACTATCGTCTCAATGTGGTGCGGATTGTCCTGCCGTCGCTGGCCGAGCGGCGCGAGGATATCACGATGCTCGCGCATCACTTTCTGCAAAAATACGCCAAGCAGTCGTTACATGTGAGGGGATTTTTGCCGGAAACGATGGCGCTCTTGAAGCGCTATCACTGGCCGGGGAATGTGCGCGAACTGGAGAATGCGGTGGAACGGGCGGTCTCGCTCAGTCATGGTCCGCTGCTGTTGCCCGAAGATCTTCCCGAATCGATCAGGGCTGAGCCGGATTCGGGTGAGCTGCTCAAGGGGCAACCCGCCGAGGGGGATCAAGACGCGCTGTTGACCTTAGATGAGGTTGAGAAGCGGCATCTGGCGCGTGTACTCAAAGAAACGCGGGGTAACAAGGTCAAGGCGGCGAAGATTCTGGGGATTGATCGGCGGACGTTATATCGAATGGCGGAGCGATTTGGATTGGATTTCGGCGATGAGGCCGAGGAGAAGTAGGATGACCCTACAATAGTCGAAGCGCGTTCTTGAGCAGGCGAATTTCGTTCGCGGCACTTTGCGGCAGCGGTGTTTCTGCATCCTCCCACGAATCGAATATCCCGTCTTTTCCGCGATGGAACACTTGCAGTCGTAATCGTGTGGTGCTGTCGTCCTGCGGGACGACCCGCGCCTCGACCCGAGTCTTTCCTACGCCGAATCTCCAGCGCAATAGTCCGTTCCAAGGGCTTCTGATCTCCTGCCGCATTCCGGTCGTGATGTTGCCGGTGTCATCTTGGTCGACCGTATAGCCCCCTTGGGTCAGGACATCGGACAGTGCCGTTTTCACCTGCTCGGCAGGAACCGGAAGTATTACCTCCATCACATCGGGCTCCGGGGCGGGTGGGCCACCCGCACATCCGGCGAGCGCCGAGACGAGCACGAACGCCGCAATGCCAGAGACACGAGTTCTCACTTTGGCTTGCCCTCCTGAAGGCGATAGACCATGTGCGTATCTGTCTGATCGACACCGGGGATGGCGTGAATTTTCGCGAGCACGAGTTGGGTCAGTGCGTCCTGGTGGGGAATTTCAACGATGGTGAAGATGTCGGGCTTTCCCCAACAGGGGTCGATTTGTTTGATTTCCTTAATATCCCCAAGGGCTTTGACGACATCAGCGGTTTGGCCGGGATGCACGTTGATCAATACGTAGGCTCGGTCCGGCATGGAGTAAATCTCCCGTGAGGTGGTGGGGCGTCAACGCCTGCCAACGAATCGAAACCTAGCGGATTGCTCCGGATGAAGTCAACAGAACGCCCTCGGCTCGGGCAGGATAGCCGGCGTCGCGCGGCGTTACTTGGGAGCCACGATGACTTCTACTCTGTACGTGTCGCCGACTGTCGAAAGATCTGCCTCCAACCCTCGGGGGTTGCCCACTCGCCCGTCAGGATCGTAGATGAAGCACAACAACGTGGCTCCGTTCGGACGCCCGGAGTAATGGGCTTTGTCTGTGGCGATCTGCTCGGCGATGTCTCTGCTCGTCAATCCTGAGCGAGTCTGTTTGACCACCACCACCGTTTTTTCCCAGTCGAGGAGATAGCTCGTCCGGCGAGCACCGTCGGCATAAGGCGGGGTCCATTCTTCCGTGCCCACCTCATCGAATTGTAACCGGAGAAGTGCGTAAAACAGGTCCTGCAGATCGTACTCGTCCGTGATCTCCAGTGTAGGCCGGTATTCTTTTCGCAGCCGCAGTTGTCGAGCGACCAGGTGGAAGCGCGCACACATTCGGCGGAGTGTATCGAGCGTTGCGCCCTCCGATTGATGATTGTTCCTATTCGTATCCAGCGGCGTTGTGAGTACCGTTGGTGTCTCTGGCGGTTTGACGGGAGATATGACCGGCGGTTCCGGTTTGGACTCGAGAACTGATGCGAGCGCGGGCATGGCTGGTGGGAGCGATATCTCGGTTCGAACTTGGGGAACGGGCGGTCGAGGATCGCGCGCTTGTTTTTCGGCGGCTATCTCGGTTGTGGCTTGGCTTGCCGGAATCACCGCGACGGGGGCTGGAGCCGGTTTTTGTGCCGGGATGTCCGTTGGCTTGGAGGCCTGCTGCGGTGTCGGAGGGGGCTCGATAGGAGCAGTCGGCACAGGTGCCGGGACGGAGTTCATTCGTGGAATGGGGGGAATGGTTCCCGATGGAATCGTGGACCGCGCCGGCGCCATTGGCGGTAGTGGTGTCGGGGCGGCCTCGCCGCGCACTGTCTGCTCCGAGGGCGTTGCGCTATTCGTTGATGGCGCAGCGACAACAGGTTCTGCGGGCAGTGATGGTGAAGCGGGCAGGGATGCCGGCGCAGTTTTCTCAGCCGGGATCCCGGAGGCTTCAGATGTGGCGGAGTGCAGCGGGGGTGATGGTGGTTGCGGGGGCAGGCGTTGTATCGATGTATCGCGAATCGGTTGTGATGCGGTCCCCTGGGTGACCGGCGGGGAGGCGGAAGTAGACGAGACGGGTGTTGTCATAACGATCGGAGCGATGGGCTGAGCGGGTTGGCTGATGCTTGTCGTCGCTACTGAGACGGTTGCCGGAGCGTTGATCATACTGACGGTCGCGAGGGGGGCGGTGCTCGGAGCCTGGGGTGGCACGACTGGAATAGCGGGTTGAGTCGCAGGAACTGCCGTCAGTGTGGGGCGTTCAGGGGCTGTCGGTGGAGGTGGCGCGGTTTCTGCCGGTGTGAGGCCCAAAAGCTCTGCCTTCTGATTCTCCAGCTGGACGATCAATTCTTTGAGCAGAGTGGTGCTCTGTGCCGACTCCGTGCGATTGCCGATTCGGAGCTTGTGATTCTTGTGGGCCTGGTATTCCGGCGACTTTTCACCGAATAGTCGCCGGATCGATTCCCGGAGGGAAAGTTCGGTTCTGGCGCGGACTGCGTCACGATACGGGAATCCATCTCTGCTCAGGTCATCGATCTGTGAGCTCAGTTCACGCAACGTGGTGATGCCACGGTTGAGTTCTTCGACGGCGTTCTGTTTCGATCGGCTGCGTTGCGGTTCGCTAGCTCTCGCTCGTGCCATGTGTCCTGTCCCTCTATTGAGAAAAGTCTATCCAAGCAGGTGATATCTGGCAAGAAATCCCTGTTTCCATCCGTGAGTCCGGAGGCGGGAACGGGCGGGGCAGGCGGTTAGTCAACCCACTCGACATCGCCGTTGCCGGGCCGTGTCGCATTTTTCTGATCGGGAGCGGCGGGAGGACCGGCTAAGACCTCTCGGACCAGCGACAACAGCGTTTCGCTTGTAAAGGGTTTCTTGAGAAAGGGTAATCCCGCTCGCACGAGGCCGCGATTCTGCAACTCAGAACTCGGGCTGCTGGACACGAGCAGGACGCGGATCTCGCGCTTGTCTTGCAGGAGCCGCTCAACCATGTCGAGACCGTTCACGCGGGGATAGGGGTTCCTGTCGACGGAAAGTTGAAAGCCCGGTGGAGGCAGAAAGACATCGGCGATCACGAGGTGGATCGGGCTGGGGTGTTCTGCATAGAGTTTGAGCGCTTCGGCACTGCCCGGTGCCTGAAGCACCGTGTAGCCGGCATCCCGCAAGGGTTTGGTACTGACAAGAAGGGCGCTGGGGTCGTCGTCGACTATTAAGATCGTCGAGGGCTGTTTTTGACCGGGGGCCATGCTGGACTCCTCTGTTCGGTGTCTGTATCCCGAGGCCTCAGAATGGAGGGTGTTGCTCCTTCAATCGTTCGTATTCGCGTTGTTCGCAACTGCCATGCTTGGGGCGCAGGGATTCAGGGACATCCGCGAAACGGATGGTGCAATAGCGTTGGGCCTGGCGTCTCCGGTCGAGGTCTTGTTGTTCTTCGAGTTGCTGAAGTCGAACGGTGAGGTCGATGGCTGGAAGATCTTTGCCCGTCGGATTGTCCTGGCGTGATAGAATCGGTTCATCTTCACTGGATCTAGGGTGGGGTCCGTTCAACCGCCAGCGTGTCAACACATCGTCCTGATTGAACACAATGATCAAGCCGAACTGGGAGTAGTCCCAGATCAGTTCTCCCTGCTCCGGGCGCGCCCAGATGGAGCGAGGCAGACCGTATCGATTCCAGATCTCGTCACGCAGCATGCCCACCCGTGGAGTGAGATTCCGGATCGCCGTGATCTGCGCCTGTATCGGAGAAATGTCTTTCTGCTTCCCGGGGCTGCTGTGTCTCGAGAGTGATTCCAGCGCGGTGCGCGGCACGCGCAGCAATCGCCACACCGTGATAAGCCCCGGCGCGCAGTCAGCCGGATGCAGGTCTTCGAAAATCATTTGCGTATCGATAGGAAAGCCGCCGACTTCCTGAGTACGAGTGAAATTTTTGACCTCTTGGACGGCGGCGACGTATGCGCGTTGGCGCCCGTCTTCTATGTTAGGAGCGCATGAAGCTCGCCCTGTGAAGAACACGTCATCCCCGAAATGAAAGAGCGCTTGCTCGGTCCAAAACGGACGATTCTCCGCAGCATGTGTCGTGGAGGTCACCGCAAGACTCAATAATGTGAGGAGAAGGTAGTGAGCCATATGCGCGGCCGGAGCAAGGACGTTGCGGAACGGCACCCTTGCAGTATATCGCGTGAGGCAAAAAATACGACAAAAGAGCGATTATGCACGTCCAGGGATTGTCGGACAGAGATTGTGAGTCGGGTCCGGGGGCTGGACTGTAGAGCCAGGCAGCGGGGCAATAGCTAGTAATTCATGGAGGGAGTCAAATTCTCCCTGCCCGACGAGGCGGGGGCGGCGTGGGCCTTCGGCGGGCTCATTTCGGTGCTCATGAGGCCGGACCCAGGCGGGCAAATGCTCTCCGGCGCGACAGCGCCAGGATTGCGCAGACCCCAGGCCGTTGCGAGGGCATGACAGGTGAGGAGGCTGACCCCTTCCTCGATATTGCTGAAGCGTTCGGTCGATTGAGCCTTGCCGCTCCATTCGATTTCGCCGGTATTTACATCCACGGCCCTGAGGGCAACGGTGGCTGAATAGACGCGCTGGCTGTGAGGAAAGCCGCTACTCCAATCCAGTGCTTCCCAGGAACCCACCTCGGCATTGCTGAAGACCACCAGCCGAGCGCCGACGAGTTTGGCCATTCGCAGCACATCCGTTTCCAGATACTGGTAGCCGGTGAGGCTTACCTTCTGGTCGGCCGCCGCCTGCAACACCTTCGTCTGGTCCACGACGAGAACGCCTTTTTTGAGCAACCATGTACTCGCACTCTGAACCGTGTCCGGACGTCCGCCCCAGACGACCGCCCTGGTGTATGGGGAGGGGAGTTTGGAGTGGAAGCCATCCGTCGTCGGGGTTTCGATGAACGCGTATCCATGGCAACCCGCTGTTGCCAAGAAGAGGAGCGATAGGCAGATGAACAGATTCGCCGGTTTCATGGGTCTCTTCGGAAGAGCATGTGCTGCGAGCACGTCGGGAGCCCAGGATTGTAATCAAGAGACCGTTCGGACGACGGTATTATACATGAACAATTCTACCTACGTCTGCTCTATTCGTCGAGCGGACTCCGCTCTCGAAGCAGGGCGAGGTCCTCTACCCTCACCTACTTACGCGAATTGCGAAAGATCGTTCGGCGCACCGGTCGAGGGGCTAGAGCGGCTGGAACGAGTGCCGAGGCAGGCGGCAGGGATGCGGAACGTGCCTGGAAAAGCGGCGGTTCTGCTCATGGCTGACAGAACCGCCGCAGTCTCACAGGATCTCGACCTGCGGAAAGGCGTTTTGCTCGCCTGTCTTCTGGGGCCGGTCAGCCATGATCATGAGTTGGATGGCAATCAGCGGGAGAAGTGCATAACCGATCAGGATCAACGGGAACTCAATCATGGTGGAAACTCCTTTGTTATGTGGAGCATCCAGTGCAATCTCGATACCGTGCTCTGCTCTGGCCCTAACACGTTGATTCCTATAGCGCTCAGAAGCGCCTTCCTAATAAGCTAAGCTGATGCAACGCAAGAATCGATGTAGAGAACTGTGCAATGAGAACATTTTGCGCTGAGCCGGAAGGCCTAAGGGTAGCCGTCCAAAAGGTAGACGCCGGTCGGGCAAGCGCTCCCAATTCGGATAGAAAACAACGAGCAGGGTTCATAACGAAATGGGGGGCGAAAGCGGGCCCTGCCGGAAGTCCCTGCGCGCCAGGCGTGAGGTACAGGTAGGACAGGAGGGTGATAGCTCCATGACTTGGAGCAATCGCGAAAGAATGGGCGACCGCGTGGGCGAGCGGGTGACCGAGCAGTGCAAGTTGAAGTGGGATGGAATGGTGCCCCCGACACGAATTGAACGTGCGACCCGCGGTTTAGGAAACCGCTGCTC
>OBID01000031.1_pt1 | contig 62802 bp, 50 predicted proteins | sample 1519781 | NCBI WGS metagenome assembly OBID01 (sample SAMEA3991478, study PRJEB22521) | metagenome | biome: anthropogenic terrestrial biome; feature: sewage plant; material: sludge | place: Sweden | collected 2012-09-26 | reverse complement strand
GCGGTTCTTTTAGCAATTTGCCGGGATTCCATGTCGGACCTACCTTTTCCTATGGTTTTACAGATATCATGGGTCTTCGGGGTGAACTCATCTTTTCTCAGAAAGGATCGAAATATACTTACGATGGACCGAGTTATTTTACGATTAGAAAGAATGGTCAGTTTATTACGACCAGTGGTACCCGCAATATGAGCGTGGCGATAAACAATAATTATATTGATGTCCCGCTGATGTTTTACACTTTATTGTTTGAAAGGTTGGATGTATCTGTCGGCGGATATGCTTCCATCCTGGTCGGGTCTACTGGTAGAGGGGATCTGAACTATTCAGGTAAAAGAGATAACAGCAATGCCGTAGTAGGACCTATTAAGTTCCTGTTGGATCAAAATTTCTTTAGAGACAAAGCAGGCACTACTTCTTCGACTGCTACGCAGACCATCAAACTGGAGGGTGACCAAATCGTATTGCCGGAGAGATTGGGGGCTTATTATGAGTATAAGGCCAAACCGGATGGTAGTAAATACAATGTATTGGACTATGGTCTATGTGGTGCCCTTCATTATAGATTGAGCAGTGGATTGTATGCAGGTGTCCGATATCAGTTGGGGTTGTCTGATGTATCAAATGATGATTTTGACATTAGTTATAAGTCCCTCGATCAGGCGAAGGAGTTTAATCTCATTCCGGCTAAATATCTAAATCGAAGTTTGCAGTTTTCTATTATGCTGCAGTTATAGATCGTTTCCTTTCTAGTTTATGCCTACATTAAAAAGGTACATAGAGATCGTGGTGCAAGCTCTGCGCGGAGAAGAGACTGACTACACTCAAGGCAATATGCGGACTGCGATCGTGCTCCTGGCTATCCCTATGATCCTGGAGCTGAGCCTCGAGAGTGTCTTTGCCGTCGTTGATATGTTTTTCGTGGGTAAGCTGGGATCCGGAGCCATCGCGACTGTTGCATTGACAGAGGCTGTGGTCACCCTGATTTATTCTGCTGCGATCGGCTTGAGTACTGCTGCTACCGCGATGGTCGCTCGCAGGATCGGCGAAAAGGATCCCGAAGCCGCCAGTCATGCTGCAGTACAATCGCTTATGATCTCACTGTTGGTCACTACGGTTATTAGTATACTTGGGGTAATCTACGCGGAAGATATCCTAAAATTTATGGGTGCTCAACCCGATGTAGTTGCACAAGGACATATTTTTTCCAAAATCATGCTGGGCGGCAGTGTGGCCATCATATTATTGTTTTTGATCAATGGTATCTATCGGGGGGCGGGTGATGCAGCGATGGCGATGCGCAGCCTTTGGATAGCAAGTGGGTTGAATATCATACTATGTCCCATCATGATCTACGGACTGGGCTCATGGCAGGGGTTTGGTTTGACAGGGGCAGCTATTGCCACCACTATTGGGCGGAGTTCAGGGGTAGTCTACCAGTGTTACCATTTATTTAAAGGAAGAGGTCCAATCAAAATCAAACTGAGCCAATTCAAAATTGATTGGCCGGTCATGAAAGGGTTGATCGACATCGCCTGGCCAGCTACTTTACAATTCGTCATAGCTTCCGGAAGCTGGATCATCTTAGCCAAAATCGTTGCTGAGACAGGTGGTACTGATGCAAGTGCTGGGTATCAGATAGCTATCAGAAATGTGGTCTTTTTTATTCTCCCTGCCTGGGGATTGAGCAATGCAGCTGCCACTTTGGTGGGTCAAAACCTCGGTGCTAAGCAACCAGAACGTGCAGAACAATCGGTATTGCTCACCGCGAGATACAATGTTTATTTCATGATCTTCGTGACCTTGTTGTTCCTTGGCTTGCCTGGTCCTATCATCAGGATATTTTCAGAACAACCTGAAGTAGTCCGTGTAGGCATTCAATCGCTAAGGATCATCGGCACCGGATATATTTTTTACGGGATAGGTATGGTGATGATGCAGGCCTTTAACGGAGCAGGGGATACACGCACGCCAACCTGGATTAATTTTGTTGGGTTCTGGTGTTTTCAGATACCCCTGGCTTATGTCTTGTCTAAACCATTTGGTATGGGGTCGACCGGAGCCTTTATATCGATCCCGGTGGCTGAGACTGCTATTGCATTGGCATGTTATTATTTTTTCAGAAAAGGTAGGTGGAAAGAGATTAAGGTGTAAATCGAGTCCATGATCTCAATAATCTTCGCTCCATTGCGTCTGCCTGCAGGCAAGCCTTTGCTTCTTAGCGCGCCATATATTGATATGATGACAAATTCGTTACGCTTGCCTTTGCTCTTTGCGCGCCATTTAAAAATCAATAACTTTACCTTCAATGATTGAAATAAAACCTATCGAGATCTCTGTCAATGCAACAAAAGAAGCCATCGATAGAAGTTATCTTCATCAGCAACAATACATTTTGCAAGCCGGTAAGTCTGACATAAATGACCGGATCAAAAGGCTAAAACAGCTGCGAAGTGTTTTTGTTGGGTATCGCACACAATTGCAGGAGGCCATGTACAATGACTTCCATAAACCTAAGTCTGAAGTAGATCTGGCCGAAATCTTCGTCGTACTTAACGAGCTCAATCATACCATTAGAAAGTTAAAGACCTGGGCAGGAAAACATCGGGTAGGTACTCCCTGGTTTTTATTTGGTGCCTCGAGTTATGTACACTATGAAGCCAAAGGGCATTGTATGGTAGTATCACCCTGGAATTTTCCTATTCAACTTACACTGGTACCTTTAATTCACTCTTTTGCCGCAGGCAATGTGACGCTCATCAAACCCTCAGAGTTTACCCCGTTTACGATTAAAATAGTCAGGCAAATTGTGGAGGAAGTATTCAGTCCTGAAGAAGCGGTCATCATTGAAGGTGATGCCTCCGTAGGAGCCTATCTTTTGTCTTTAAAATTTAATCATATATTTTTTACCGGCAGTCCAAAAATTGGAAAAAAAGTCATGAAAGCGGCTGCAGACCATTTGTGTTCTGTGACCCTGGAGCTGGGGGGCAAATCACCACTGATTATTGATGCTTCTGCTGACCTGGAGCTGGCAAGCATCTCTACGGCTGCTTCCAAATTTATCAATGCCGGCCAGTTTTGTATTTCTCCGGATTATATTTACATAGAGGCAAGTATCAAAAATAAATTTGTATCAGCTTTTATCGAACAAATAAATTATCGTTTTGGGCAGGATGATCAGGCAAGGGTAGAAGGAGATTATTCGCGTATTGTCAATGGACCTCATTTTTCAAGAGTAAGTACCCTGATCCAGGATGCTGTAGACAAAGGGGCTTCTATACTGTATGGAGGTAAGCTGGGGGAAAAGGAATATATAGGTCCGACAATCCTTGAAAACGTGACAGAAGATATGTCTATTTGTTCTACTGAAATATTCGGACCTATTCTGTACATCAAAACTTTTCAAAACATTCAGGAGGTAATAGATCAAGTCAATCAAGGGGAAAAACCACTTGCCTTATACTTATTCAGCAAGAACAAAAAAGTAAAACAGCAGGTGCGTAAAGAAATTTCTGCAGGGGGAATGGGGATCAACACGATCTCTACGCATTATTACAATTATAACCTGCCTTTTGGAGGTGTTAATAATAGCGGAATGGGGAAGGCACATGGTTTTTATTCTTTCCAGGAGTTTTCAAATGCAAAAGGTGTGTTTTATCAATGGTTGAGCAAACCTGGTATCATGGCGATGTTTCCTCCTTTTGATAAATTGACCAGGAGACTAATTGATTTATTGATAAAAATTCATAGCTGATCTTTGATGTCTATGTCGTTGCCAAACCAGCATTACTTTCGAGCATGTAACTCATCGATATCAATCGCCAGGTACAAATAGGTGCTGATCCTTTCCTCGTCAATGTCCTTTAGTGACTTAAAATCATGATAGGCGACTTGTTTTCTATCTCCCATATCGAGATAGCCGGTCTGATCTTGCAGCAGATGGCCATTGGTAAATCCTAACCGTACACCATCATACATTTTTGTCTTTCCCCAAAGCACCGACCCGGGCCATAAAAAGCAGATGTCTTTATTTATTTTATAGAAGGGCACTTGAAAGGAAAGTCTTTCTCTGGCCTGTGGAGCATGTTCCTGGATGATGGATCGGAGCTTGATCAATAGTTTTCTTTCATCCTCCGGTAAATAATCTATTAAATCAGCAATGTGTTTAAAAGATACATTTTGCATTTTTTGCTTTTCCTTCACAGCAGCCGATGATTTAATTCAATTTATTTAGCCATTAATATTGCTTCGGGGATTTGAGTGATGGGCGTGATGGTCATCTCCCGATAATAGATCTCAGCACCTTCCGATTGAATCTGGATTTTGCCTTTGGTCAACGGGGTCTCTACACCATCCCTGATATGTCTTGAGTTGAGCAAAACCATATTGACTTTGCCATTGATCATATGGATAGCGGTACCTCCCAGGCAATATAGATCCAGGGTGTTCCACTGACCGGTAGGGAGTTCAGGGTCTACGTTTTTCACACAATGTCTTCCAATAGGATTGTCTACATTAAAAGTCATGATTGCTCCCTGCGGGTCATACACATAGTCCCCTTTGGCATTTTTGGTCGCCCTGATATCAAAAGATGCACGATCTAATCCCCAATAGTCTCCGCAATCGTGCTCCTGGACCTGGAATTCCTGTGATCGCATCCAGAATCCCCAGTCCACTCCATGCGGACCCACTGCATGATACAGGATGCCACTGTCCATACGGGATTTGTCTTTTGGAGGCCACTTGAGTGTGCCCCACTTAAACTTGCACTGAAAATGGTAGTTAGCATATTCTTCTTTGGTAGAGATGCCTCCAAATCGCTCTCCGGTGATATGGATGGCTTTGAGCCCGTCAGTTTCAGCTACTGAAAATACATTTTGTACCGGGTTGAGCCCCAATGCAGGTACATCGGCTCTATGTTTGCCATCAGCGTCTAATCCCGGGCCTATATAGACATCCCAATTGCTGAGATCTTTGAGATTAAATAGTTGAATCGTTTTTGTTCCCGCTACAGAAGGAGCACTCTTATGGGTACAATTGCCCATAACCAAAATGGCAGCCAGGATCGTAAGAATTTGTTTCATTGAAAGTTTAAGATTTTAGAAAAGATTTTAAAAATGGAATCAACTGTACTGCTAATATCTGATGATCTTCTTTGCTGGGATGATAAGAGCAACCGCCTGGTACCATCGTCTGGAATTGAAATATTTTTATCGGGGGACGATTGATTTTGAGACTATTGTATCGGAGAGCAATCTGATTTAAATGTCGAATTAATCTGGCTGATTTTTCACCAGATAGCATAGGGCTGGCGATCAGTACGATTTGGGGAGTCCGATATTGAGTATAGACTGTATTGACAAGCTCAAGATATCTGTCTATAAATGTAACCGAATCAAAAGGATTACGATGCTGGACGCCGTCACCATCCGAAAAGTCATTGGTTCCAAGACAAATGCTGACAATATCAGGCGTGTACTCACCAAAATTCCACAATTGAGTGCTATCAGTGCCGAGCTCCAGGTTAGTGTATACATCAGGCATGACAGGTCCCTCACTGTTCCAATTGCGATAAGCGCCTATGCCACTGACCGCACTAAGCATAGGTATTGCATTTAAAGCCCTTGCAGTGATGCATGCATATGAAAAATAGGCATTGTGCTGATCGTACCACTGGCCGGCGCCGCATGAAAGATAGGAAGTATCACTGCCCATGCCACAGGTGATGGAGTTGCCGATGAATTCAATGCGATAAGGTGAAGAAGCCTGCGTGGTCACCAATCGTGGCGCTTCAATGGACTGAATCGATATCCTGCCATTTTGTGCCTCAGTCGCTTTAAATACTTTTACCACATGCCTTTGTTGCAGCTTAGCCCCAATCCTGATACGTTGACCTGCAACATCAGAGATTTTGTATCTTCCTACGTATTGTCCATCTAATTCTATGGAGGCGTATCCATGGTTGCCAGGCCCTGACAAATTATTAAACAAAATGCTACAACTATCTCCTTCGTAATCAAATACAATACCTGAGGCAGAAGTAATCAATTCTAAACCGTTTTCACTTACGAAAGTTCTACCAAAATGACGAATGCGAGCATCCGTCAGCTCATATTTGACAGGGGTAGCATGCTTGCAGCCCAAGCTTATGATCAATGTCACGACTACAAAAAACGTAAAGTACTTACCCATCTTAAAACTTAAAGGGATAAGTTTACAGAATTCAATTCATTATCAGGCAGATATACGGTTAAAATTATACTATTAGATAAAATCGTAAAAAAATCAGTTTTGGGATAAAAAACGGTTTGATGCCAAAATCCATATTTAACCTATCTTTGCCACCTTCCAAAATCGCGGCAAGGGGCCCACTCAAACGCAGTAAAATCGGTATAATTATTGTCAATTATCTAAACTCATCGCAATCGCTAGTAGTATGTATGTATTAAAATTTGGAGGATCCAGCGTAGGTACACCTTCCAGGATCATTTCTGTCATAGATATTCTAAAGGATTATCATAAAAAGAACATTGCATTTACCGTCGTTTTTTCAGCTTTCAGCGGCGTTACTGACGAATTGCTGAAAATGGCCCAGACGGCAGCTCGCGGAGAGGTTACCTACCTGGAAATGTGGGAAAAATTTCATCAACGACACCTGGATGCTATTCATGAACTTGTTGCGGAAGGGGCAGCTCAGACCGAAATAAAGGGTCGGTATACCGAGATGGCTGCGACCTTAAAAAACTTGCTTCAGGGCACCTTTCTGGTGATGGAAGCGTCACCCCGCACGCTGGATTATGTCCTTAGTTTTGGTGAAAGAGCCTCCTGCATGATCATCACTAAAACCATGATTTCCAGAGGATTGGATGCAGAATATGTTGATGCACGGGAGATCATTAAGACGGATAAAAACTTTGGGTCCGCACGGGTGGACTTTGATCTGACCTACAAGTTGATCAGAGAGCGGTATAAAAAGGGCAAAAAGGTCAGGATAGTTACAGGTTTTATCAGCAGTGCCAAAGGCGGCCTTACTACCACACTGGGGAGAGGAGGGTCTGACTATACCGCTTCCCTGCTGGGGGCAGGACTTGGGGCCAAAGCTATTGAGATCTGGACTGATGTCGATGGAGTACTTACTGCAGATCCGCGGCTGGTGGCTAATGCTTTTACCATATCAAAACTATCCTACGTAGAGGCTATGGAAATGTCTCATTTTGGGGCCAAGGTCATCTACCCACCGACCATCAAGCCGGCGATGGACCTGGGCATCCCCATTTATATCAAAAATACTTTCAATCCGAAGTTTGTCGGATCACTTATCACCAAAGACAAGGTAAAGCACCCTCATCCGGTCACCGGCATTTCTTCTATCAGCAAAGTTTCATTATTGACGCTGCAGGGAAGTGGATTGTTTGGAGTGCCGGGGGTAGCGGGTAGATTGTTTGATGCTTTAGCTCAGAAAAGCATCAATGTCATGCTCATCACTCAGGGTTCGTCAGAGTCCTCCATCAGTTTTGCGGTGAGACCTGAAGATGCACAAGCCGCCAAAGAGGCCGCTGATCAGGCTTTTAGCAGGGATATACTCGCCAAGACAGTAGATCCTACCAATATTGAATCCGACCTTTCAGTAGTGGCTTTGATCGGTGAAAATATGCGATATACGCCGGGCATTGCAGGGAGGATGTTCAGATCCTTGGGTAAAAACGGGGTCAATGTAGTCGCGATCGCTCAAGGATCATCAGAACTCAATATATCGGCTGTGATCAATAGAGCCGATGAGGCCAAAGCACTGAATGCATTGCATGAAGGCCTGTTTTTATCAGAGATCAAAGTACTCAATGTATTTATGATCGGTTGTGGGTTGATCGGTGGAACTCTGATCAAACAAATCCAGGCACAATCAGGGTACCTTGACAAAGCTAAACATTTACAGATACGCCTGGTCGGCCTGGCCAATAGCACCAAAATGATATTTTCTGCCCAGGGGTTGGACCTGGGACAGTGGAAAGAATCGCTGCTCACTCAAGGAAGACCTATGAAACTGACCCGCTTTATAGATCAAATGAAAAGTCTCAACCTGGCCAACTCCATATTTATAGATAATACTGCCTCAGAAGAAGTAGCATCGAAATATGACAAAATATTGGACGCCAGTATCAGTATCAGTACACCCAATAAGGTAGCGGCCTCCAGCCCATATCGCAACTACAAAAAACTCAAAGAGATCGCTGACCTACGCGGGGTCCAGTTTCAATATGAGACCAATGTGGGAGCTGGACTACCGGTGCTGTCTACATTAAAAAATCTGATGATCTCAGGGGATCGCATCCTCAAGATTGAGGGAGTGCTGTCAGGGTCGCTTTCATTTATTTTTAACAAATTTAATTCGAAAACCAAATTTTCTGACCTGGTAAAAGAGGCCCGCACTCAAGGGTATACAGAGCCTGACCCCAGAGATGATCTGTCGCTCAAAGATATTAGCCGAAAGATCTGTATCCTGGCCAGGGAGGCGGGTATGCCCATAGATCTTGAAGATGTGCACCTGGAAAAAATATTGTCTGACAAAGCGACACGTGCGCGCACGGTGGATGAATTTTTAAAAGTGTTGGAAGCGGACGAAAACAGGTATACCCAGATGATCAAACAAGCTGAAGACCATGGTTGCAAAATCAGGGTCATCGCTAAAGTAGAAACCGGCCAACCAGTCACCGTAGGCTTGCAGGAAGTAGGACCTGAAAATCCATTTTACCAACTGGGAGGCAGTGACAATATGATCGTATTTACCACAGAGAGGTACCATGAAAGACCTCTTGTCATCAGGGGGCCAGGCGCCGGAGCAGAAGTGACAGCTGCAGGCGTATTTGCAGAAATTATTACAATTGGAGATTATTTATCAGGATATGGGTATTGAAAAAAAGAAAGCATTTGCACCGGCTACGGTGTCGAATATATGTGTCGGATTTGATGTAATGGGCTTTGCCATGGAAGCTCCAGGAGATGAGGTGATCGCCAGTGTGACGACAACTCCCGGGGTTCAGATCCTATCTACCAACCATGCTAAGATCCCTATGGACGCCAAGCTCAATACCGCCTCGGTCGCCGTACAAGCTATGCTGGACAAGTTAGGTGATCATCAAATAGGTATTGGGTTGGAAGTGATCAAAAAAATGCCGGTTGGTACTGGTATGGGCTCCAGTGCAGCCAGTGCTGCTGCAGCTCTTGTAGCGGCCAATGCCTTGTTGGGAGATCCTTTTAGAAAGCCAGATTTGTTGGAGTTTGCTGTCAAAGGCGAAAAAGCTGCCGATGGGGCTGTACATGCTGATAATGTAGCGCCATCTTTGCTGGGTGGTTTTGTCCTGATCCGGTCTCTTGAGCCTAGTGATGTGATCCAGTTGCCTATACCATCAGACCTGTATGTAGCATTGTTATTTCCGCATATCACCATTCTCACAAAAGAAGCAAGAGGCATATTATCTCCTTATGTTGACATGAAAAAATTTATTCAACAAACTGCCAATATGGGAGCTGTGGTAGCTGCCTTGTATCGTCAGGATTGGGAACTGCTCCGCAGGTCCTTGATCGATGTAGTGATCGAACCTCAGCGTGCTAAACTCATTCCATTCTTGAGCGAAGTAAAAAAAGCCGCCTATGAAGCAGGAGCAATCACTTGTTCAATTTCAGGTGCTGGACCAGCTATATTTTCATTAGCTCAAGGTATAGCACAAATACAAAAAATACAAGATGCAATCGAAGTGGTGATGCATGATATCAAGGTGCCTTTTGATATGCATATTTCCAAAATCAATCAGAAGGGGAGTGTATTGATGGAAGGGAAATAGAGATCATTTCAGGCAAAAGCTCAAATCGCGCAAAGTCGCAAAGAATGACACTTTATACCTAGATATTTCGCGCAAAGTCCTGCCTACTGACAGGTAAGCGCTAAGAATTAAGCTTTATTTCATCACAGTTTTTGACCTTGACTAAGTTATTTTTCTGACTTAATACTGGATCAAAAGTTAATCCCACTTTTTAGGAAGCGAAATGAGGCAATTCGAAGTGATCCTTTTGGGTCAATTTTCTCATCTTCTCCCGTACACGATCACATTGGCAGTTCCACCTCGCAGTCTTCCTACAGTCTTATATCTAAACTCTATACGATCTATTCTGCGCTCTCCTCCGGGTAGATCTATGACCCGGCTCTCTCCGCCCTGCCGGATATTTTCTTTGACGGACACATCGAATCGCTCGCCGTTTTCAAAGATGACATCAAAGTCACCTATGTGCAGTGGCGCATCAACGACTTTAATCTTGAGTTTAGAGTACCAATCGTTACCATGGACTTTGATGACATCTTTGTCTGAAGTAAACTTGACCGAGCGTTCTCCGATGACAGACCAGTCTCCTGGTAGGGTAAAGGACAATGTCAACCATACCACTATGCCTAAAAGCAGGGTGATTTTTGAATAAAGTAGTTTTTTCATAATTTATTGAAGTTTAAGTATAGATAGTTTGAATGAATAAAAGTTTAATCAGGGTCCAAAAATATAAATCAGAATGGCGAACCACAACCCTTTCATCATTCATGTTAAAAAAAATCTATTGTCAAACATACACATTGTATTCATCCATTCTCTACATTTGTCGGGTGTTACCACAGGTTTTAGGCCATATCGAGTCCTTTATAAGCAAAGATCTGCTTTCTCCCAGGTCATTTCAACCTATTCGCTGATCCACGCGGCGAAGGATTTTATCATTTTCTTAAATAAATAATAGTCTTCGTTGGATTTATTTCAATCTAATCTATGTTATTCAATCCATTGCTATAAAAGATGAACCAGGAAAATCAAACATCAGAAACCATAACAGAACCAGAAGTACCGATCACTATTGTGGTCGCAGGACCTGAACATGCAGAATTTGCGGAGGACATTTGTCTGATGATCGAAGACTCTGCCAAAGCCCGTAAGACCGGTATTGCGAAGAGATCACCCGAATATATTATTAAGAAATTAAACAATGGAGACGCGGTGATTGCATTACAAGGCAAGAAATTGGCTGGATTCTGTTATATCGAGACCTGGAGTCACGGTCAATACGTGGCCAATTCAGGTTTGATAGTCAACCCGGATATGCGCAAGGGAGGCCTGGGTAGAGAGATTAAGATCAAAGCATTTAATCTGGCCCGTGACAAATATCCCTATGCTAAAGTATTTGGTATTACCACCAGCCTGGCTGTAATGAAAATCAATACGGAGCTTGGATACAAACCGGTTACTTTTTCCGAACTGACTCCAGACGATGCTTTTTGGCAGGGCTGCAGCAGTTGCCCCAACTACGATATCCTTCAGCGAAATGAGCACAAAATGTGCCTTTGTACCGGTATGTTGGCACCATCCAAAATGGAAGAAATGCCTTATGACCTATCCCGAATGATTATTAATGACCTAGCTCAAAACAATGGCTCAATCTGATAAAGTAATACTGGCTTATAGTGGAGGGCTCGATACCTCCTATTGTGTAAAATATCTCCAACTTGAAAAAAACCTTGAAGTACACTGTGCGATTGTCAATACAGGCGGTTTTACAGATGCTGAACTCAAAGGGATAGGTGCGCGTGCCAAACAAATGGGCGCAGCCTCTTTCAAAGTATTGGACTATACTCAAGAATTTTATCAACGATGCCTTCGATTCTTGATCTATGGCAATGTGCTGCGCAACAATACTTATCCACTATCGGTATCAGCAGAGCGGGTATTCCAGGCACTGGCCATTATCGAATACGCTCAGAAAAAAAGGGTCAAATACATCGCTCATGGCAGCACCGGTGCTGGCAATGATCAGATTCGCTTTGATTTGATATTTAATATACTGGGCTCTGGTCTTGAAGTGATCACCCCGATCCGCGATCTCAAACTGTCACGCCAGGAAGAGGTAGATTATCTCAAAAAGCATGGAGTAGAAATGTCCTGGGAGAAAGCTCAGTATTCGATCAACAAAGGGCTTTGGGGTACCAGTGTAGGCGGCAAAGAAACATTGACCTCCAATCAGTACCTGCCTGAGTCAGCGTTCCCCTCACAAGTGACAGCAACAGAGCCCAAAGAGATTACTTTGCAATTTACCCAAGGTCAGCTCACAGGCATCAACAATCATCATTACGCCAACAATGTAGAAGCTATTCAGGCACTTTCCGCCATAGCCTCCCCTTTTGGTATTGGTAGAGATATCCATGTAGGTGACACGATCATCGGCATCAAAGGCCGTGTAGGTTTTGAAGCAGCTGCTCCATTACTTATCATCAAAGCCCATCATTTGCTTGAAAAACATACGCTGGGCAAATGGCAGCAATATTGGAAAGAACAAATGGGCAATTGGTATGGTATGATGTTGCACGAAGGGCAATATCTCGATCCTGTGATGAGAGATATAGAATCTTTCCTGGAGCATACCCAGGAGCGGGTCAATGGGACTGTATTTATCAAACTGTATCCATATCGGTTTGAACTGCACGGTGTAGACTCACCCCATGATATGATGCGTAGTAAAATGGGTCAGTATGGCGAAATGAATAATGCCTGGAGTGGGGAAGATGCCAAGGGATTTACGAAGATAGCTGCAATAGCTGGCAAGATTTACGGGGCGAGTAAGTAAGTTATTGAATTTGACTTTTCAACAAATTTTGAGTCCTAGACTGGAATCAAATCTGAAAGAATAAATACTTAATTTTATTGCATGAAATTCAGAATTGAATCCCTGATACTTTTTGTCCAAAATATAGAACTACTTAAAAATTTTTATACTCAGGTTTTTGAATTTGAAGCCCTGGAAGAAATTCCAAAGCAATGGGTTTTATTGAAAGCAGGGTCCTGCAATATCGGCTTGCATCAAATTGGTGAAGCATATATGCATTTGGATCCTGCGTCTGCTGCGTCGGAAAGTAATACTAAGATTGTATTTGAAGTGGATGAAGATTTATTCTCGTTAAGAACTGATCTGTTATCCCGAGGTGTGCGTTTGAAGGAGACCCAGGAGTGGGAAGGATATGATTATATAATTTGTGATGGCGAGGATCCCGAAGGCAATGTATTTCAATTAAAGCAAAGGATATCCAGGATATAAACAAGTCCTTGAAGGTATGTTACCGAAACATTGATCTGTATGGGTAGGGATGATACGAAAAAATGGGCTGAGTCAGATTATCAAAATTAAAACTCAATTGCATTGAACCTTTTTTATATGGACATTATCAAAAATTGGGCAGAAATTCGTGCTCATTTCAACAAGAGCTTTTCATCTAACTTTCATGTGTCAATTGCATCAGTCGACAAAGAAAATAATCCGACTACGACACCTATAGGGTCACTATTTCTCAATAAGGACCAGACAGGTTTCTACTTTGAGAAATTTCCTTCAAAACTTCCGGCCAATGAGAGATTTAATAAAAATATTTGTGTTTTGGCCGTTAATAGTAATACCTGGTTTTGGCTAAGTTCACTATTTAAAGGAAAATTCAAAGCTGACCCTGCAATAAAATTATATGGACAACTGGGTGCCAGGAGAACAGCAACCCCAATTGAAAAAAATCTATTAACCAGGAGAATGAAGCTCACTTCGGGTTTAAAAGGAAATAAACATCTATGGGATAATATGGAGGAAGTACGAGAAATATATTTTACCAAAGCAGAAGGAATCAATCTGGGTAAAATGACAGAGTCATTACATTTATAGGAAGCCGTTACATGGAAATTTTAAATTGGTTGAATACTTTATGATCTGGTAATTACTTTGAAGATGGAATAATACTTACAGATGCTGTTCATGCTTTTTATCCTGGCTAACAGAAGAAAGCCCTGATTTCGAGATCAAGTTTATAGGTAATTAGCCTACCCGGAATTTTTATTGCTGATAAAATAATATTAATCTGAGAATAAGGAGTTTGCAGGGAGGGTCGAAGGATGGACTCAATAATATTAGTTAATTAATTAAGAATTTAACAAATGCAAAGTAATAATGGTAATGATAAGCATTGATATTCAGTACATTAAAATTTGTTTCATTTTCATTGAAGAATGGGCTGACATTCATCCTACATCTTACACTACCTATAGATTGCCTTAAACCACCAATCAAAACAACCTTTATTAATACCTATATTCATGGCAAAAAAAGTTATTATTATGGGCGGCGGTATTGCCGGCATGACCGCAGCCCACGAATTGATCGAAAGAGGATTTGATGTTGAAATATATGAATCCAATACCAAATATGTTGGGGGAAAAGCGCGGTCTGAAGATGCTACAGTAGGACCTTTCAATAATATTCCGGGTGAGCATGGGTTTAGATTTTTTCCGGGCTTCTACAGACACCTTTCGCATACCATGAAAAGAATTCCTATTGGGTCAGGAACAGTATTTAATAATTTGAAGAAGACCGAAAAGATAATGTTTGCGAGAGACGGCAAGGAGCCCTTAACAGCTTTGGTTCACTTCCCACTGACTGCTTTTGATGTAGACCTGGTCTTTAAAACCTTAAATGGGGCACCTGCAACAGGATTGTCTTCTGGAGAAAAGGCTTTGATCAAAGAGAAATTATTTCAATTATTGACTTCGAGCAATACCAGATTTAATGATGAATACGAGCAGACCGGTTGGTGGTATTTTGTAGAAGCTGACGATAATAGCCCTACTTATCAAAATTTATTTGCAGATGGTCTTACCAAATCACTGGTGGCTGCGCAGGCCAAGACCATGTCTACCCGTGTCGGAGGTTCGATTCTCCTTCAATTATTATATTCGATGGCGGATCCGACTATGGCGCCAAGCAGAGTACTAAATGGTCCTACCAATGAACAGTTTTTAATCCCCTGGTATGATTATTTACTTACCAAAGGGGTGGTCTACCACAAAAGTCATGAAGTACAAAGTATTAATCTGGTCGGTTCTCAGATAATCAATATCACTGTGAAAGATGAAATCACAAATACCATACTCAATATTAAAGGGGACTATTATTTATTAGCAGTTCCTGTGGAGAAAGCCTCGACCTTATTGAATAATCTAATTACTTCGAGAGATCCGGTATTATCTAATCCGGCTCTATTAGCAGCCAACGTTGAGTGGATGAATGGAGTTCAATTTTATTTAAATGCAGATTTGCCACTCAATGATGGTCATATCGTACATAGTAATAGTGCGTGGGCCCTCACCTCCATTTCACAAGTACAATACTGGGCACCTAATTATGACATAAATATGGCTACAGGGGGTTTGGTCAAAGGAGTTTTGTCAGTAGATGTTTCAAATTGGGATGCTATATTCAATGGTAAAACGGCTAAAAACTGCTCCGAATTAGAATTGGTAACTGGGATATATGATCAATTACGACAAAGTCTTGCCTTATCTTCAACTCCACTGCCAGCAAATATGAATACTATAGTTGTGGGATATCATATAGGTAGTAGTTTAAAACGCGTAGCGCCAACTGTATTGGTAAATGAAGAACCTCTACTGGTCAATGTAGTCAACTCTTGGGGATTAATGCCGAAATCATGGAGTACAATTACCAATTTGTTTCTGGCCGGAGATTATGTACGCACCAATACCAATCTTGCCTGTATGGAGACTGCTAATGAATCTGCCCGCAGAGCCGTCAATTGTATTATAGATGCTTCCGGTACAGGCAAACCCTATGCTAAGGTATGGAAATTGAGGTCTTGGAAAATGCTCATGCCCTATAAATGGTGGGATAAAAAAAGATATACTAAAGGATTGCCCTATAAAAGCAAATACCCGTGGTGGTTGCATGTTATAGCCTTCATTTGGGCAATCCTATGCATCATTGCTTGGGTTTTCCTCTATCTATTTACCTTAATATTTGGGCCCATTTAAAAATCAAAAAAAATGAACATCATGCAGTGGCTGGAAAACCTATGCCAGCATAATCAATATACTTATAAGGATATAAGCCGATCACGATTAATCTGCCGGGGCAATGCTATTACAATAGTGTATATGATTTTCTATGGGATCATTAGTTTTTTGATTGGTTTTCATCATGGGGTGTGGATACAAATCTGGCTGGTATGCTTGTTTGCAGTTGCATTTATCTTATTGAAACAACGGGTTGCGCTCGACCTGGTAGGCAATTATATTCCGGCAATAGGGTTTATAGGTGTGGTAAGTTTATGCTTTTATTCCGGTGGACTGGATTCTCCGGTCCTTCCCTGGATCAGCTTAGTGCCTATCGTTTCTCTACTCTTTACCCATCAGCGATGGGCTATTGGTTGGCTTATTTTTATACTGGCTTTTATATTAATTTATAGGATATATCTGATGCCTTTGATCCAGGTAGAAATAGGCTACAACAACAGGTATAAAGATTTTTTTTATTTAAGCAGCTTGTTTGGCCTCATAAGTACTTATTTATTATTTAATCTTATCTACAAAAGGTCTATTATTCAAATCAACGAAGTGCTGGAGAGCAAAAACCTGGAGATCGAATTGCAAAACACCGCCCTTCAAGATCAATCCAGACACATAAAGACTCATTTGGAACAAATTGAAGTAGAAAAAGCAAAGTCCGATGAATTGTTAAAAAATATCCTGCCTGAAAACATAGCTGAGAGCCTAAAGGTGAATGGAAAAACAGAAGCCAAATTATATGAGAATGTATCTATTCTTTTTACTGACTTTGTAGGATTTACCAAATATTGCGAGACCATTAGTCCACAAAAACTGATCAGTATCTTACACCAATATTTTCAGGCGTTTGATGACATCACTGAAAAATACGGTCTCGAAAAAATTAAAACGATTGGTGATGCCTATATGGCAGTGAGTGGACTGCCTGATTCTAGTCCCGATCATGCAGTCAATGCTGTAAAAGCGGCTATAGAAATGAGGCATTTCGTGGAAAATTACAATGCCAATGCGGGTAAGTCGGAGCAGGAGCACCATAGTTCACCAACATTTCAGGTGAGAATAGGCATTCATTCCGGAACGGTCATTGCCGGAATCATCGGAAATAAAAAATTTGCATTTGATATTTGGGGCGATGCAGTAAATATCGCTGCCAGAATACAACAAATCGGCGCCCCTCAAAAAGTAAGTTTGTCCCAGACTACTTATTCATTGGTAAAAGATCTTTTTCCGTGTGAATACCAGGGAAAGATCAATGCTAAGAATAAGGGAGATTTGGATTTGTATACTATCCGGTAATCCAATAAATTTTGGAAGTTAATGAAGGGTTATTCTTTCAGCATACAGATTACACGAACTGCCAGGAACATAGTCGCCTATGTAAAATTTTTAATCCGCTATAAGACCCGGAGGATAACTTTCTTTTAAACTCAAATAGCTGCTACTTTGTTTGTTTATACTCTTCAAATGCCCTGGCAATATTCGCTTCCTGATGATCACCTCCGTGGACCAATACCCGGTAACGAAGCACCAAATTGTCTCCTTTTTTCATAAAAGTCTCCTCGTTATTCTGAGGCCAGTACATGGGTGTAGGTGAAATAAATCCATAATCTCTGGTAAACCAGGGAGAGGGAAACCAGGGGTTGGCAGGATGTTGCAGAATAGCCAGGCCTTCAATCATATCACCTCGTTTCCCATAATAATCAATCCATGCTGAGCTTTTACCAAATGTTTCTTTTTCTCCTGTAGCGCCTTCGGCATTAATCATAGTCCCTCCATTCTTCACAGATAAGTCAGCTGCCATGCGAGCACTAAACAAAGAGTGATTCGTTTTTTTAATGTGGACCTCCATCAAAGGTTCCATATTAATTTCTACATCGATCTGCCGCAGCGTCGCTGAAGGAGCAGTAATAATAAATTTTCGGGTGTCTTTAATAGGAGATGCAGCTCCGGGACGACTCCATATACATTCATCCGTAATGATTACAGTATCCCCACCTTCTTTGATTATTTCAGCATTGATGGAGATGATGCGACCACGTTCTAATCCTTCTTGCCAATAGTTTCCACCATTGACCTGATCACAGCCAAAAAACAATGAACTGTGATGAGGGTATTCTCCATTTCGCATGGAAGTAACTGAGCCTCCCGAACCCGGGCCATTGACCGGGTAGAAAAAAGGATATTTCTCGTCAGAAGAAAAAATGTAGCTGGTGAAATATTTTCCTTCAATAGTCACATTGATCTTAGATCCAATTTTGACAGCATTAATTTTTGTACCCCATACTGCCTGTGAGGTCATGAAGCAGCTAATGAAAAGGAATAGTTTTATTTTATTAATGATGTTCATCAGGACATTTTTATATTTTTGGTTCCATAAGGAGCTCGTTGAGGACGGGATAATAAAGCGTTTGCTTCCGGGTCGTTTACAAATACTTCTTTGTCTGGATTCCAGGTCAGTTTTCGGCTAAGTTTCATAGCAATATGCGTCAACAAACAAACACTGCATGCCCGGTGACCGATCTCTGCCGGAGAGATTGGCGTTTTACGGCTTTTGATACAATCTAGCCAATTGCCATGTTGGTCTTCGCTGACATATAAATGTGTTTCATTTGCACCGATTACTGAAGTGAGTATTTTGGGGTCACTGGCATCCAGTGCTTTGCTGCTCTTTTCCTTTGACACCGGATCACTTGGAGATGCGGTATAACTACCTCTGGAGACAAATATCCAGCCTTCAGTTCCTTCATATCTAATCCCATTTGGATATCCGCCACTTGTATACATGGTTACACCGTTTTTATATTCTGCTTTTGCCATAAAATCTCCATGGACATTCCATAGGCCTGATTTTGGGAATTCGGCAACTGCTTCAATGGAAATTGGGCCAGTATACTCCGTATCCATACCCCATGCTGCAGAATCAAAATGGTGTTGTCCCCAACCAGTGATCATACCGGCACCGAATTGTTCGCATCTAAGCCACCCCGGACGATCGGTCATACTATTTTGAGGATGAACGCGTATTTCTGTATAATAAACTTCCGGTGTGGATCCGAGCCACATATTGTAATTCAGATTTTTAGGGATCGGCATCTCAGAGGCATCCGGGCCGGAAGGATCACCAGGAAGTCCGACCCTTACAGTATGCAATTTGCCTATTCTTCCATTGCGAACAAGTTCTGCAGCGATTCTAAACTGAGCCGTAGATCGTTGTTGAGTGCCTACCTGCAAGATGGTGCCCTTTTTTTTGATTACATCAGCCAGCATGCGTCCTTCCTCTATCGTCAATGAAGTGGGCTTCTGTACATACACATCTTTTCCGGCTAAGGCAGCTTCGATGGCGGGTTGAGAATGCCAATGGTCCGGGGTCGAAATGATCACGGCATCGATATCTTTATTCAAAAGCATGTCCCGGTAATCTCCGTAAGTCTTGACATCGACATAATTGGTCTTACCTGTTTTCTTAGTATAAAAATTTTCAATAAACTGCTTGCCCTTGACTGCCCGATTGGAATCGACATCAGCCACGGCGATTACCCGGGCGACATCAAATGGAAGCGTATCCTTGAGATCGTGAGTCATCGCGATCCGACCGAATCCAATTTGGGCGATATTAATCTTATTGCTAGGAGCATTTCTCCCAAATACAGAAGATGGAACGATGGAAGGCAGTGCTATGGCGACGGAAGTTTGAAGTGTTTGGTTTATAAACTCCCTCCTTCCTAATTTGGATTTCTTTTTCATGTTTTGATATTTTGACAATGAATATAAAAAATTTATGCTCAAATCTAAATGATATTTTACAATCAATATCCAAAAAGGACCCTGAAGTCAAATAAGCTCAATCGCGAAATGACGGAGGGCGTTTATTCATCATTCAAAAGACCAATTCACCAATATGCTTAAACTCTCATATCCATCAATCACCTTCAAACTACCGGACTCTTTTTTGACTCCATACACCGCTCTTGGAAATTCTAGCTCCTGACCCAGTACCTCATCAGAAGCACTTTCCAATAACTCATTCATTAAGTTCGCCAATACCAGTTTACGAGGTGCAATACAGCCCATCAAATCAGGCAAATCATACCCCCTTAATACTCCGGCTATACCCCAGGAAAAATCAACTTCGTAAGGATGATGATAACCACCTCCTTCGCGGGCCGTCAAGCCAATTTTGTGTATCCTGTTCATGATGATGGAACGATAGGAGATCAATGGACTGATGAGTATAACCGACTTTATAGAAAGATCGAATACAGCGGCATGGAGCAGAGGCAAGCACATTTCTTTATTGGCAACAGCAACGATCTGTAATGGATCTACTCCCGTGTGTAATTTGAGATAATTTACCACCCTAACGATATCTCCTGCCTGGATCCCCACCAGGCTCCGCCCAATCAGTACACCAGTATAAGCATCTGCCATACCTCGGGTTACGCTGCAAACGGTTTCACCCACCCCCAGGAGATCTGCTGCTGCGACGATATAACCTTTCATTACCAATTCTTCTATCTCGCCACCTGGTTTTGCTTCCTTTGCTTTTCCATCAGCATGGAGATAGACTATTGCCCGATGCTTAGGCTTAAGATCATCAGGAACGAAAAGCAAAAAAGGTATAGCATAGTCTCCCTCACCAGGTAATGCATATTTGTTCACCGTGTATCCATTGCGTTGGTAACGGCCATTGATGATAGGTTCCACATTTTCACAACAGGGCTTGATATATCCTGATATTTCTTTTGCTTTTTCCCGGACGGAGGCCAAATGTTTTGTTATACTTTTTCTTGATAGTTCAAGATGTTCTATCAATTTCTGGCTTGACTTTTTATTGATATCAAAAACCATATTCCCCCCGATAGAAGTCGCAATCTGGCCGCTAGCTGTCACTAATAATTCTTTGCCCGGTATGATCTCGGCTTCTACCTCAGCAGGATCTCCTGGCATATTAAAGTGTTTCATGAAGAAGGAGTAGATAGCTAATCTTATTTTCGGTGTCAACCAATGTTTGGAGTCATCTTCTACCATGTCAAGTTGATCGGCGGCTCCAAATGAAACGTATGCTTTCTTAGCTTCACGGTATGTGTCACGAGCACCTTGCAGACTCAGATATTCATCACGAGAGGTAAAAGTTAAAAGGGTTGGCTTTGGCGCCCGAACTTCTAAAAGATCTTCAACCGTGATTCCTTTTTTTAGTCCATGGATAAAAAAGGTCTCTGCATCCTGAGTTCCTTTCATTTCACTCACCCTTCTGCAAGTGTTGGACCAGCTGCTGGGTATGGATACCTTGACTCTTGGATCGAGTGCTGCAAGATAGTTGGTCACTGTCCCACCTCCGGAAAACCCGGTCACTCCGATACGTTCGGGATCGACTTCTGATCTTGATACTAAATAATCAATTGCCCGGATGCCATCCCAGATAAAATATTTTGCTGAAGATTCACCGGATAAAAAACATAAGTTTCCAAAATAGCTATGTTCGATCACACTATACCCAATGGAGGAAAAATTTATTTTGGGATCAAAATATTGAACGTGCTCCCCTTGCCCAAGTGGATCAATCGTAAATACGATCATGCCTTTTTTAACCAAATTTTGAATTATAACCTGATCTAGTGGTTCATGGTAAGACTCTTGTTCATGCCCAATGAGATTTAACACTGCTGGTAAGGTAGTATTTCTATTTTCCGGAATAAAAAGACATCCTGTTACATAAAATCCGGGCCTGGATTCAAATAGTATTTTCTCTATTCGATAGCCATCTTTATTAATGATACCGGTAATCTTTGGATTTAATGGCGTTTTTTCAGGAAATATACCAATCGATTCTAATAGCTTGCCTTTCATTTTTATTTGACGGTCCTGCCAATCCCTCTTAGTGTGTAATTGTGCAATTTCTCTGTCGCGCGCTTCATACAATTTTGAAGCAAGACTATTCAAAAAGTTAGTGCGCATACTGCCCGGTGCGTTCCATCGAATCCAATCATGAAAAACATTCAGATTTTCTTCCTCCACTGGTTTAAGATCTACCTTAATATTTACCGATTTTGATTGAGCGACAACGATGTGTACATTGACGATAAAAATAAATACTATGTTGAAAATGATTGATGAAATGAAAGTCTGCTTCATACCTTTAAAATAATAATTTATTTGGTGAATTGACTTTCAGATGGTGTATAGGGCTTGCTAAGTATTGATAGCTTTCCTGGCGAACCTGGAGAAGACGGTCCAAATCCTACAGAGTAAAATTTTTTTCCTTTTAAATAAAAATGACCTACATATTCTCCGGAAACTTAAACTCTAACACAGAAGGCTTAAAACTTGCAGAAGCTTCCACTTTGTCAGCTTTGAATACGAAATAGATCGCGTGGAATCCTTTTGTAAATTTTAAATCTGACATGCCGCTCAACTCTTTTGAACCTGCTACACCGTCACTGGGACTCACCATCAATTCACCTATTTGTGTGCCGTTTTCCGGATCATCCAGTCTAACTTCTATTTTGCCTGTAGTGCTGGCAGTATAATTCATCATGACTCCTTTGAGGTCTTTAAAATCTATGTCATTCAATCCGATATAATCATTGTGATGCAGGGTGATAGTCTTTGCACCATTGGCTTCATTTGTGGTGACCTTGCTGGATTTGATATCTGCATCGGTAGCTTGGATTAAACTATTTTTTAAAGTCCAGGCAGCTTGATTGGATAGAGCAGGGATCCCATTATAACCTCTGTCCGTATAGCTTGCGGAGATCACATAATTGCCCTTGCCGGAGGATTTGACATCCACCACCCCACTGAGCATATTGGAGATAGCCGTTTTATTGTCCTGCGAACCCCCGGCAAAAGAGAGTATATAATTGACCATTTGTTTCACTTCTCCTTCACTGAGTTGAGGGTGGGCTGCCATGGCACGGTCGCCCCAGTTGCCAGTACCACCAGTGATCACTTTATGAGCCAGTACCTTATCTATGCCTTCTTTACCTTGATAGCGTTGGGCGACCTGGGTATAGGAGGGTCCATTGATAGCCTGGGTCGGGCTGTGGCAGGTCTTGCAATCTGACTTTTCAATTAACAGACGACCAGATTCATTGGGTGATTGATTCATGCCTGCCAGGTGTCCACTTGCCTGGAGCGCGGCCAGGTCCTGGCCTTCCTGGATAAATGCAGAGGAGACCTGGATATTAGCAGGACTAAGGGTGCCGGTTTCGTTGGACCCATCTTCTTTATCTTGAATGGAGATAGAATAGGGTATTTTTCGACCTGGCCAGAAAAAAGTCTTATTGCCAAAAACTTCGATATCTACCAGAGGCATATCATTGCCTACTTGAATTTTGGTATTGGTCTGGGCTGTGGCGCCACTTTTATCATTCACTCTAAGTTGAAGATCGTAGGTCCCGGGTGATGGGATCTCGATTTTTGCTTTTAACCCTTGGGCCTTTTCTGCCCCATTGATCAGCCAGGTGTAGCTAAGGTCATCGCGATCCGCATCTGAGGATTCACTGGCATCGACATTGACGGTCATTGGTGCTGCCCCATTATATTTATCCACACTAAATTTAGCCACCGGCCTCCGATTACCTCCATTAAAATCGATTTTGAATAATTGAGCATCTTCATTTTGCGCAAACCATTTGGTACCATAGTTGAGTACATAGAGCGATCCATCTGGCCCAAACTTCATGTCCATCGGGTTGGCAAAAGTGGTGCCCTCCATAAATCGATCGAACTTGATAAAGTTGTTTTCTTTGTCGAGACTCACGACATAGATCCATCGGCGCATCCATTCGTAGATGAATAATTTACCATCAAAATAATCAGGAAAAGAGCCTGCAGCAGGAGTATAATCATCTTTATAGTATACCGGTCCACCCATTGGATTTTTACCTCCTATCTCTACAAAAGGGAATTCACGACTGCGATCATAAGAGTACCAGACTTTTGGAGCCTTGTATGGAGGCAGGTCTGTCATACCGGTATTGTTAGGAGAATTATTGACTAAATGGTTTGGGTCAAAGAGTGGACCACTTTTTTGGGTAGCAAAGTCATAGTCATTGTATGAGTGACCATTGCCACGAACATAGGGCCATCCATAATATCCGCCGCCTTCTCCTGCCTGACCAAAAAAGTCATAGCCCTTAGGTCCGCGACCCAGGCTGTCTCGTCCTGCATCGGGTCCTACATCACCCCAATGCACCAGTTTTCGCCGATCATCTACGGAAAATCTAAAAGGATTGCGACAGCCCATTACGAATATTTCAGGCCTGGTCTTAGGCGTGCCGGGTTTAAAAAGATTGCCTTCAGGGATTTCATAGCTGCCGTCGGGCAAAACCCTGATGCGAAGTATTTTTCCGCGGAGATCATTGGTGTTGGAAGAAGATTTTTGAGCATCCCAGGGCATGCGACCCGGCCTCTCGTCGATCGGATTGAAACCATCAGAAGCAAAGGGATTGGTATTGTCACCCACTGAAATATACAACAATCCATCTCCTCCGATTTTAAGATAACCTGCACTGTGACAACACTCGTCTCGTTGCACAGGAATCTTGAGTATGATTTTTTCGGAAGCCATATCCAGGGACTTATCTTTTAATACAAATCTCGATACATGTTGTGTCGGAATATCACCTACCGGAGAATAAAACATGTACACATAGTGATTGGTCTCATATGCGGGATCCAAAACTATTCCTAATAGGCCATCTTCGTACTTGGTATGTACAGGCATCCTGGTGATATATTCGATGAGGCCGGTGGATGGATTGTACAATTTGATATTGCCTTTTCGCTCTGCGATCAGGACGCTGCCATCTTGCATGATATCCATTTGCATGGGCTCATCAAGGTTAGCGGCCAGCACCGATTTTTCGAACCGGTTTTCTTCAGGAATGGCGATGGTATAAGCCTTGGAATAATCCAGTTTTTTATGATCCATGGCATACTCTATGCCGCCGAGGAGGTGCCCGAGAAAGGCGGGCTCTATATAGGAGCTGTCAGTATGGCCGAGACCGGTATAAAATGCCCGTCCTCCATCAAACTCGTGATACCAGGCGATAGGATGATTACCCTGCATATTACCCCCTTCATAAGAAGTCTCGTCTAACGAGGCAATCACATGGAGATCCGGCTGTACATCCCGGTAGTTGTACCACTCATCCCACCTTGACCAGACCGATGGCAAGTCCTTACAGGCTGCCGATCCATCACAAGTGATCTTGATGGCGGCATTGGCTTGCTTGGGATGGCTGTGAAAATAGGCTCCTGCCAGTTTGCCATACCAGGGCCAACTATACTCCGTATCGGCAGCAGCGTGTACTCCCACATATCCACCACCTGCCTGGATATATCGCATAAACGCTGCTTCCTGCTGACTATTGAGAATATCTCCGGTAGTACTCAAAAAAACGATGGCAGCATATTGGCTTAGAGATTCATCTGTGAAAACAGTTGGGTCTTCGCTTATACTTACTTCAAAACCGTGTTCCTGACCAAGTTTTTTGATGGCTGCCTGACCCGGTTCGATGGAGGCATGTCTATACCCTGTAGTATAAGAAAACACGAGGATATGATGCCCCCCCGTAGAGGTGCAGGACTGTTGGAACGGAGCTATAAAAACCAAAGTAAAAAGGAGCAGCAAAAACATTCGCATGATGACAAGTATTAAGGTTTAATGTAAGGAGGGTAAAAATAGGCCTATTTTATTGTAAAAAATACTCATAAAAAGCACAAAAACTATCTGTCTACGACACATCAGGATGGATGAAGCCGGATACCGGATCAGCTTTGATTAAGATTGGATTATCCTTTATCTACTTCCTTTAGAAAGGAGATCAATCCCTTGAAATAAACCTCCTGGTCATCCCACATGGCCATATGACTGCCATTTGGACAGAGCAAAAATCTTCCATTTGGAAATTGGGTTGACATCCACTTCATATGTTCAGGATCCATCGTGTCGTGGGTTGCGCCGATTACTAAAGTGGGAACATTGATATTCTTGAGTTCCTTGGAGCGATCCCAGTTTTCAAGTCTTCCGCTGATACCAAACTCAGATGGACCTTGCATCAGTACATAGACCTGGCTATTGGTATGAGCAAAATTTCGATTGACCGGATCGGGCCATTCGTCTAATCGGCAAAGATGTTTTTTGTAAAAATGCGGCAAAAGCAAACCCATATATCTTGGATCTGAATACTTGCCTTGAGATTCGAGTAGCATGATGGAATCTAAAACGATTGGATCCATTTGTTTCGATAGCACATCAGCAGCGTAACGATCATAAGCGACACAGTCAGACATCATATTGGAGATGATCAGCCCTTTGATATGTTGTTGATATTTGAGTGCATAGTCCATCGCCAGGATCCCTCCCCAACTGTGACCAACGAGGTAAAAATTGTTTTCATCCAGTTGTAATGCCTGGCGCACCTGCTCTACTTCTTCTACAAACCTTTCATTAGTCCAGAGTGAGCTATCCATCGGCTGATCAGAATAATGTGATCCTAACTGATCATACAGTATAAACTCGATGCCTTCCCGTGGGAAAAAACTCTCTGCACATTCCCAATATTCGTGGGTAGAGCCTGGTCCTCCATGCAACAATAATACTTTGATGGTAGGATGGTGCCCAATAGTTTTAGTCCATACTTTAAAATCACCTTTTGGAGTATGGATCGGAATCATCCTGATACCTCCTGACTGGACTCCGGGTGTACTGACTTGATGATATTGAGCAAGGGTAAGTACTGTCGGATCTACCGAAGCATTTCTGCAAGCAGCATAAAACACTAAACTAATGACCGATAAAATGAGCGACTTCATAAAAAAATATTTTCCTAAACATAGTTATTTCTAGCCTAAGTATAGAACCTTAGATTAATAATTCAATAAGAGAAATTAAAATAAAGTATAATGAAAATATGCGCTGCTTACCGTGGACTGAATCATCCGAAGATCATCTATTGGCAAATCCGAGAGGAGGTTGACAGGTAAATCATTTTTGTTTTCAATCCTTATTCAGTCATCTGGTAGTTTTATAACCCTTGTTCATTTGTGTGAAGTTTAAATAGCTATTCGAATAGACTTTTTTCGGATATGATCATTTAGGATAAATCGCATGTAATAGTAAATTCTTCAAAGCTTTATATATTTTAATAATTACTATCTTAATATATTTGGAAATTTCTTCCGCCCTTGTCTCCGTTAAATTCAAGTTAAACCAATTCTATTGCAATCATATACTTTGCCCGCTTCGTTGGTACATATGAATTATTACAAGTATTTTGTAGCCTAAATGCATCACAGGAATCTATTATCTCTGGCTTTTTTTTTGATCACTATTGGTTTGTGGGGCCAGAATTATATTGATAGCAACCTGGTGCAATTCAGCGGCATGGTGGTCACTGATCAGAAAAACGAACCCCTGCCAATACCTTATGCCCACGTAGGTGTCGAAAATACGCGTCGAGGTACTTATGCAGATCGCAATGGTTTTTTCTCCCTGGTAGTGCAAAAAGGCGACAAACTGGTTTTTAGTGCTGTAGGGTTTAAATCTGCTCATTATGAAGTAGCTGTAGATCTCAAGGATAATCGGTATTCGGTATTCCAGATCCTTTACAGTGATACACTCACCTTGCCTGAAACGGTGATTTACCCCTGGCCTAGTAGAGAACATTTTAAATTGGAGTTTCTAGCACTCGATGTGTCAGACAAAATGAGGGAGATTGCAGCCAAAAATCTTGCAAACAATGCCATGGCTAACCTCAGAAAATCACTCCCCAGGGATGGAGGTGAAAACTTTAGCAATTACCAACAGCAGGTAGTGCAGAATTATTATTATGCAGGCCAGTATAAACCTATAAACCTCTTTAATGTGGTGGCTTGGAAAAAATTCTTCGATGCCTGGAAAGAAGGGCAATTCAAAAAGAAGAAGAAATCCGACGATGAATAGTCAATGGTGATTGACTAGCCCCAGTAATCTTCTATCGAAACCGCCTAATTCTTTAGGGTGCCAAGCATTTTGTACCCATTATCCTCCTTTTCCTGGGGCATTGCCAAATCAAATGACTATCAGGTTGTACACCTAAATTAACCAATTCTAATCTAAAATTAACTGTAGATATATTATTATATTCTGATTTATTCAATTTTAATACTTAATATTCTGTAAATACAAAATTTAACAAAGAGTTGACAAATTTAATTCTGAAATCTCAAACTTACCAGCTTACATTTGCGTTTTAATCGCAATATGAAATATCTTTATTTACAGGATTTGAGATGGCTTAAAATGTTGGTGTTGATTGCCTCAGTCCTGCTTTTAGTTTACATCCTCACACTAACACAGTAATTACCTACACGTACCAGATTGGATAGAATCGTCAGACAAAGTGCAATGTTGCAACTCAAGCTGGCCCTTCTGATCTATTGCTTGATTTTGAGTGTGGATCCTTTTTTAATATATTTGGAATAAAACAACCAACAATAAAGCTTCCATGCATTCCAAAGCCATTTCTGTCGAAGTTTATCTCCGTGAGTTCCCTGAAAAACGGATCGTTCCAATGACGCAACTTCGCAAATCACTCAAAAAATAACGCGCTATTCACCAATGATTAAGGCAGATGAATTATGGGTAGGCGACTGGTTGCGTGTGATGGCTTCAGGTCAAAGGGGCCGGTTTGAAAAACAAGATCCAGGCGGAAAAATGGTCCTTAGGATGAAAGATGATCGGCTGATTTCATTTAACTCAGAGGAGCTGGAGATCAGCCAGGACGAAGATATCCCGGAATCTATCGAATATAAAAGGTCCTCTGAAGATGCCTATATTCCGGACTCGGGCGGTATAACAGAATACCTGTTCACAGATACTATAGACTTGCATTACGAATTGCTGCGAAACTTGTTTTCTCATGACCAGGGCAGTATCCTCGATTTTCAAAAAGATATATGTGAAAGATTTTTAGAACATGCTGTAGACAAGGGGCTGCCTCATATTAGAATCATTCATGGTATAGGCCAGGGAATTTTAAAACAGGAGGTAGAGTATCTGCTATGCTTGTATCCCGAAGTCACTTTAGTATCTTCCAATCCCAACCTTGCTTCGATCGATGTTTGGCTAAAACAATAATTATAAGGATTGCTAGTATGCGGCCGTGTAAAAACTGAGCGTTGAAGGGCTATCTTAAAATGCTAGGAATGGATAAAACTCTTTTGTAGCTTATCCTTACATTTAAAGCCTTATAACAATCAGATGCAGAAAGATCCATACGAAATAACCGTAGACACCATCAAAGAACCACCTACCCGTTTTTTTGATAAACTTAAATTTTTAGGACCAGGTTTTATACTCTCGGCTTCAATCGTTGGTTCCGGTGAGCTTATAGCTACTACCATATTAGGAGCTAAAGCTGGATTTGCAGCATTTTGGATCATTATACTCAGCTGTTTGATCAAAGTGGCTGTCCAGCTCCAATTTGGCAAACATGCCATTCAAAGTGGTGAAACCACCATGCGTGCTTTTGATAAGATACCTGGTCCCAGGTTTAAGAAAAGCTCCTGGGCGGTATGGACGGTCCTCGGCTTGACATTTCTCAAAATCATTCAGCTTGGAGGCATGGTGGGAAGCACAGCCCTGGTACTCCGGATGCTGTTTAGCGGGGGCTCTACTTTTATGTGGGCAGTGATCATAGCCCTGATGGCTGCCATCCTTATTTACAAAGACTATTATCCCCTGGTTGAAAAAGGCTCATTGGTCATGATAGCTTGCTTCACCGTGCTGACACTTGGTTCTCTTTATTTGTTGAGCAAAACGCCCTATGCATTTACGGTGAGTGATGTATGGAATGGGATGAAATTCAAATTGCCGCCGGATCTTATCCTGGTCGCTATCGGAGCCTTTGGAATCACCGGTGTCGCTGCTGATGAGACGATAGCGTACAATTATTGGTGCCTGGAGAAAGGTTATGCAGCTTACACCGGACCTAAAACACCAGGAGTAGATGATCCACAGCGAAATGCCAGGGCGCAAGGATGGATCAAAGTCATGACCCTGGATGCCATTTTTGCAATGATTATTTATACCCTGGTGACAGCGGCTTTTTACTTATTAGGAGCTGCCATCCTATTTAAACGAGGAGAAATCCCGGAAGGAAACTTTTTGATAGAAAAGCTCGCCCTGATCTATACAGAGTCCCTGGGGCCCGGCGTGAAAACAGCCTATCTCATCGGAGCATTTTTTGTGTTGTTCAGCAGTGTATTTGCCACTTGTGCTGCCATGACCAGGTTGTACAGCGATGGGACCGGTGTATTGGGATGGTATGATTTTAAAGATGTAGTCAAAAGGAAAAAAGTGGTTGCCTTCCTGGCATTTTTGTTTCCAGCTTTGTGGGTTCTCATGTACAAGACGATCAATCTGCCCGTTTTGATGATTTTATCGGGTGGTGTGGTTGGCTCAGTATTACTCTTGCTGGTTGGATATGCAGCTATTCATTTTAAATATCAGCGCAAGCTTGATCAGGCCGAGAGCAAGATCTATGATTTGTTTTTTTGGTTAAGTATTTTGTCCATCGTATTTGTCGCTATTTATGGATTGTATAGTTTGTTTTAAGGGTATCCAGGCATTGATATTCTTACCTGGTCGAAAGTATTAAAGGCCATACCCCATTGCTTAAAAGTGCAGAGACGACTTCAGCGAACCTGGAATATTTCAGGCATTTTTTTCACACTAAAAAATCAAAAAAAAGGTAACTTTTTATTGATCATTTCAAACATAAGCTGATTTTATCCATTGTTGATACTCTGTCTTAATTCTATCTTTCTCTTTGTCATTTATGATATATTTATCAAATGAAATATACGGTCCTGTTATTAATCTGCTACATTCAAAGTGTCGCTCAAACACAAATTCATCTCTGGCCCAATGGTGCTCCGGGATTTGAAGCCCGGAAGGATGAGCCAGAACAAGCCAAAGATTGGTGGGTAAAAAATATTCACAATCCTTCTATCACGGTGTATCAGCCAGCCACCGGCACGGCCAATGGTACAGCAGTATTGATCTGTCCCGGGGGTGGACATAGGGAGTTGGTGTTTAATCCCGAAGGCAAGGATGCGGCAGCGTATTTTAATAGCATCGGCGTGACTGGTTTTGTATTAAAATATCGACTGGCCAGGGAAGAAAACTCGCCTTATTTATTGGATGTACATCCTCGCCAGGATGTCAATAGGGCTATGCGTATGATCAGAAGCAAGGCTGCTGAGTGGCATCTCATGCAAGACAAAATCGGGGTGATGGGATTTTCGGCCGGTGGGGAGGTCGCCGCTATGGTGGCATATTCAGGTGGCAGTATCCTGGGCTCCATGGATTCAATAGATTTGGCAGATAGTAGACCAAATTTTCAGATTTTGATCTATCCGGGGCCATATGGTATTCCTGAGACTGTACCGGATAATGCTCCTGCTACCTTTATGTTAGTCGCCAATGACGATCCTTGCTGTTCTCAGCCGGTGGTGGACCTGCTCAGTAAGTATCGAAAAGCCAAGCGACCCATCGAGGCCCATATCTATGCACAGGGATCTCATGCTTTCAATATGGGTTTACGTAGCAAGCTGCGTACCCTGCACAGCTGGCCGGATCGATTGACTGATTGGATGATCGACAATGGTTGGGTCAAAGAATGAATATTGTTTTTTTAATGAAATCAATTTTATAGTTGTTCGGTTGTTCTAAACAATTTGCCAACCTCCCCCAAAAAAATTAAGACAAATCTTTTTATATTACCTCTCAATAAAAAACCTACAAATAATGGAAAAGAAAATCTTGCTCACCGAAAATGAGATTCCCACGCATTGGTACAATATCGTGGCCAGTATGACCAACAAACCGCTGCCACCGCTGCATCCCGGCACCAAAGAACCGATAGGACCAGAGATGCTCGCCCCCTTATTCCCGATGGAGCTCATCCTGCAAGAAGTATCTGGTGAAAAATATATTGAGATCCCTGATGCAGTACGGGAAGCCTATAAAATCTATCGACCTACGCCAATGTATAGGGCATACGGTCTCGAAGCTTTACTTGACACTCCAGCTCATATCTATTACAAATACGAAGGGGTAAGCCCAAGCGGTTCTCACAAACCCAATACAGCTATCCCCCAAGCCTATTACAATAAACAACAAGGGGTAAAACGGATCGTGACAGAGACCGGCGCTGGACAATGGGGCAGTGCTCTGGCTTTTGCCTGCAATATGTTTGGTATCGAATGCGAAGTTTATATGGTCAAAGTAAGTTATGATCAAAAACCTTATCGAAGGGTCATGATGGAGACTTTTGGGGCTAAAGTCCATGCATCCCCAACAGATCATACAGCGTCGGGCAGGAAGATATTGGCGGGTGACCCCAACTCCCCAGGGAGTCTGGGGATAGCTATATCTGAAGCGATCGAAAGAGCTGCTCCCGATGCTGATACGAAGTATGCCCTGGGCAGCGTGCTTAATCATGTATTGTTGCACCAGACCGTCGTGGGCCAGGAGGCCATGCTTCAAATGGAGAAAGCCGGTGAAATGCCAGATATCATTGTAGCCCCTTTTGGCGGCGGCTCTAATTTTGCCGGATTGACTTTTCCGTTTTTGAGATTAAACCTGGAGGAAGGCAAGTCGATCCGTGCGATCGCCAGTGAACCACTCTCCTGCCCAAAACTAACCCGAGGCGTATTTAGTTATGATTTTGGAGATTCTATAGGTATGACACCATTGTTGCCTATGTATACACTGGGACATGAGTTTGTACCAGCATCCATCCATGCCGGAGGGCTGAGATATCATGGTGCCGGTGTCATCGTCTCCCAACTATTAAGAGACAAGCTTATCGAGGCCAGAGCACATGCACAGCTGGAGTGTTTCGATGCCGGCGTAAAGTTTGCCCGGGCAGAAGGTATCATCCCTGCGCCAGAAGCTACTCATGCAATCGCCACGGTTTTTCAGGAAGCCATTAAAGCCAGAGAAGAAGGAACTAAAAAAACCATTCTATTTAATCTGTGTGGACATGGTCATTTTGACATGCAGGCTTATGCTGATTATTTTGCTGGCAAACTGCAAGATCATGTACTGAGTGAAGCAGAAATTGCAGATTTGACGAGTAAATTGATACCAGCTTAACAGACTTTAAATACTACAAATGATTAAGGAGCTTGTTTTTATTATGAGCTCTTTTTTTATATTGAAAAGTATGTTAACCTGGAGATATGACTAATTTTATCTGTGATTATTTTAATTAATGCTTAACAACTCAATGCCCCTTTACCACAGCAAATTAATCTACACAGCATCCAGTGCTGACCCCTTATATGATCATGTGATCTCTACTGAAGAAGATGGAACCATATTGAATATCAGACCATATGCCGACATCGAGCGTGAGGCTGCTGTCCAAATGCTACCGGGTATTATAGTCCCGGGATTTATCAATGCACATTGTCACCTGGAGCTGTCGCATATGCGTGGCATGATCCCTACAGGCACCGGTTTGGTTGAATTTATCAGGCAGGTGGTGACGCGAAGGGGTGCTGAGGCAGCCCATATTGCAGCCCATATAGCAGAAGCAGATAATGAAATGTATCGGCAAGGGATCGTGGCAGTAGGCGATATCAGTAATGTCTCAGACAGCTTCGAGCAAAAAGGTAGGTCAGATCTCCGGTACAATACGTTTGTGGAAGCCTTTGATCTTATGCAACCGGATAATGCAACTGCAGAATTTGAAAAATCCAACCAGATTTTTGAAGCCTTGCATTGTAAAAAGGGTGATTATAAATCTATAGTGCCACACGCTACCTATAGCGTATCTGACCCATTGTTTCGGTTGATTCGAGCGCACCAGGCCCCGGGAGGGACTGCCAGTATTCATCACCAGGAGACGGAAGCTGAAAACCAATTTATTGCCAGCAAATCCGGATCATTAGTGTCTTTTTTTCTAAGTTTCGGATTGAACCTGGACCAATATCATGCTCATGGATTGCTTGCCTCCAGCGTGCCAATCAAGGCCATGTCGGAGACACAACGGACTTTATTAGTACACAATACGATGAGTACTGCAGAAGATATCCAGGCTATCGAGGACTGGAATAAAAATGTCTACTGGGTGACCTGCCCCAATGCCAACCTGTACATTGAAAACAGAATGCCAAAATATCAATATTGGTTAGATACTCCCACCAAAATGTGCATTGGCACTGATAGCCTCGCATCTAATTGGCAACTATCGATCCTCGAAGAGATAAAGACGATTCAAAAATATCAATCCTATGTGCCATTCAATGAATTGATTAAATGGGGTACGATCAATGGGGCTGAGGCTCTTGGCATGGAAGATCGCCTGGGCTCAATCGAAATTGGCAAGAAACCCGGATTAGTACACGTTTATCCCTTTGATGAACATAAATCGATGTTTTTACCAGATAGCAGAGCAACTCGTCTGATCTGATTTAGGATTTATTTGATTGCAGCGCTGCCTCTTACCTGGGTAGAAATCCGAATGGCATCCATAACATCGTAGATGAAAATCTTGCCATCACCTACCTGGCCTGAAGAGGCGTGTTCCATAAAAACATTGATGCATTTTTCAAGATTTTCATCACTGACTACGCATATGATCATGACCCTGGTCTGAAGGATCATGGTTTGCTCCGAACCCCGATAGTGCTCAGCATAACTTTTTTGCAATCCTGTTCCTTTGACAGGAACCACCGTAAGGCAAGGTATATCTGCTTCTTTAAGTCCTATTTGAACAGCTTTTAGCTTGGATGGTCTGATGATGGCTTCTATTTTTTTCATAGAATGACAAATTAAATAAATTATTCAAAAGTAGAATAAGACTCTACACCAAATGAACCTGCATCTATACCAGAAAGTTCTTCTTCGCGTGATACTCTCAACCCGATGGTCTTTTTAAACAAGGTCATGATGGCAAAAGTAATAGCAAATGAAAAGAGCGAAATCACCACCACGCCTAATGCCTGAGTAAGAAAAAATTGGCTTCCTCCTCCAGTGAATAATCCTTTTTCTGTGGCGAATAGCCCTACTGCCAGGGTACCAAACAAGCCGTTGCAGCCATGGACAGCAATCGCTCCTACCGGGTCATCTATACCTTTTCGGTCTATCCATACTACTGCGAGATCGACCAATATCCCGGCAATCAAACCTGTCAGGATCGCGGATAATGGATTGACCAGGTTACATCCTGCTGTGATAGCTACCAGACCTGCCAGGACCCCATTGATGACCATCGTAATGTCTATCTGGCCGTACCTAAAGTAAGTGTAGATCATGGTAGACACCCCACCGGCTGCAGAAGCAAGAAAAGTATTGGCAGCGACATGCGCGATCAGATCCCATTTTCCCACAGCGCCTAAGGTAGAGCCTGGGTTAAATCCAAACCATCCAAACCAAAGTATAAAAGCTCCAACAGCAGCCAAAGGAAGGTTGTGACCAGGTATAGGCGTAGTGACCAGCACTCCTGATTCCTTGCTATATTTTCCAATCCTGGGTCCTACGACGATGGCTGCTGCGAGTGCAGCAAAGCCGCCAGTAGCATGTACGGCCGCTGAACCTGCAAAGTCATTGAATCCTTTGAGAAATAACCAGCCATGCGGGTTCCATACCCAATTGGAGATCACAGGATAGATGACCGCACAGAAGATGATTACAAATAGAGCATAAGACCAGATTTTCATGCGCTCTGCCACAGCACCTGATACGATGGATATGGCTGCCAAAGCAAAGCCTAATTGTAAAAACCAAAACAGTTTATTGGATACCGTGAGACCAAGGCCTAAATCACCCTCGCTAATCCCAAAACCAAATGCAAACCAACCATTGGACACTCCATATGCTATGCCAAAACCAACGATATAATATGCCAAACCACCAAAACAGATATCCACGATCACCTTCGCGATGATACTCATGGCATTCTTGGCACGAACAAAACCTGCTTCTAATAAAGCAAATCCTCCTTCCATTAAAAATATAAAGGCCGCACAAATAGCTACCCAGACAGTATCAATACTATGTATCAGGTCTGCTTGCTGGGCAGCGACATCGGTGACTTCTTGCATAAAGACTAAGATTTAAGTAGGTTATTTATCGGGGAGTGAAAATAACCTATGTCTTAGAAAAATACTCTCTAACAGACCTGATTCTTTGAAGAAAATTATTTTTAGTTCAAAAAAGGTTAAAAATCAATGCACATATAACCTAAAAAAGACTTTTGGGGCAATTTGAACATTCAGACTTTTACTGACTCAAAGTCACTATTTCTTTGATTTACCGATAGCACCAATACCGGCTTCCCAAAGTTTCTGATTCAAATCAGGTAGGTTTTTATTGGTGATTTCATTGGCCATAGACTGAAGGGTATTCCATTCTGCCGTAAGTACTTTAAGCCTATCCAAGGAGGGTTGATTGACTTTAGGCATATCACTCTCCGTTTGATTGACCATAAAAAGATAGTTGGCTGTAAACTTATTTGGAAAATTTTCGACATCATCATAGGCTTTGGATTTCCTTTGGATCATATCTTCATCCCAGAGTTTCATTTTTTTGATTGTTTCATTGCCTTCTTTTCGTAGGTCGTCATATTTTGAATCTGCAGGCAAGGATTGGAGTACTGACTCCAGGCGTATGCGTTGATCATTCAAATCATTGACCATCTGGTGCATTTTGCTGGCTTCAGTTTCCATTTTAGTCATCAGTTCGTCATACTCCATATAATCCTTTGGGCTGGTTGCATATAACGGATTGGGTAATATCCGGGCAGCTGTGACCATACTTTGATTTCCTTTTTTCAGGGTAAAAGTATATTTGCCGGGAGGTGCTTTGTGACCATCAAAATTGCTTTCGATATAAACGCCAGCCACTCCTTTGATCGTAGGAAAGCGCAAGTTCCACACAAATCTATTAAGTCCTTTTTTCTTGGACAAAGTAGGTTCTTCAGATGGACCGCCCTCCCATTCCGAAAATGTACTATCTCCGACAGAACTGAATGACCTGATTAATTTTCCACTTGCATCGGCGACTTCAAGGGTCAATACTTCTGAGGCTTCCAATTCGGGGAGATTATAATAGAGCACGATACCGGTAGCAGGATTGACTCCTCTTGATTTCTGACTTCCCTTGAACTCTGAAGAAGTGTGATCCAGGTCGCTGGATCCATTGACCAGGTAAGTGTCCTCTGGTTGATATAAGGTCATCGCGTTATCTATAGGTTGGTATTGTCTGATTAAGCCCAAATCGTCTAAAATCCAAAATGAACGACCTGAGGTAGCTGCTATCAAGTCACCCTGATGTACCCGCAGATCGGTGATAGGAGTGACAGGCAGATTGAGGTTGAATGGCATCCAGTTCATGCCCCCATTCATAGAGATGTATATGCCAGTCTCAGTGCCAGCGAATAAAAGATCCCGGCGTTGGTCATCTTCTCTGACTACCCGGGTAAATGCACCGTAAGGGATACCATTATTGATGCTGGTCCAGGTCTTGCCATAATCTTTGGTTTTATACAAGCCGGGTGTATGGTCATTAAACTTGTACCTGGTGGTGGCTATATATGCCGTCGCCGGGTCATGAGGAGACACTTCAATAGAGTTGATCAGGCATTCTTTGAGATCCGGTGGAGTCACATTGAGCCACCGGGCTCCTCCATCGCGGGTCACATAGACCAGGCCGTCATCGCTGCCGGTCCAAATGACTCCTTTTTCAGAGGGTGATTCGATGACATATGCCAGGGTACCATAGTTTTCTGCTCCTACGGCTTCGTTGGTATAAGGACCGCCGCCTTTACCCTGTTTGTCTTTTTCATTCCTGGTGAGGTCTGGAGACGCTTCTGTCCAGGTGACCCCCATATCGGTGGTTTTTAATAATTTTTGAGCCCCATGGTAATAGGTATTGGGTTCGTGCTTAGACCAGATGATCGGAGCATTCCAATTAAAACGGTATAGCATGTCTTTGGCATCCATACCGAGATATTGGATAGGTGCAGCCATGATATTGGTGCTGGCTTTGGCTTTGTTGTCCAATACTTCTATGGTGCCCTGGTAGCTACCCCCCAATACATATCTCGGATCGTCCGGATTAAAAGCTAAAAAGGCACTTTCACCACCTGCTGAAGAAGTCCAGCTTTCTCCGGTGATGCCGCCACTGCCGAGTTCACGATGCGCTATAGATACCGACGAATTATCTTGTTGTCCACCATAGATCCGGTAAGGAAATTGGTTATCGACATTGATGCGGTAAAATTGAGCAGTAGGCATATTGCTCTGCGGGGTCCAGGTTTGACCTTGGTTGAAAGAGATGGCAGCGCCACCATCATTGGAGATCACCATGTTTTTAGGATTTTGTGGATTGATCCAGAGGTTGTGGTAGTCTCCATGAGTACCAGTGATCCTATCCCATGATTTTCCTCCGTCTATAGACTTAAATGCAGAGGCACTGAGAACATAGATGGTGTTTTCATCCGTAGGATCAGTAAATAATTCAATGTAATACCATGCACGTTGTAAGAGGCGATGGTCGTTGGTGACTCTTTTCCAGCTTTTACCTGCATTGGAAGACATAAATAGCCCTCCTAACTCATTGTCCGAGTCACTTTCGATCAGGGCATACACGCGTTCGGAGTTGGATCGGCAGACGGAGATCGCCATTTTACCCATTTCTTTAGGCAGTCCCTCCGTCATTTTGTCCCAATGCTCCCCTCCGTCGGTACTTTTATACAATCCGCTACCCGGTCCACCACTGATGACTTTCCATGGCAAGCGACCACCTTCCCACATAGCGGTATAGAGGATCCGCGGGTTATTCATATCCATACTCAACTCCACGGCTCCGGTCTTATCATCTACATACAATACTTTGGTCCAGGTAGTCCCGCCATCTGTAGAGCGGTAGATACCCCGCTCCGAGGATTTACTATAGAGTGCTCCCTGTGCAGCGACATAGACTACATTGGGGTCCTTTGGGTGGATAACTATCCGGGAAATATGCTGAGAAAGTTCTAAACCAATATTTTTCCAGGTTTTGCCGGCATCGGTGGATTTGTATACTCCGTCGCCGTGGTGGGTCATTACTCCTCTGACAGGATGCTCGCCCATACCTACATAGACCACATTGGGATCACTTTCGGCTACTGCTACGGCTCCTACTGATCCGGTCTTAAAAAATCCATCGGATATATTGGACCAGGTGAGACCAATATCATCCGTTTTCCAAAGCCCTCCTCCTGTCGTGCCCATATAGTAGGCAGTCACATCCCCCACCACTCCGGAGGCGGCCACAGATCTCCCTCCTCTAAAAGGGCCTATACTGCGCCATTTGACCGGCTTAAAATAGGCGTTGAGATCGTCTGCAGGTTTGGCAGGTGCCGAAGGCACTGCGGAAGCAGTTACGGTTGCAGTCGTTGATTTGGATTTTTTCTGAGACCAGGATGTTGGTAGGATCATCGTGATCAAGAATAGAATTAGAAGAGGTCTTTGTAGCATAAGTAATAAGAATTATTTGCGGGAGAAATATAGGCCAAATAATCCGGATGCGAAAGCCTGGATTACCCACAAGTATCAAGTGGGGTCCTTGTATGTAAGGATTCCAAATAAACAGGTGTTATAAATTGGTCAAACCAGACTATAAACTAACTCAATTAAATTGCTTCAATAAATCTTTAAGTTGTATATCAGTCTCTTTCTCTTTGATCTGCTGAATCCAGGATTTTAATATATTGACTTTTGATTCAAGACTTGATTTTGTAGCACTATCTTTTTCATGGACCATGTCAGTAAGTAAAAGGTCTTTTAATTCGAATAACCCCCGGGTGTACAAAAATTTATTGTTTTTGTCCAGATCTGCTACCGTCGCTTGTTTGAATAAAAAACCAGCTTTATCAAAGATTACATCAGGTGATTGATTGCTGAGCATCATGATATATTTCTCCATCAGGTTTTGGGTCTGAGCGGGATTCTCTATCAGTTTATTTTCTATGAAATCCAGGCTGGAAGGATCATTGTCTGTGGTAATGATGTCAGCGATAGCTTCCTGTATCTGGTCGTTTTTTTCTTTCTGCATGGACATCGCCAGTGATTTTGCTTTTGAAGGATTGACCTGCCCCATAATCTGCATAGCTTGTGAGATCACCGAATACGCACTGTCACTGGCGATGCGCTGATCTGCTATCGTTTCGATCGATTTGTAATCTGCTTCGCCCAATATCCGCAGTGCTGCTGCTCTGACTTGAGAGTGAGGGTCTTCGGAGGTCAGCCTGACCAACTGTTCTACATCGGTTTTGTCGAGTTTGGGTGTATAATCCATTGCCCGCAACCGGATATACCAAAATGGATCTTTAATAGCTTCGCCCCAGACTGTATGATAATCTTTGTCTTCTGTGAGTGCTGACAGTGCATTGAGTTTGAGTTGTAGATTATTGCAGTTTCTCCATTGATATTTATACTGATCGGAGGTGAGTTCAGCTTCATTCCACTCGGTTAGAATCACCCTGTTGGGATCAAGGACTACCAGCTGGGGGTTTGCATCACATGGGATGTCAATTTGTTGTTCGCGTTGATCCATGGTGATCCTGATTCGTTCTTTAGTCCCATCGGCATGGTGAATGTCAAGGTCCATAGGTAGGATGAATGGGTTAGGAAATGTCTTGTCCTGAGTTTGTTTGAGGTCGATGATTATTTTTTTATTGTCGCGATCATAGGACCAGGCGTAAGTAAGGTTAGGGTGACCGTCATCGAGATACCATTGATTAAAAAACCAATTGAGATCTTCTCCGGTGACTTCTTCAAAAGCGAGACGGAGGTGGTGTACTTCGACCGATTTATAAGCATTGCTGACCAGATAATGATGGAGTCCGGCATAAAATGCTTCGTCGCCCAGATAACTGCGCAGCATGTGTAATACCAAGCCCCCTTTGTTATAGCTGTGGGCATCAAACATATTTTCTTTGTCCGTGTATCTAAAATCAATCAGGTTATGAGGCTGGCCAAAAGATACCGACGAAATATAACCGGACAGCTCTTCTTCGCGATGACGATCAGCTTCGTACCGGCCATATTTGTATTCAGACCATAGGTATTCAGCATAGTTGGCAAATCCTTCATTGAGGGTGAGATTGGACCAGGATTCGCAGGTCACATAATCACCAAACCAATGGTGAAACATCTCATGGGCTACGATCTTATCATTAGGATCATCGATGAGTTCACGACGGGTCTTTTCGATAAAGTCTCCAAAAACCACCGCAGTGGTATTTTCCATTGCACCACTGACATATTTTTTGACGATGATCTGGCTAAATTTTTTCCAGGGATATTGTACGCCGAGTTTTTCACTAAAAAAGCTGAGCATCTCCGGGGTATGATTGAAGATATCTTTGGCATACGAGGCATAGGGTTTGTCTACATAATATTCCAGGGGGATATCATTCCATTTATCGGTGACTCTGGCAAAAGGTCCTGCAGCGATCATCACCAGGTAAGGCGCGATGGGTTGGTCCATCACCCAGGTGTCTGTGCGGGTGTGGTCAGTATTTTTACTGGTTTTTGTCATAAGCCCGTTGGACAAGGTCAGCATGCTGTCTGGTACCGTCAAGGTGATGTCGATGGTCATCCGTTCGTTCGGTTTGTCTATGGTAGGCATCCAATGACTGTTGTTTTCTGTTTCACCCTGGCTCCATAATTGAGTAGGCAGCTTAGGATCTGTACTGCGTGGATCGATAAAATAGAGTCCATTGTCATCGGTGATGGCAGCGCTTCCTCTGGTCGTATTCTCAGAGGGTTTGGCAGTATAGTCTATGGATAATAGCAAGGTGTCGGTACGCGTATATTTTTTTCCAAGGTGAATGGTTACCATATTTCCATCATACGTATAATTTAATGTTTTACCGGATGCTGTGATTGAATTAAAATCAAAAGTTTTGGCATCCAACTGCACCGTGTCAGTGGTATAAAACAAAGGCACCAGTTTCAGGGTGGCCAAGCCGATTACATGTTCCTTTTCCCAGTCAAATTTCAATTGGAGTGAAGTATGAATTAAGTCCCATCGGCGGGTATAAGCAGACCTGTAAGGCATGACAGGTTCGTTGGTGATCATGGTCTCCTCTTCCTCCTCGGGAGTGACTACCAGTGGATCGAGCTGCCTGTATTCGATGTCACCCACACCAGCAGTATCGCCTTCTTCAGGCCGAACTACAGACTTAGAGGCCAATTTACTTCCGGTACATGCACCAAACAGTATAACCGAAAAAATGACCAGCGATAAATATTTCATATTGATAGATAAAAAATTTTAGAAAATTATTATTTCATTGAGCCTCGGCTTGGTTAGTGTCGACCAGATATCTCGATGCGATAGCTGCTGTAAAAATCAGCCCGGTCAGTACGATGGGTGGTAGAAAAGTAAAGAACAACATTACTAAAAACAAGGCGCCAAAGACGATGATTTCTATTTTTAAAAGCCCTTTCCAAAGATGGGCACTTAAATCATTTTTTAGAAAATAAAGATTGACCCAACCTCCAAGGATACAGATCAGCGTAAAGCATGCACTCAGTCCTCTGAACAAATCGTACATGCTGCGATTAAATCCCATACCCAGGTCTTGCTTATAATTGGTAAATAAATCGATCAATTGTTTTTCGGTCTCGTTGGCTGAGACTGGAGAGGTAAAAAAGCTAAGGGAGTGAAAAAAAGCAGTTAAAAATTGCAAAGTAAGGAGTGAGAATATTGCTTTTCTAAACATAGTAGAATGACCCTAAAGGGACACAAATGTACCAACTATTGAGGACAGCTCGACAGATATTCTGCAGGCACTCCTGAGCTCATTGAAATATATTTTGACTTCTTTTTATGATTTGTTGAGTGCCACTGGATGGTAGTTGCCCACTTTGGTCAGATCCAGGATTACTTTTTCGGATTTGGGATCCTGGTAATAGGGTTTCTCAAATTTTCCTCCCCAGACCATATCCTGGCTGAGATAACTTTTGCGTGAATAAATCGTTTGGGAAAAAGTGTCATCATAAGCTTTGATCAAGACAAATATCTGTACACTTTCATTGAAACAATCCTCTTGAGACAATGCATACAATGGGCTGGTCTGGTCGATGATATGGACCACTACCCAATTGGTGGCAAACAAGGTGATTTTCGGTACATCCAATTTGAGATTGGTAAAGTGCCTTTTAGGCCCTGTGCTTGTTTTCTCCTCCCAACTAAGATTGACAGTCGCTTCTACCTCCATCAGGCTGGTATGGTACACATTGGCCAACATAAACATTAGCGCATTTTTGTCTTCAAGCGGGGATATGAGGATCTTTTCACTGTATTTTAGTTTAGTATGGGGCTTTGAAAATCTGCTGTACAAAGTACCCGTAGCTAACGCAAACAACATCAATCCAACAAAAGCTTCTAAAGCCGATACAGTGCTCGCCAGGAAGCCGACTGGATGCATGCCTCCGTAGCCAACAGTGGTGATTGTCTGAGCAGAAAAGAAAAAACTTTGTACCCATTGATCCCAACCTGAGGTAGTCGTCATGCCCGCTATTTGTTCTGTACCGATCAAACAATAAATGATGGCAAAGAAAATATTGGCCACGAAATACAGACAGGAAATGGCTAAGAAATAGACTGGCCAGGATATATTGGTGATCCAGTGATATACGTTAAAATGGTGCCACCAATGGGTACTGATTTTTTTAACATTAAATGTGCCGTCTGACAAAACAAACTTCGTTTGACCGGTGACACTTTGATCCAGGCCAAATTCTGAATCTTTTCTGGATGAAAAAAATCGCAATGGATTGAGCTTTGCCATATTGGGATGAGTATAACAGGTTTTGTCAGGAATTGTTTAACGGACCCGGGTTTAAAAGTCTTTCGATAATGTGCTGGTCTGGGTAGAAAGGTTTAACAGCATTTAATCCCAAAATGTTGATCGCAACAGTGACTTTGTCTTCTCTAGACATTTTGTTTTCGGGTATGGCATTATCCGTAGTATCAATCAAACATTGCTCGGGGATCAAGCCTATCAATTCGCTACCCACTGTATCTGCTCCATATTCTTTGGCGATAGAAGTACACATATTAAATACCTGATGCAAAGGAGTCTGACCTATGTCTACCAGGTTAGTGGACACCTGGGCACAGTGATATTCCGGCATATACCAACCGATGGCCCTGACAGCGGCCAATCCACCATTTTTTTCGCGCAAGCGGGAAGCAATCTTTTTTGCTATACTGACTTCTTTGGTGTTAAGATTGATATTATAGGCTATGAGTATTTTTCTGGCACCGATGATTAAAGCGCCTGATCTTTCATTCATGGTCGAAGGTCCAAAATCAGGTTGACCTGTAGGCGTGGTCAATTTTTGAGCCAACCCTTCGTATTCACCAGAGCGAAGATCACCAAGATTTTTTCTATCAGCGCTCTTAGCTGATTCATTATAGAGATAGACAGGGAGTAAAAGTTCAGAGCCGACTCTTTGAGCCACCTCCAGCACACAATCTATGGCTTCCTGCATGGTGGTGTTGACGAGTGGCACGAATGGGAATACATCTACTGCGCCTATGCGTGGATGCGCTCCCTGGTGCGTGCGCATGTCGATCAATTGAGTCCCAGTCAGGATACTACGGTAGGCTGCTTCCTTGCATGCTTCGGGATAACCTACAAAGGTGATCACTGTCCGATGAGCATCCTGGCCCATATCTATGTGGAGGATTTTGACCCCTGGTACGGACTCGATGCTCTGGGCTATGGCATCGATGGTGGATTTGTCCCGACCTTCGCTAAAATTAGGTACACATTCTATGAGTTTGTCTTGTAGCATAGTCAGCTTTTTTTAATTCAGCAACTCAAGGATACTGTCAAGGTTCGTTTTATCAATTGGTCACCTTGATCACCCAGGCATGATCACAGGATGATTGAGCGGAAGGTGGAACCGTAATATTGACTGCCTGGTCATTCTGCTTCCAGCTTAATGTTGAATTGCTCCCAAGCATCCGGATGGAGGTGTTTTTTGAAAATCTTATTTTAGTCAGGCTTATTGGGTCTTTTGGGAAATCAAGGAGGAAAATATAAGTTGTTTTGCCATCCTTGGATTTTGTGTATCGGATCCGGTCACCTTCTCCAAACACGGTATACATCCTGGTATTGTAGATGGCCTCTCCATTGATTTTCATCCAGGCCCCGATTTCTTTTAACCGGCTGTAAGCAATATCGTCAAACTCACCTTCCGGGCTCGGGCCTATATTTAAAAGATAGTTTCCGCCTTTGCTGACGATGTCCACCAATTTTTCGATGATCTCGTTGGTCGGTTTATACACATCATTGGGTACATAACTCCAGCTGCCCGCCATAGTCATACAAGTCTCCCACGGATAGGGTAGTCCCTCGTCCGGGATGTGTTGCTCCGGGGTAAGATAATTTTGTTGTTCTCCGGGCACAGCTCTGTCCACGACGATGAGCTTGGGTTGTTTGGCTCTAACTTCTTTAACCAGTCGAGGCATATCTATATCCTGGTTTTGAGGATTGCGAGCCCACCTCACCCCATCATACACCTCCTTTAAATAATTCTGAACTTCTTCGTCGGTGGTTTTGCGTACCCAACCACCGTCCAGCCAGAGGATATCTACTTTTCCATAATCACTGACCAGTTCATCAATCTGATTGTGCGTAAAATCGATAAATTTTTGCCATTGTTCAGGATGTTTGGGAATGTAATAGTTGGCGTTTCTATCTACCGGAGGAAATTTTTTCCACCAATAATAGTCTGAATGCCAGTCTGGTTTGGAGAAATAAGCGCCTATCCAAAAATCTTGTTGACGGAAGGCATTGAATATTTCTTTCGTGACATTGCTGCGCGGGTTGGATGAAAACGGTGTACCCTTATCCGTGATTTTGTAATCCGTGTATTTAGTGTCAAACATACTAAAGCCGTCATGGTGTTTCGTGGTAAACACCATATACTTCATACCGGCATCTTTGGCAGCCGCGGCCCATTTTTCTGGATTGAATTGGGTCGGGTTAAAACTAGTCTTTAGGTTTTCGTAGGCTTTTACATATTCAAAATAATTGTCAGAGGCGATGCCTTTTTTTCTGGCTCCAGTCGCCCATCCCAGGTCCTCTGGGCAAATGCTCCAGCTTTCCACTACGCCCCACTGGCTATACGGCCCCCAATGCATCAGCAACCCAAATTTTAAATCTTTCCATTCTTCCAGGCGGTGCTGAATGGCTGTGTCAGGATCAGGGAAGTATTCATTGTGCTGAGCCATTATACCATAGCTCGAGCAGAAAAAAAGACAGAATAATAATTTTTTGGCAATAGAAATATTCATATAACAAAAATAGTTAATATGAATGGATTGGTGATTTTTAAATTAATAACATGGTCTGGGTGACCCAATGGCCAAGATGGTCAAGCCACCTTAATCATTGTTTTTGTATAACCCGGTATAGTCGCTGCCCTGGTAAGCACCCCATTTAATTTTTTTCTTCACCGGCACGGTCGTCACGATACGATGTATCTGCATCCCATCAAAAGTATAGGTATGTCTTAGATTGGTCCCATGTATATATAAGATGTCCAGGAAACCATCATGGTCCAGGTCACCTACCCAGGGAGTAGAGGACACATTATTACCTTCGTAGGTATCACCGATTTGCAGGACTTCATTGGTTTTAAAATCGATGAGGGCCAGAATGTTATAAAAATATTTGTGGATATCGTTTTTGATCTCTTGTATATTGACACTCATCAGTACCTCATCGCGACCGTCACCATCCCAGTCGACAGCCACCGCCGAACTGTTTTGGTAAAACCCCAGAGAATCTATAAATTGAATTTTGCCTGTTTTGCCATCAGCCATAAACTGAGTACTCCAGTCCAGTTTGGGCCAGCTGCCCATCGCATAGGAGGCGAAAAAATCCGGAATAGTATCTTCATTAAATAGACCGACGGTGATAGAACTGTAAGTCTCTGTCTCCGGCCGTTTGATCTCCCAAAGTTTTTGATAGGTGACCCCATCATAGGCAAGCATACGACCATTGACCGAATTGACAAATAGGTCCAGCACCCCATCCCCATTGACATCAGCCCGTGCTGCAGGGCCGATATAACCCCTATCTGCGGTGCTATCCAATATCCTCGCTTTGGACAGGTCACCAGCTCTTAGTTGGGATAATAATCCTAGATACAAATGGCCTCCTAATGTCTCGCCCCCACTACCAAACAAAATCTCATAGTCCATATGATCGGGTGTTGGATTGACCGTGACAGACATATAGATCTCTTTGCGGTCAGGCATGGTCGCCAAATGCAGGATAGCCCCGGTAGCAGCGCTCATGATCAGGAGATACCCCGGCCTTCGATTGGGATCGTAGGCAGCGACCTTGACATCCCCACCATTAGAAACCACGATATCCTGCAGACCGTCTCCGTCTTCATCAGGGATCCACTGCGGATTGTAGAAATTGTAGAAATCATGTTTTCTGTTGTCGCGGCTCTTAGGATTAAATCGCCAGAGGACTTTACCCGATATACCACTGATCATGATCAATTCACTGGATCTTCCACAGATCAAGGCATCAGGATGCCCATCCTTATCAATATCCTGGAAGATAGCTGATCCAAAAATTTGATCAGTCGCAGCTACATGCCAAAGCAACTTGCCTGTCTTACCATCCAGGGCTATTACAGCAGAGTCACAGGCTTCAAACTCCAGCCTTCCTGCCCCCATGATGATGTCATCCGTACCGTCTCCGTTGAGATCCGCCACGCGACAAGAGGAAAAAGAGCCCAGGCCAGGTAGCGTGGTCGTCCAATTGGTTTGCCCAGACGCTTGAGCAAGGAGCCCGATAAAGGACAATAAAATAGTATATCTAAGTGCCATGAATCAGGTGCGAAGATAAGGGGATAGGTTAAAATGCAAGGGGAAAGATATTGGGGCGATTAGACAAAGTCAATAATTATATTCAGGTTTAAGGGGTGGGTTTTGTAGAAAACTATCCAATTAAAAAGTAGTCTCATTCGATCGTCTATTTTCAACGATTATTCCCAAATTGATTATATTTGCGCCTCTTTAGTGGGGCCCATAGCTCAGTTGGTTAGAGCAAATGACTCATAATCATTAGGCCCAAGGTTCAAGTCCTTGTGGGCCCACTTTTTTAACATCTCTTTTTATTATTGCGCAAAGTGGCTGAGTGGGTTAGAGAAAATGTCTCTCCCACTCTAAGGGCGATATCCCACAATTTTGCGGTAGCCTAAAGTTCAAGTCCCAACGCCCACCTTTTCACCTCCAACGTTCATCCATGGCTTTATCTCGTCGAGGATATAAGTCATTAGCAGTACTTTTAACAAGAAGTATCAACCAAACTATAAACATGAATAAAATAATATACCTTCTCATCATAATTGCCGTTGCAGGTTGTAATTCTAATATAAAACAACAGCCCACAGCATCCAATCCATCTCTGGCTACCCTGCTGGAAGAATACTATAATGAAAGAATGCAATTGTTGCCCCTCGAGGCGACTGCTAATGGGGATGACCGTTACAACGACCTGCTTCCTGCCGACTTTACCGATAGTTATCGAGCCAAATTGAAAGATTTTTTTACCCGCTACAAAAATGCCATCGGCAAATTTGATCCTGTTACTTTAAATGATAATGATACGAAGAGCTACCAGCTATTTACCTATGAAATGGACATGGGGCTGGCAGGACTGGAAGTAAATTTTTTGGGAAGTCCTGATAAATCGGACAATTCTTATATGCCCTTTGATCAGTTTAATGGCGTACCGCTTTTGCTGGGTCAGATGGGTTCCGGGTCGGGCAATCAACTTTTTAAAACTGTGAAGGATTATGATAACTGGTTACTGAGAGCAGGTGCTTTTTCGGCCTGGGCTGATAGTGCCATAGTTTATTTTAAAAAAGGAATTACCCGAAATGAAGTACTACCGAGGGCCGTTGTACTAAAAATGATTCCGCAAATGCAAGACCTGGTGACCACCGATGCCACCAAAAGTTTGTTTTATGGCCCGGTGACTTTGATGCCAGCCACATTTGGTGAAGCAGATAAAAAAAGATTGACTGCCGCGTATGTGGAAATGATCAACCATACGATAGTACCTTCTTATAAAAAGCTTGGTGATTTTTTACAAAATGAATACCTGGCTAAAGCAAGAAGTACCACGGGTATCAATGCGTTGCCCGGTGGAGATAAATTATACACTTACCTGGTAAAGTTCTGGACTACCACCAACAAAACGCCTGAAGAAATATATCAAACCGGACTGTCAGAAGTAAAGCGCATCAAAACCGCCATGGAGGAAACAAAGGCTCAGGTGCATTTTGAAGGCAGTCTTGATTCCTTTTTTACTTTTATGAAAGAGGATAAACAATTCATGCCCTATAAAACTGCCGAAGAAGTGCTGGCAGCTACAAGGGATATTGAGACAAGGATCGAACCCAATCTTAAAAAAATGTTTACCCTTACCCCAAAAACAAAATTCGAAATCAGGCAAACAGAAGCATTTCGCGCAGCCAGTGCCAGTGCCGAATATTATCCTGGCCTGCCCGATGGTACCCGACCGGGTATTTATTATATCCCCATTGTAGATGCCACCAAATTCAATGTCACGGCCGGCATGGAAAGCACTTTCCTGCATGAAGCTTTGCCGGGCCATCATTACCAGACCAGTATTCAGATTGAAAACACGGACCTGCCATCTTTTCGCCGTTTTATTTGGTATGGCGCCTATGGCGAAGGCTATGCTTTGTATTGTGAAAGTTTGGGTAAAGAACTCGGATTGTACACCGACCCGTATCAGTATATGGGAGCATTGGGTGATGAGATGCATCGGGCCATTAGGTTGGTAGTGGATGTGGCCATGCACACCGGTAAAATGACCAGAGAACAAGCCATCGCATACTCGATGGAAAATGAAGCCATCAGTGAAGAAGGAGCCATCGCAGAAATCGAACGATATATGGTTTATCCCGGGCAGGCATTGAGTTATAAAACCGGTGCTTTAAAGATTTGGGAGCTTAGAAATAAATACAGCCGCTTGTTAGGTGATAAATTCAGTCTTGCTGCATTTCATACTGAATATTTAAAAGATGGGTGTATGCCTTTGGAAATACTGGAAAAATCAATGGATGAATGGGCAAAGAAACAATGATGCCCGATAAATTGAGATAAAAAATTTCAATTTATTGTCTCCCCACTTCACTTAGATCATATTCAACATCTTCTGCGTCGCCTTGATCGCTGATACCGTCTGATCACTATCCAATCCGTGGGTCTTAAACTCGCGACCATTGGTGATCTTCCAGGTGATGATGGTCTCGCAGAGTGCGTCTGATTTGCCTCCGGGAGGGATATGCACATTATAATCGGATAGCGTAGGTAGCTCTTTTGCTTTGAGACCATAAACCTTTTTGAGTGCATTCATGAAGGCATCATACTGACCATCACCAAAAGCTTGCTCTTCGTAGGATTCACCTTCGATGCAGATTTTGAGCGAAACGCACGGTTTTAGATCTTTGGCATGAGTGAGTACGTAGTTGCTGATATTGACTTTTTCTTCGGTTTCATCCGAGTCGAGGATATCAGAGATGATGTAGGGTAGATCTGCCTGTGTGACGGTCTCCTTACGATCGCCCAGCTCTATGATTCGTTGGGTGACTTTTTTAAGATCTTCTTCGGGAAGGGTGATACCAAGTTCTTTGAGATTGTTTTCGATATTGGCTTTACCGCTCATTTTGCCCAGGGCATACATCCTCTGTCTGCCAAACCGCTCCGGCAGCAAAGCATTAAAATAAAGTCCATTTTTTTTGTCCCCATCTGCATGGATACCTGCTGTCTGGGTGAATACATTTTCCCCTACGATGGGTTTATTTGCCGGGACCCTGAATCCGGTAAAGGTCTCTACCAATTTGCTCACTGAATACAGAGACATCTCATCGACGGAAGTCTCCACTTCAGGCATATAATCATTCAATACTGCTACTACACTCGCCAGGGAGGCGTTGCCTGCGCGCTCTCCCATGCCGTTGACCGTCAGATGCAGGCCATGAATGCCGGCTTTGACAGCTTCGAGTGCATTGGCGGTACCGAGATCATAATCATTGTGCCCATGAAAATCAAAATGAATACCCGGATAACTATGGATCAAGAGAGATACAAATTCAAAGGTTTCCTGAGGTATGAGTACCCCCAGGGTATCGGGCAATAAGATTCGCTGGATGGGTTGATTTTTTAAAAACTCGACGAACCTGAGCACATAATCCCGAGAATGACGCATACCATTACTCCAGTCTTCCAGGTAGATATTGCTTTTTAAACCCAATTTTGCTGCTTTGTCCAGGACCTCAGCGATCTCACCAAAATGTTGGGCTTCTGATTTATGGAGTTGGTGGGTCAGGTGATTTAAAGAGCCTTTAGTGAGAAGATTCATCACCTTGGCGCCAGCCTTCTCCATCCATTGGATCGAAGCAATCCCATCGACGAAGGTGAGTACTTCTATCCTGTCAAGGTAATCATGCTCTGATGCCCAATAGGTGACTTTTTTGACTGCTTCCATTTCTCCCTGTGACACCCTGGCGGAGGCTATTTCGATGCGATCTACATTTACCTCCGTTAAAAGTACCTGGGCAATCGTTAGTTTTTCGATTGCAGAAAAAGAGACTCCACTGGTCTGCTCACCATCTCTAAGGGTGGTGTCCATGATCTCGATATGTCGTCTGGTCACAGTCATTATATTGTCAGGCCATTTGAGTCGTGGCAAAAGCCTTGATATCTTCTTTCATAGCCTGGAGATAATCTATATCATCATAACCATGAGTCATATTATGTTTTTTATAGGTGTTGATGGTGAAACTTTCTTGTTCGCCAGTCGAGAGGATGGTCACCATCTGAGCTGGAAGGTCGATCACAAATTCATTGTTTGGATTTTCCTCAATGCTTTTAAATATTTTGTCCAGAAAGTCTTCACTCACGGTCACTGGCAACAGGCCAATATTCATGGAGTTACCCTTAAAGATATCTGCAAAAAAACTGGAGATCACCGCCCTGAATCCATAGTCGTAGATGGCCCAGGCGGCATGCTCCCGGCTACTGCCACTGCCAAAATTTTTACCACCAATCAGGATTTTTCCTCTATAAGTCGGGTTATTCAGGACGAAGTCTGATTTTGGGCTATTATCGGGGTTGTATCTCCAGTCCCTAAACAGATTATCGCCAAATCCCTTGCGCTCGGTTGCTTTAAGAAATCTAGCAGGGATGATCTGATCTGTATCTACATTTTCTATCGGCATAGGAACCGCCGTGCTGCGCAATACTGTAAATTTATCGTAAGCCATTTCTATTATAATTCTTGAAAGTTGAATATTAATTGTCGCTCATTAAAGTCCTCGGATCAGTCACTACGCCGGTCACAGCTGCTGCTGCGGCTACCAGTGGACTAGCCAGCATCGTCCTGGCACCTGGTCCCTGGCGACCTTCAAAATTGCGGTTGCTGGTACTGACGGCATATTTGCCTGCAGGGATCTTATCATCGTTCATCGCCAGGCAAGCAGAGCAACCAGGTTGTCTAAGACTGAATCCTGCTTCGTGCAGGATGTCGAGGATGCCTTCGTCTTTGATTTGTTGTTCGACGATATGGGATCCGGGTACTACCCAGGCGGTTACATGATCAGCTTTTTTCCTTCCCTTGATGATGGAAGCAAAGGCTCTGAAATCTTCTATCCGACCATTGGTGCAGCTACCTATAAACACGTAATCGACTTTTTTGCCGATCATGTTATCACCTTCATGAAAATCCATATAAGCCAGTGATTTGTCATAAGATGCTTTTGATCCATCCATCGAGGATGCCAGCGGTACTCCTTGTGAAATACCTACACCCATACCTGGATTGGTACCATAAGTGATCATTGGTTCTATATCAGCTGCATCAAAATGATACTCTTTGTCAAACACAGCGTCATCATCTGTTTTTAAGGTCTTCCAATAGGTGACTGCTTTGTCCCAATCAGCGCCTTTGGGCGATTTTTCCCTTCCCCGGAGATAATTAAAGGTAGTCTCATCCGGTGCGATCATGCCACCACGCGCACCCATCTCAATACTCATATTACACACAGTCATGCGACCCTCCATAGACATATCTTCGAATACATTGCCGGCATATTCTACAAAGTATCCTGTAGCACCACTGGCAGTAGTCCTGGAGATAATATAAAGGATCACATCCTTGGGCATCACTCCTTTGGAGAGCTTACCATTGACGAGGATACGCATTTTTTTAGCTTTTGGCTGCATGATGCATTGTGAAGAAAGCACCATCTCTACTTCTGAAGTCCCGATACCAAAGGCGATGGCTCCAAAAGCACCGTGGGTCGAGGTATGGGAATCGCCACATACAATCGTCATACCCGGCTGAGTGATGCCGTTTTCTGGTCCGATGACATGGACTATACCGTTTTTGGGATTGTTGAGCCCCCAATGAGTAATACCATATTTTGTCGTATTGGTCTCCAGCGCGAGCAACTGATTGGCAGAGAGTGGGTCCTGGACAGGAAGGTGCTGGTTGATCGTGGGTGTATTATGATCAGCAGTGGCAAATGTTCGCTGGGGATACAAGACCTTGAGGCCCCTTTGCTCCAGGCTGAGAAAAGCTACCGGGCTGGTGACTTCGTGAATAAAATGACGATCGATAAACAGGATATCGGGTCCATCCTCGATCTTGCGGACTACGTGAGAGTCCCATACTTTGTCAAAAAGAGTACTCATAAAAAGGATATGGGTTTAAATTGCTTTACAGTACAAAAATGATGAATAAAGCCAATACTATATCCTCAAATACTGGGGAAACTACGGTATGTAACTTCAGCTCTTATAGTTGATTAAAAATGGCATATGTAATGTTTTTTATATCAATGTATTAAGTTCACTTTCGATAATAATTTTGATTTTTTAAAATATTAGCTGGTGTCATATGGGAAGTCTCGTAGTCATGGTCAAAAAGCAAATGAAGTATAAAAAAATTTATTTTTGTTAAAAAAACTATTGTTAGATATGGCCTACCCAACCAAAATACTCCCTCACTACACATTCGACGATTGGAAGCTTTGGGAAGGTAATTGGGAACTGCACGAAGGTCATCCTATTGCAATGAGTCCACATGCAGTCCCCAGGCATCAAGAAGTGGCAGCTTCGCTCATGGCTGAGTTTCATACAGCACTTAAAGCATGCAAAACATGTACAGTATATGATACCCTGGATTATAAAATAAGTGAGGGCAGTGGCTCCGGATGTACTGATAGTATGTCAGACAATTAATAAAAAATATCTTGATTTCCCTCCAACCTTAGTGATTGAAATACTTTCTCCCAGCACTGCACTTCGCGATGGGCACTCTAAATTTGAGATCTATGAAAATCAAGGCATAAAATATTACCTAATCATAGATGCTGTAAATAACGAAGCGGAGAACTATGAACTAAAAGATCATCGATATATGAGGGTCGATGGTCCTGATTGTATCTACTTGTTTGAATTCGATCCTGAAGGTAGTAAAGCCCGCATCAATTTTAATGAAATTTGGTAAAGCCTCAGATCTGGGAGCCGTAAATGTTTTTAAATAAACTCTTTAAGCGCTCACGAACCCGGCCAATCTGTCAAAAGTAGAACCCCATCCGTTGTAGAATCCCATTTTCTCCTGCTGGCGGCAATATTCTTCAGTAGGATGTACTACATTAAAGGTAAAATGTGTTTGATCTCCATCTTCTTCAAAAAGTGCCTGGATCTCTACGCCTTCGGTCATGGGTTTGAAGTCAGCTGACGAAATTATTTTTTTAAACTCTTCTATTTCAGAATAGATGCCTTCGGTGATGAATTCCATTCCATTAGGCATATCCATGGTATACTTCCATTTACCGCCGACTTTAAAATCGTGTTCTACGACTTTGACCACCATACCCTTTGGGCCCCACCATTGTGCGATATGATCCGGTTCTGTCCAGGCACGCCACACAATACTTACCGGTGCATCAAATGTCCTTTTTAAGGATAAGGTTCGATTACTTGCTTCATTCATTTCACTCATTTTTTTTAGTTTGATTTTTTAATTTGTTTAAATAGTTTTCAAAGGAATCCAGTTTGTCTTCCCATATTTTTTGGTACGGTTCCATCCAGACGAATGCTGGTACCAGGCTTTTAGATTGGATCGTATAGAATTGTTCTCTTCCTTCTTTAGTGATATTGACGATCCCGCATTCTTTGAGGATTTTTAGATGTTTGGAGATGGCAGGGCGGCTGATGTCAAAATGTTGAGCTACCTCATTGACTGTAAGCGTCTCCTTAGAAAGTAAGTCAATGATATCCCTTCTTACAGGATCGGCTATAGCTTGAAAAACATCTCTCCTCATTGAATAGGTAACTGATCGGTTACAAATATATAAGTAATCGATCGGTTACGCAAATAAATTTTTCGTGTGGTGGATAGCAGGTGGCGCCTTTCGGGCCGCCTCCTGCTTTGTGGGTTTGTAGCAGGCGGCGCCTTTCGGGCCGCCTCCTGCTTTGTGGGTTTGTAGCAGGTGGCGCCTTCCAGGCCTCCTCCTGCTTTGTGCGTTTATAAAGGCTATCTTCTTGTGCATCGAAGTTTAATCCTAATTTTACACCAGTGAAACTTAAGCCATTATTAGCCTATACTTCGAGGGGACTATACTGTGCGATCGCAGATGTCTATATCGATCCACACAAACCTGTATCCAAAGCCATCATTACACACGGACATAGCGATCATGCTACGCCGGGTCACCGCTACTACTTGTGTACTCCTATGACAGGAGCTATCATCAAGTTTAGACTAGGCGGTTTTATCCAGACCCAGATCTTGCCGTTTGGAGAAACACTTTCTATCAACCAGGTACAGTTTAGTTTTCATCCGGCCGGACATATACCCGGATCAGCACAGGTGAAGGTAGAATACAAAGGAGAGGTATGGGTAGTGACCGGTGATTACAAAACAGAGATCGATCCGGTGAGCGGTACTTATGAATCTATCCCCTGTCATACCCTGATTACCGAGACTACTTTTGCCCTACCGATCTATCAGTGGAGGCCCCAGGAATTCATCTTCCGGGATATATTGGCATGGCATGCGAAAAATAAAAGCGAGGGCAAGACAACGGTACTGCTGGCATATGCCCTGGGAAAATCACAACGCCTGATAGCAAGTATTCCACCTGAGATACCGGTGTACACCCATGGTTCCATAGAGAGTACCAATGAGGTCTTGAGATCATCAGGTCTTCCATTAAGACCCACCATCAAAGTATCTTCCAAAATCAGTAAAAAAGAAATCCAAAAAGGAATCACCATCGCCCCGGGATCTGTATTGAATTCTCCCTGGATCCGGAGTCTGCAACAACCTGTGACTGCCAATATATCAGGATGGATGACGCTTAGAGGCAATATTAAAAGACAGACAGCAGATCAGGGATTTGCTTTGTCAGATCATGTGGATTGGACTGCTCTCAATCAAGTGGTGGAATCAAGTGGAGCAGAACATATAGGATTGACTCACGGCTATACTGTGGAGTATGCACAATGGCTCCAATCACGAGGAAAAAATACTTTTATCCTTCCGGAAACGAATGCACTGAATCCTGCCAACCTGGAGGCCTCACTTTCTGAAGAAGACTAATAATCGGATGCAAAAATTCATTACACTTTACAAAAATTTAAATTCTACGGAGGACGAACTTTCCAGAACCACCATGGTGCAAGGTTATCTGTCAGAGTTGTCGGATGTAGAAAAAAAACCTGCTATTTCTTTATTGCTTAACCAAAAAAAATATACCCTTTTATCCACATCCTCCCTGGTGCATCTGGCCGAAGAATATAAAAACTACCCCCTGTGGTTATTAAAAAGGTGTAATGAGTCAGTAAAAGATTGGTCAGAAACTATCAGCCTGATTGTAATGAAGCCGGATCTGCCTTCTCCCCAAGATATTACGCTACATGATTGGCTGGATCATATCCACTCCCTGGCTCTAAAAAAAGGCAGTGCAGACGAAGACATCAGGCGATATATCTTTGATCAATGGCAGACGCTCGATACGGATACTCTTTATGTTTTTCACAAACTCATCACCGGAAGCTGGAAAGCACTGTTTTCTCCTTTGGACTTATCAAAGGTTTTAGCGGCTGCTTATAAAACAGATATAGCCTTGATCGGCATGAGGATCAATGATTATTTATATGGAGCGTATGGTTTTGATGCATTGATTGATCCTGTCTGGACGGAGGCTGAAGATGCAGTCAGACCTTATGCTTTTACCAAACCTTTCCTCCTGGATCAGCCACTCGATAGTCTCGGCCACCCTGCTCAGTGGATTGTCGAGCCTTTTATCCATGGCCTGAAGGTCCAGATTCATAAACGAACTGATAAAATCATGATCTGGGCTGAAGACCAGTATTGGCTCCATACCATAGATAAAAGTTTGAAAAAAACCCTGAACGCACTACCCGGCCATTGTATCCTCGAAGCTATCATCGTCTCTTCCGATCCACCAGGAAAGAAAGTAGAAAAAGAGGTGAATATGGATAATCTCATAGGTACGGATATCATCCTCTGGGATAGTCTTCCTCAAGACACGATCGGAGATCTCCTCACCAGAAAATCAAAATTAACTCATTGGGCAGAAGAGCAGGAGCAATCATGGCCAGCTACTATTCCCCATCAGACTTTCCTGTCCTGGGACCTGGTAAAAAATGTGCCGCTCTCCGCCGGTCATGTAGCAAAACATGGCTTGCATAGCCTCAACAGCCCGCTATGGTATCGACTGAAACCGCCACCGGTAGTGATCCTAACAGCGCTGATGTATGCAGAGCTGCCCAACCAGACCATGGAAGCAGATTTTGAACTTACCCTTGGCCTCAAAGACCCGGACGACACCCTGGTGCCGGTAGTGAAGCTATCCTCTTCAAGCTTGTCTGACTCTAAAAAAACCAGTCTCTATTACTGGATTCAAAACAATACGGTCAAAAGATTCGGGCCGGTGAGATTGTTACGCCAGGGCCAGGTATTTAAAATATCCTTCGAGCGCGTTGAAATCAATAAGAAGGTAAAAGCAGGACTAAAACTAGTGCATGTAGAGATCCTGGATATTTATCAAACTGCAGATCTGGAAAAGGTGGATAGTATGGATGTTTTTGAGAGAAACTAAAAAACACAGCGAAAGCGCCTTTTTAAAAATACTGTATGCAGAGAGCCCTGACACTTCGGGAGTGTAAGGCACTCATAGAGTTTGATTTTTAGGTATTTATTTAAACCCTATCCGTAACCTTAACATCCTATCTATCTATACTGTCACCGTTTTCTTAAGCGCATGTCGAAAACCGCCCTGCCCAAAGCAGACTCGGACTCCAGGAGCTCAGAAAGTATACTAAAATGATTAACCCCGGGCAACACAAGTGGAGTGATATGTCCATTTGAGGGACTCCATCGATCATATAAGTCTTTTTGCTGACAGTGGTATTCGTCAGACTCGGCGCCTCCAACTGCAAGGATAAGGGGTATAGTGATAGGTTGGTACTGGATAGGACTGCATCTGATAGCAGTCTCAATGCTCATATCTATCGGCCCATTGACATGAGATCGTTGGATAGGGATCAGGTCATACAGCCCACTGAGTGCACAGATGCCTCGCAGGGTGATCCCAGGGGGATGATATGGATGTGTCATCATCATAGTCGCCAGATGGCCACCGGCCGAATGTCCGCAAAGGTAGATTTGATCAGGATCGCCGCCAAAGTCTTGTATATGATCATGAACCCAGGTGATGGCGGCTCGTACCGATTCCACGATCTGCCCCATCGTCACCACAGGTGCCAACGGATATCCAATGATCACGGTACATAAGTCCCGGGGCACAAAAGCCTGTGCCATAAAACTAAAATCTGTTTTGTCCATCATCTGCCAGTAGCCTCCATGGATAAATATCATAGTCGGGCTCTTAGGCTTAGCTGATGGATAGATATCTAATTTCTCCGCTGCCAGATGGCCATACTCAAGGTCCCGGAAAACGGTATAGGAGGTCTGGGTCTCTACATTGAGGCGAGCCCAGAGGTCAAAATAATCCTGATATCCTGGTACCAGCTCCCGATTGTTGTACTGGTGGTTAAGGGCTGCCTGGTCATACTGTTTGTAGATATACATATATATGGTTTCGAGGCTAGGGGTTATCCTTTACGCAGTTTGCCTAAAGCCGTCCTCGCCTCTGAGGTCATTATCAGGTGGCCGCTGATCGCAGCTCTAGCCTGGAGCAGCTCTTGCCAGTCCGGGCTACCAGACCAAAGCATGCGTTTAATACCCTGCAAGGCCTGTCGACTATAGCCTGACCATTCCTCCAGTTTGTGGGAGATGGCCTGATCGAGGGCTGGCAGGTCGGGTGTCACTTCGTCATAGAGTCCAATAGTCTCTGCGAGCGAGGCAGGCATCCACTGATTTGGAGAGAGAGACATATGCCCGAAGGCAGCTACCCCGATTTTGCGTTCGATAGCCGGGCCCACAACGAATGGACCTATGCCATTCAGGAGTTCACTCAACCGGAGCTGGGCACTTTCGTTGGCGATCACAAAGTCTGCTGTTGCGATGATACCCAGACCGCCTCCTATGGTTTTTCCCTGCACGCGGCAAAGGATCAGGTGCGGGCTCGCGCGCATAATGAGGATCAATCTCGCAAACCGGTAAAAAAAAGCAGTCCCGCTAGCTTCGTCTTCTATGGCGAGCAGTTCCTGTAAGTTGGCGCCTGCACAAAAGGTTTTATCTCCCGCACTTTGAATCAGGATCATTTTGAGGGTAGGATCCTGATCGAGTGACTGGATATGATCTGCCATCTGATCCAGCATGGTAGAGGACATAGCATTGTGTACCGGAGAGCTGAACTCAAGGGTGGCTACGGCAGGAGTACGGGTGAGGTTGCAGAAGGAGTCAAGGTCAGCCATGGGTTCAAAGGTCGTAATTATAATGGAGGTATAATACTGCAAAAATGGTTTTCTGTCTTCAAATCAACTGACGAAGACAAGGTTCGTACTACCTACTCCTTAAGTAAGAAATTCATGACTAAGTTTGCATTGTAAAAAAATATTTTTTTTAACACCAGAATATCCAATAGATTGGGCAAAGCCCTTGCTCAATCTATCATCTAAATTGAAGATATTGTAATTAGAACTTTTCGTATACAAATGCCGGTAAATGTTTGTAACAACTCACCTAAGAGGAATCATTCGATATGACTTTGGATGTCATTAAAGCATATTAAATAGATGAACCGGACAATTGTACCTTTATCATTTAGAAAACCGCCACCACAAGCAATGCCAGAAGGTGGCAAAGCCACAAATGGCTGGTGGAATATGAAAAAGAAAATAACTTGATTTTCAGCTATGCTTTAACATTCAATAATAACGCAACTTTAGAAACAATAACGATATAACTAATGAAACAAACCATTTTAGGTTCAGGGGGTGCGATAGGCATCGAACTGGCAAAAGCGCTAACGGCATATACCACTGATATACGGTTAGTGAGCCGCAACCCGAAGAAAGTAAATCCTAATGATGAAGTGTTTCCGGCAGACCTTACTAATCGCGAAGATATTTTTAAAGCTATAGAAGGCAGCGAAATAGTTTATGTTACAGTGGGTTTTGCTTACAACATTAAGGTATGGCAAAAGTTATGGACGCCGTTTATCAGGAATGTAATAGATGCCTGCATTCAACACCACGCGAAATTAGTGTTCTTCGATAACGTGTACGCCATTGGAGGTGATAATGTAAAGCATATCACAGAGGATTCGCCAATCAGTCCGAGTAGTAAAAAGGGGGAAGTAAGAGCTGGAGTGGATCGGCTGATTTTAGAGGCCATTGATAAAATGGATTTGAAAGCCATCATTGCCCGATCGGCTGATTTCTTCAGCGAAGTAAAAGGCAATAGTATGGTAATGAACTTGATCTACGATAACCTTGTCAAAGGGAAAAAAGCACAATGGCTTGGTGATGCCAGTAATATTCACAGTATAGGTTATACTCCCGACCTTGCCAAAGGGACTGCTATACTTGGCAATACCCCGGATGCTTATAATCAGATATGGAACCTGCCCACCGATCCTGAAAAAATAACCGGCGAAGGCTGGGTAAATCTATTTGCTAAAGAAATGAACACAAGCAATAAATACCAGACACTGCCAAATTGGCTGTTAAAAATTTTGGGATTATTTATTCCCGTAATGAAGGAATTACCGGAGATGAACTACCAATATGATCGTGATTATTTTTTCGATAGTTCAAAGTTTAATAAGCGATTTAACTATACCCCCACTAAAAACGCAATGGCAGTAAAACAAACCGTTGACAAATTAAAAAACAACGAATCGTAAGCACTGTATTTCGACATTATAGAATTATTGGATTATGATCTATTGAAGCCATTTCTGTGAGGTAGCATAACAACAGGTGTTAGCCCTATTAAAAACTTGATTGATAAAACCTTTGATGCTAGCCTCCATAAATCATTTTTGATTATTTTTGACTAAAATGAAAAAGGAATTGTCATCAAAACAACTTGAAGAACTACTCCTTACCTTAAAAACCCGCTTTGAAAAAAATAAGGACCGGCATAAAGGGATAGAGTGGGCTAAGGTGGAGGCAAGGTTGGGATCTAATACAGATAGACTGTGGTCACTCCATGAAATGGAAAAAACAGGTGGCGAGCCAGATGTAGTAGGTCATGATAAAAAATCTGGCGAATATTTTTTCTATGATTGTTCACCGGAGAGTCCAAGGGATCGCCGAAGCCTTTGTTATGACCGCGAAGCATTACAATCAAGGAAAGAAAATAAACCGAAAAATAATGTTTTGGATATGGCGGCCAGCATGGGCATAGAGCTCTTATCTGAAGAACAGTATAGAGCCTTGCAGCAACTTGGAAATTTCGATACAAAAACTTCGAGCTGGGTCAAGACACCTGCTGCTATCAGAAAACTTGGCGGAGCCATTTTTTGTGATCGGCGATATGACACGGTATTCGTGTATCACAATGGTGCAGAGTCGTATTATGCTTCCAGGGCTTTCCGCGGCTCCCTAAAAGTCTAAAATTTCCCTATCCCTGTTCTATGTCAAAAAGCAGAATGAATCCTTAGTCGGAATTCTACTTTCTTCAAGCCGGAATCAAATAAAATGACGGGAAGAATAACATTGATTTTGAAGGATCTTTCCTGATTGTGTTTGGACCAAAGAATTGAATTTTGCATGTCCTTGAAATACCATGAAAAAAAATCGTTTTGATACAAGTGTTTAAAAGGTAGGTGTCCGTTTGTTTCATTCTCCAACGCTGACATTCTTCAAGCCGTAATCCGTTAGCTATTGGATCACTGTAACGAATTATACTCTAAAGAATATTTTTTTCTTCCACAACCACCAACACATACCCCATTCCAATACAAAAATGCAGAGTGAACTGATGATCGCTGAAAGTGCTGGCGGACTGTTCACGATATTCATCAAACCTGTAGCGATAGCAGTGATATATCCATTAAACCATCTTGAACCGATGATCTCAAAAAACAGGTAGATAAACATGGAGTTCATGCCCAGGATGGTAAAAAATCGAACATAATTACGGTGATCCTTGAGGTCGATCCACCAATAAAACCAAGCCAAACCGGCCAGACACCACCCCAGAGAGCTCAAAGTAAAAGAGCTGGTTGCTATTCTTTTGATGATCGGAGTCAATCCTGAAAGATCAATGAGATAGCCCATGGCGAGGCAAACCAGGGCTCCATAGAC
>OBID01000030.1_pt1 | contig 63180 bp, 54 predicted proteins | sample 1519781 | NCBI WGS metagenome assembly OBID01 (sample SAMEA3991478, study PRJEB22521) | metagenome | biome: anthropogenic terrestrial biome; feature: sewage plant; material: sludge | place: Sweden | collected 2012-09-26 | reverse complement strand
GTGCCGCAGCCGCCACCACGAACTCCGACAGCATCGTCCAGAAGGAGAAGAGCGGCGAGTTCGAGTGGTACATTCACCCGAGTACGCAGGAAGGTGTCCGGCAGTTCCATACATTCGCGAATGACCGTGAATTGACCGTCATGGGTCTCTTCGGATCCTTCGTTGTCGAGCCGCGCGGATCCGAGTACCTGGAAGCTTTGGGGTCCGGAGATGCGACTCCCGCCTCCAGCGGCTGGCAGGTCATGATCAAGAACGGGACCGGTCCGGACTTCCGTGAATTCCTGTACTATCACGAGGTCGGCGACGAAGCCTTCCGCCCCGTCAATAAGAAAGGCGACTTTCTTCCTCAGCGCGACCCGCTGACCGACGCCTATCGCCCGGGCGGTCGTGCGATCAACTATCGCAGCGAGCCGTTCGGAATCAACAACATGCACGTGCAGCACGAGTACTTCGGATTCGAAGACGAGTCGATGGGCTACAGCTCGTACACCTTCGGGGATCCGTCTCCCACGATCCCGCGCTCGTACATGGGCGACCCGGCGAAGTTCCGCCTGGTCCATGGCGGATCGGAAGTGTTCCATAGCCACCATCCGCATGGCGGCACCATCCGGTGGCCGCGCAGCCCGCGCGCCATCGATGACATGAATCTGTGGACGACCGCTGGAAACGGACCGGTCAAGTATCCGGTGATCCGTGCCAAGACGGATCGTGTCGACGTCGAAGTCATCGGGCCGTCGGAAGCGTTGGACCTCGAGACGGAGTGCGGCTCCGGCCTGTGCCAGCAGTTGGCCGGCGATTTCCTGTTCCATTGCCACGTGGCGCACCATTATGTGGCGGGCATGTGGGGATATTGGCGGGTGTATAACACGCTTCAGCAGGGCGACATGCGTAATGACGTCATGCCGGATCTGCTTGAGTTGCCCGATCGGAAAGGTCGCATCAAGGGGCCGATCACGTCGGACAAGTTAGTTGGTCAGACCGTGGATTGGTTCGGCAAGTCCTTCAAGATCGTCGAGAAGGGCAAGAGCGATTGGAAGTCCAATCCGGCCACCGTCACGATCAAGGACTGGGTCGAGATGCAGCTCCCGACGATGGGCAAGCCGGGACACAAGAACGATGAAAAGGGACAGACCGTGTCCTACGATGCCACGGTGTTGGATTGGGCCTGGGAAGGCACCCGTGCATTGAGCGAACCGGAAAGCGCGATCGACAATCCGAAGTATAAGTCGACCCATCCGGGCAAGCGGCACCCGATCACATTCGAGCCGTTGACCGGTAAAGTCGCCTGGCCTCACCTCACCCCGCATTTCGGGAGACGCGTCATGTTCTCCCCGAACCACGTGGGTGCGCCCTGGTTGGAGATGATCCGCCGGGATGCCAACGGCGAGGAAAGCGTCGATCAGGCCCTGCCTGGTGAAAACGGTAACTGGAGTCTCTGCCCGGAGAATGCGGGCCGGAAACACTACAACGTGCACTTCATCAAGCTCCCGATCACCATCGCCAAGAAAATCGGCAAGGAGCCGCCGGTCATCGATCCGAACGGCTTGATCTATGTCTTGCACGAAGAAGAGGCGGAGATTCGGAAGAACGATGACCTGAAGTATCCGTTGGTCGTCCGCGGCAACATTTACGATTGCGTGGACTGGACCCTGACCAGCGAGTGGGACGACGATGACTACACCAACTTCCAGTCGTCGAAGATCAACACCCACTGGCATTTCCTGCAGTTCGACAACCAGGCGTCCGACGGCGTGATCACCGGATTCTCCTATGAGCAATCCGTGCGTCCGTTCACGATGCTGGAGAAGAAGAATGCGAAGGGGCTTCCCGCCCCGATGAACACTGTCGTGACCGCTGCCGCTAAGAAGGGCGCGAACACGATCACGGTGAAGAATGCCAAGCAGTTCCATGTCGGCACGCTCCTTCTCGTCGGTGCCGACAATGTGAAGGGGAATGAAATTTCCCGCATCAAGGCTATCAATGGCAATACGATCACGTTGGCCAAAGGGCTGAAGAACGATCACCCGGCCAATGACATCGTCACGGTCGAGTTCGTGCGTCAGCGGTTCTGGGTCGATGCGGACGTGGGGACCGTGTTCTGGCACGATCACGCGTTTGGTGCGACCACCTGGCCGCACGGCGGCTTCGGCACCTTCATCGCCGAACCGGTTGGATCGACGTATCATGATCCAAAGACTGGAAAGTTGATCCGCAGCGGACCGATCGCGGACATTCACACGAACGAGCCCGTTGGTCATGGCGTGAACAACAGCTTCCGTGAATTGATGGTCCAAGTGCACGACACCGTGCCGCACACCGTCAACATCGTGACGGCGGGCAATCCTCCCGGGCAGCCGATTGAAGTAGCGCTTGAGGCAGGAAAGACCGTCTCGTTCATGATGCCCGAGAAGATCTATATGACGCCGATGCCGTTCTTGAACGGTGGTACGCATACCACCGGCAGCGGCTTGAATTTCAGGGCGGCGCCGGTTGCGCAGCGGTTGGCGACCAACCCTGATTCGTCACAGATTTTCAGCAGCCTGGTCCACGGTGATCCGTACACGCCGACCTTGCGTGCCTATGTCGGTGACACGATGGTCTTCCGTCTGTTGCACACCCTCATGAACGAGTCGATGGTCTGGACCCTGTCCGGCCACACGTTCTGGACCGAGCGGTATGCGTCGGATGCCAATCGGAAGAATTCCATCCATATCGGTATCGCCGAGCGGTATGACCTGGTGGTTCCTGAGGCGGGTGGATCACGACATCAAGCCGGCGATTACATTCACTTCAACGGTCGGTCCTCGAAGTTCTCCGAGGGTGGCTGGGGCATCATCCGGGTGTTGGATAAGGAGCAGGCTGATTTGAAGAAGTTGCCCGCGGGCTTCTCGATCAAAGGGGAGATTCCGAAGCCTCTGCCGGTCTGTCCTGCCGATGCTCCCGTGAAGCAGTTCAACGTCGTCGCGATGGACTACGCCGGCATGAAGTTCAATGCCAAGGCGCCGGAATCCATCGAAGTGGACTTTGAGCGGCGGATCCTCATGACCAACGCTGAAGCGAAAATCTATGCGTTGGAAGAAGACACCGCGAAAGTGGCCGGCGGGGCACACCCGATGCCGCTGACGCTGCGTGTGAACAGCGGTGATTGCGTCAAGGTGCATTTGAAGAACAAGATGAAGGACAGCAAGGCCTCCTTCTCTGCGATCGGCCTGGCCTTCGATCCGAAGGATTCCATGGGCGCGAACGTAGGGAACAATCCGGGTGACCAGACGGTTGCACCGGGAGCCGAGCGTGAGTACACGTACTACGCCGATCCGTTCAACGGCGAGACGACCTCGTTGGTGTGGGATTGGGGCAATGTGATGACCAATCCGCGGAACGGGTTGTTCGGTGCCGTCGTGGTCGGGCCAAAGGGATCGAAATATCGTGATCCCAAGACCGGTGCGGATTTGTCCAATAAGAATGCCTGGGCGGCCGATGTCATCATCGATCGCTCGGTGCCGGGCAATGAAATGCGGGCGAATTATCGTGACGTGGCGTTGTTCTTCCAGGATGAAGACAACATCATCGGTACGAGCTTTATGCCCTACGTTCAGAACGTGGCGGGTTTGACCGGCGTCAACTACCGGTCGGAACCGTACAAGTTCCGTGAAGAGCAGGGCTGCTCGCTCGGCAAGGTATTCCAACCTTGTAAGGCGGACAAGCCGGAAGATCCGGCGACCCCGCTCATCGAAGCGCATGCCGGCGATCCGGTGCGTATTCATGTGTTGGGTGTCAGCAACGAGCAGAACGGCATGTTCAGCGTTGAGAAGCACGAATGGCCGATCGAGCCGTTTATGCGGGGCGCTGACCTGATCAGTGTCGTGGAGTTCTCCGGCTCCGAGACGATCGACGCGTTCCTCCCCTCGGCGGGTGGAATGTATCGTTTGCCCGGGGATTATGTGTACAGCAACCAGCGCTTGCCGTACTCGCAGTCCGGACAGTGGGGCTATGTGCGGGTATTGCCGTCCGGTGATACGCGACTGCTGCCATTGGCTGGCGCGAGCGCCGGCACCAAGAGTGCCGAGGTTGAGCAGCCGGTTGCGCACGCGATTCCTGTCGCGGCCAAGTAGACTGATCGCATCTCTCAAGAGATGAGGTGAGGAGGGGGGAGCCTGAAAGGGCTCCCCCCTTTTGTTGTCCGCCGGGGATTGTGTATGATGAGCGGATACGTCTGACTTTCTGTCGATACTGCTTGCATCGATATCATATTTATTACTGAAGGGATGACATGCGATTAGTCGGCCTTGCCCTGCTCTGCGCTGTCAGTGTCTGCTGGTCTCCATCGTGGGCGTACGAGGAGATCGCGGTCACGGATGGCGGTACCATAAAAGGGACAGTCACCATGACCGGAGGAAAACCAACCCCGAAGGGATATAACCTGATCACATTTCCCGATCCGGTCTATTGCGGTCGCATATCGACCGGAACGGGGTGGCGAATTCTTGATGAGTTTTCAATGGCTTCCAGGCAAGGTCTGAAGGATGTCGTCGTCGTCTTGACTGATGTGACGAAGGGGAAACCGTTCAAGTTTGAACCGTTGACCATCGAGGCGCGTGATTGCCGGTTCCTTCCTTTTGTCACGGTTGTGAAAGATGGTTCTGAAGTGGCTGTTATGAACATGGATCCGGTCATGCACGACATCCAGGCCTATGAGACCTCGCAACTCGGTCCTCGGGTCCTGTTCAACACGCCTTTGCCGATGAATCCCCACCATAAACGTTTTGTGAGCGCGGAAAGTCACGAACATCTGGCGGGCGAGCCGGTTACGGAAGTGATTCATATGACTAAGGGGCGAAGGATTTTTCTGATGCAGTGCGGGTTCCATGCCTACATGGAGAGCTGGGGATTCGCCGTCGATAACCCCTACTTCGCGCTGACGGGTGATGATGGCACCTTCAGTTTGACGGATGTCCCGCCTGGCGACTATACGCTGATGGTCTGGCATCCCGGGGTCGGTACGATGTTGCAAAGGAAAGTGACTGTGACGGAAAAGGGACTATCGAACGTCGATTTTGACTTCAAGGCTCCGCAAGGACGGCGAAGCGTGCATGAAATCGAGCAGAATCCGCATTATGGCCCTGAGTCACTTGGAAAGGTCGTAGATATTCGTCCGACATTGCAGCGCCAGGTTCCCTAAGGTCTGTTCGAAGAGGAAAGAGGGAGATCATGAGATTGACTCGTTCCAGCCTGCTCTGTTGTCTTGCGCTCGTCGTCTGGTTGTGCCAGGTCGTGCCCTCCGTCTCTGCCTATGACATTGTCGACGTTCAGCATGGCGGGTCACTTGAAGGACGAGTGACCCTGTCGGGCGCCGTTCCGGACCCGAAAGCGTTCAATCTCATTACGTTCCCAGACCCGACCTATTGTGGGCGGATTTCGAACGGGAAGGGGTGGCGTCTCCTGCGCGACTTCATCGTGAACGCCGAGAGCGGTTTGAAAAATGCCGTAGTGCTGCTCGAAGGGGTCGAGTCGGGGAAGCCATTTGATCTCTCGGTGCCCCTGATCGAGGCGCGGGATTGCATGTTCGGCCCCTGGATGACGATCGTGCGCAATGGCCATGCGGTGGAAGTGGTGAATATGGATCCGGTGATGCACGACATTCAGGGCTATGAAACCTCCCCCGAGGCCGGGGCACGAGTGTTGTTCAATACGCCCTTGATTCTAAATCAACAGCATCAACGGGGAAATATGCATGCGATTCATAACCATGCACCGGGAAAGTCTCTGGTAGGACCGGTCTATCTGAACAAGGGACGGCGAACGTTTTACATGCAGTGCGGCTTTCACGCCTACATGGAAAGCTGGGCGATGGCCGTGAACAACCCCTATTACGCGGTGACGGATGACCAAGGCGCGTTCAGGATCGAGAATGTCCCGCCGGGGACGTACCAGATGGTGGTCTGGCATCCGCAGGCAGGGCCTGGGGTGACGCGGACGATTACGGTCGGTCCTGACGGGGCTACGGTGGAACAAGTGGCGCTTCCTGCTCCCAGGGGAACTCGGACTGCCTACAGGGTCATGGACAATCCTCGTTTCGGGCTGGAGTCCCTTGGTCATCCCGTGGAGATTGAGCCGTTGGTGGAGCATCAGCACTAAGCGCAGGTGGGGGGGCCTCCCACGGTGGTGCGTGGGAGCCGGATTCTCAGGGGTTCTCTGTTTGTCCGGTTTCGGGTATGCCTCTGCGGCGGACGGTCCATCTGCCATCGGTCCGACAGAGTTTTCTGCCTCGCTGGTGAAGCGAGTTGAAGGGCGTCGTTTCGAGGCTCAGGTTTTTGCAAAAGGCGATCGTATCCGACTGGAGTACAAGTACGCGGTCAAGACCGAGCTTGGCTATTCCAGTATAGAAATCATCCGATTGGATAAGCACGAGTCGTGGTTTTTGCTGGCTCAGCGCCGGCAAATTCTTCCGGTTCCCATCAAGCCCGAAGAAATCCTGCCGATTCAGCCCAGCCTTCCGGGGGAAAAGAGCCGGACGTTGGTGGGCGACGCTACGACCATCGGCCGTGCGTCCAAGCTCTACGAGGTGCGAGTGGACTATAACGGCCGGAATGAACGGTTTTACGAATGGGTGGATGTTGAGACCGGCGTGGTCTTGAAATTGGTGAGCCAGGATCGGGACTGGTCCATCGAGTATTCGCGAATCCGTCTCTCCCCTCAGCCGGACTACTATTTTGAGGAACCGACGGGATATCGACGCTGGGCTCCGGCATCCGCGACACAAGAAAGAGGATAGGCCTCGTGGTAGGACCAGGAAGGGATTTCATGGCATTGCATAATGAGTCGCGTTCGCTTCTGACAATGAGTGGATGGATGGCGGTGGCGATGGCGACCGGGGTGCTCTTGTGCCTCTGGCCGTCGGCCGCGTCCGCGCGTTCGTTGAAGGAGGCGCAGGCCGCGTTCGACAAGAAGCAGTATCAGGAAGCCCTGGATCTCGTCGAACAAGTGACCAAAGAGCAGGGGCCTCAACCGGAGGCCAGGCGGCTCAAGATTCATTCATTGATTCTTCTAGCAAAGCCCAAGGACGCATTAGTCGAGTACGAGCATCTCGAGCGGGACTTGAAGCAGGACGACCGGGCGCTGCTGAAAGAAGTGGCGTTGGGGTTTGTGTATGTGCTCCTGAAAGACATGCGAGAGCAGATGCGTGGCGCGGCCTACACGGCGCTGAAAGATGTGGATTCCCCGGAGATGATTCCCGCGCTGGAGGATGGACTAAGTGACGGATCCGGACTGGTGCGCGCCTTGGCGGCAGAAGCTCTGGGGAAGCTGGAGGCGGGGCGGCGTTCGCCGCGCTTGCGTAATGCCTTGGAAGATCAGGCCGGGCTGGTCAAGGCAACTGTCCTGAAGGTGTTGGGGAAGAGCGGTGACCGCTCGGTGATCCCGCTCCTTGAGAAAGCTTTGAAGGACGAGCAGCCGGCGGTGCGGCTTGCGGCGGCGGGAGCGTTGTACCATACGGGGCAGACGGCGATGTGGGACACGATACTGAAGGCCGCCTCCGCCCCGAATCCGGAAGAGCGCGCCACAGCGCTGCGGATGGTGGGGGAGCTAAAGGACGCGCGCGGGCTGTCGGTTCTGCTGGAGGCGATCACCAATACGCAGCCATCTGTGCGCGGGGCCGCCGCTTCAGCCTTGGGGGACCTTGGGAAGGTGCAGGGGATCCCCGCGTTGGAGCATGCGCTGGAGGATAAAATTCCAGCCGTGAAAACGTCGGCGGCGATCAGCCTGGGCGAATTAGGCGTGAAAGATTCACTGGTTGCCCTGAGGAAGGCGCTGGCTGATCAGAACCCGGTGGTCAAGGCGGCGGTTGTGTCGGCGCTGTTACGGGTCGAGGAACCGTTTGAATCCGTTGGAGAGGAACTGTACGAATTGGCGCAAAATCATGATCCCGGAACCCGCTCCGCAGCCGGTAAGGCAGCAGGGAGGGCGCATGGCGCCAATATGAAAGCTGCGATTGAGTTTCTTTCCGGCATGCTGAAAGATCCCATTCCGCGCCCTCGGATCGCCGCCGCCAGGGCACTCGGGCAGATTGGAGGAGCGGAAATATTGCCGATGCTGAAGTTGGCGTTGCATGATGAAGACGATGCGGTTCGGGCTACCGTGGGTGGGTCGATTGCGCGCATTCTCAATCATGCGAAGCGATCACCTAATCGCGCGAAATCGTAGGAGGCTTTGGCTGCTGGATTTCAAGTTGACAGTGTGAGTATGATTCCAGTATAGAGAAATGTTCAGAGGCCTAAGCGTAGTCGACGTGGAGCCACGTCAAGTTAATGCGACTGTCTTATACAAGGGGTAAGGGTCACCAGCCCTTGTGATTGAGTGGTGACGGAGTAGGTGTTCAGTTTCGGTTAATTGTTCATTACTAAGGAGGCAGTGACATGAAGAAGGGTGCGATGAAAGTAGTATTCGGCGTTGCGGCCGCAGCGTTTTTGGCTGCGCCCCTCGCCTCGTTTGCCGGAGGCACGATTGCAGGGAAAGTGACTTATGCCGGGAAAGCCGAGCAGAAGGAGTTCTCCTTCTCCAAGTTCCCGAACCCGAAGTTTTGTCCGAAGAACCCGAACAAGAGCCTCATGGATGGCGACAAGCGTTTCCTCAAGACCATTGAAGTTGCCAAGGATGGTGGTCTGAAGGGTGCGGTCGTCTCCGTGGTCGATATCGAGGATCAGGCGTTCCAGGATGGATTCAAGGGCACGGACGTGACGGCGGAATTCTGCGAATTCTTGCCCTTCAGCGGCGTGGTTGTGAACAACAAGAACTTCCGTGCGGAGAATAAGGATGCCGACCCCGATGATCCCAAGTCGACCTTGGGTGTGTTGCACAACCCGCACAGCTTCGTGGTGAAGGGCTCCAGCTCTGCCACCGGTTTCAACATCGGTTTGGCGAAGAAGGGTGACAAGTTGGAGAAGCCGGTGACCTTCCGTGGCGGCGCGGAAAAGCTGGGCTTTTATCGTTTGCAGTGCGACCAGCACGAGTTCATGCAGTCCTTCTTCCTCCCTGTCTGGAATCCGTACCATGCAGTGGTGAAGGATGACGGATCGTTCGAACTCCCTGGCGTGCCGGCCGGTAAGCACAAAGTGGTGGTTTGGCATCCCTTTGTCGGCAAGGGCAAGCTGAACGAGTTTGAAGTCGAAGTTGCAGAGGGTGGAACGGCTAACTTGAAGGCTGAAATCAAGTAGTCTCGGTTTTAACGGCGGGATAGCTCGCCGACTGAAGGGGCAGTGGTTCACATCGGACCACTGCCTCTTTTGTTTGGCAATCTTCCTCTTGATCACATCAGGTGTTCCGGCCTCTGAGTCCATCGATTTCATCAGCATCATCCAGCCGGCCAATCCGCGTCGTTATTGGTTTTCAGGGGTTGTTCCCTGCCCGCCACTCGCCTTGCGTTTCCCTTTCTGAACTGGGTAAGATGCCAAATTTCAACACCACATTATCTGAGTGGGTGATCTGTGCCTCGTGAATTGTCTCTCGCCGAAGTGTTCCAGTTAGGGTACTACTGGGAAACAAAAATTCTTTTGACAGCCGTGAAGTTAGACGTCTTTTCGGTGCTGGATGGACGCGGCCGTACCGCCTCTGAAGCGGCCGAGAAACTCGGCGCCGATGTGCGGGCGCTGGAGTTACTTCTGAATGCGCTGGTGGCGATCAGGCTTTTGTCGAAGACCGGCGATCTCTATGCCAATACGCCGGTAGCCACGACGCATCTCGTCAAGCACGGGCCGCAATATATCGGGCACTTGCTGCTGTTGCATGATGCCGAATGGGGCAATTGGGGCAAGCTGGAGGAGGCCGTGAAAACAGGCCGATCGCCGGTTACGCAACATGTCTTCGAGACGGATCCCGCGCTTGGCGCCAATGTGTTGTCCGTCTTGCACCGGATCGGGCAGCAAAGTGGCCCAGATTTGGCGAAACGCCTTGCGCTTGGCCAGGCACGGACGATGCTCGATCTCGGGGGCGGGGCCGGAACCAACGCCATTGCATTTTGTCAGGTGTACCCGCAACTTTCGGCGACGGTCTTCGATCTGCAAACGACGCTCCCATTGACCGAACGGACCGTGAAGGACGCGGGGCTTGAAGGCAGGATTTCCCTGAAGGCCGGTGACTTCAACCGCGATTCGTTGGGTGGCCCCTATGACGTGGTGTTGATGTCCGATATCCTTCACTATCAGGATCTGGCAACCAATGCCGCGCTGGTGAAGAAAATCTATAGCCATCTGAATCCCGGTGGGCGCTTGATCATCAAAGACCGGTTCTTGGATGCCTCGGGTACGAGCCCTGCCTGGACGGCGGCGTTTGCCGTCCATATTCTCGTCAATACTGAACAAGGCGCCTGCTACCGCACCGCAGAAGCCATGCAGTGGATGCACGATGGGGGATATGTCTCGGTTGAGGAAATCGAGCGGACGGCGGTGGTGCAAGGTGTTCGGCCAAGTGTCGGGTAAGATGTACCATGTTTGAATTTTTGCGTCAGCCGGGATTCTTCGGCACCCATGCGACGATGGGGGCCGATCTCAGTCAGTTGATGGCCACGCTGTTCACCGGCCTCTTCATCATCGGATGGTTGCAGGCCAAGCAGCATCGTGGACATTACCATCACTGGCTCATGTTGGGCGGGATGGTGACCATGGTCGGATTCTTCACCGCCTACTATCTGTTTCGGCAGTTGGGGGTGTTGGCGTTCGAAGGAAAAGAAGGATTCGGGGGTTCCCAGGCCCTATACGACTACGTGTTCATCCCTGTGCTGACAATACATATCATTCTGGTGATCATCGGGTTGGTCATGGCCGTGTACATGATTGTGCTGGGGTTCCGTTCGCAGCAATTTCTGAGCGGCGCACGGGTGCTGAGTGCCGCTCGGCTGCTGACATCGTGGAAAAAGGTGAGCCTGATATTTGCGGCGCTCCTGGCGGTGGTGATGCTGTTATTCGGAACACGCGTCATGTCTGCCGGGTTTTCCATGCGAAAGCTGGAGGTCTATATCGGGTTTCTCACCCTGGTCGCGATCGTGTTTGCAGTGGAGATGGGCATTCAACGGATTTGGCCTGATGGCGGGCAGCGGCACCGCGCCCTCGGCCGTTTCACCATGATCGTCTACTGTATCCTCTTTCTGACCGGAACCTTTACCTATGCCATGTTGTACATCCTCTATCCCGGGAAAATCGGGTAGGAACGTCGAGCGGAGATGAAGAGCTGAGGGCCGATATGCTTGTGTGCGGGTGCGGCGGATGGATGCATACCGAGGGTGTTGAGGAGCGCATCTCCCGTGAGGGCGATCCCACGTGGTTTGTCCGTTCGGAGTGTCGGCCCTGCCAGTGGGTAGTGGGGGTCGATGTGCCGGTGGGACAGGTCGATGGGTTGGTCGATCGTCTGATGTGGACTGATGATGCCCGGCATCGGCTGGATCGTGTTCCTCCCTATGCCGTTCCAGTCCTGCGTGAACTGGTGGAAGGGTTTGCCCGGACCAGACGGCAGCGAGTGATTACCTACGAATTGATCGATCAGGCGAAAACGGGCGATATGGTCTCATGGGACCCGGATGCAGAGCAGCGCCTCGCCAATGTGCCGGCGCCGGTTCGGGCCATGGCGCGCGTTGAGTTGGAACGAACGGCGGTGGATCGTGGTGAACGCTCTGTGACCGTCGCGCTGATGGAAGAAGTGAAGGCGCGATATTTCGGCATGGCGGCTCAGCGCGATGACGCGTAAATGCTAAGGCGGCTCTTGCGCGGAGCCCACGGCGTCGCTCCCGCGCCCCACATCATTGTGCTTGGCGACTGACAACATGTTGCACCGATTGGCACTGCGAGTCCTTCCAAGTTTGACGCTGGCCGTCACCGAAGATTCGGTTCGAACAAGAAAGCGCCTGGTCATGTTTGTCCCGGGGCTGGTGGCGTTTGCGGTGTACCGGGCGGCGAAGCATGGCATGTCGCTGGCAGAGCCGGTGACGCTGCTGCTCCTGAGTGGCCTGGTGTCGCTGGTGACGGCGATCTGTGCCTATCGCGTCGGTCGAGGGGTGCCGTTTGCGCAACTAGTGAGCGCGGATGGAGCCAGACGTATTGGATGGATTCTTGCCTGGATCGGTTTTGTGTATGGAGTGCAGTTGTCGCTGCTCGTGCTGGCGCTACTCTGGCTCGTTGGATATGACTATGCCAAGCATCCCGATGGCCCGGCCATGATGGCGATGATTATTCCCAGTACGGCGGTCGCGCGCGATGCATTTGAGATCGGGTATGTGCGATGGCTTGAAGCCAGCGGGCGGCCGTTCGTCACGTTTCCTGATGGCGCGGGGCTTCGTGCCCTGCTGGCGCGAGTGACGCCGGCCCTGGCGGGGTGGGTGGCGGCAGGGGTTGCCGGTTGTGTGAGTCTCTCGCTGCTTCTGGCGGCGCTCGTTAGCGGTGACATGGCCGTGTTGGCGCAAGGCGCTGTCGTGACGATGGCGGCGGGAACGGTCGGTCTCTTGGCGTTTTTCGCCGGGCAAGGAAATGGGGCAGCCTGGACGGCCGGATTGTCCTCGACCCGCTGGAGTGAATTGGTGAAGTTTTGGTGGTGGCCCGGGCTGGCCTTCGCCTCGACCTACTATCTGGTGTTGGTCGGCGGTTGTCTGTATGTGTTGAAACAGCCGATGAGTTCACCCGGACTCTTCGCTGGCGTTGCCGGCCTCGTCGGTGGCGTGATGGCGCTGTACTGCTATTACCTGGGACATCGGCGGGATATCGAAAATCGTCAGCCTGGAGGAGTGCCCAGCGCCTTGTTGCGCTGCCCATTCGTCATGGGCATTCTCGGCAAGTCCCGCGAAGCCATTGCTGGTACGGCATTGAGTGGATCTGCGGCTGTCTTTGACAAGAACAGCCAGAGAGCGTCGTCATGATTAAACGCCTTCCGCTTCCGTCCGTGATCCTGTTGTTGCTGTCCGGGTTGCTGGTGGCCGCGAGTGTTCTGCTGCTGAGTCCGCCATCGCTGGTGGCCGCCGACCCCTCCGCAGATGTGTATTTCCATACGCCTGGAGTTCCGGACGGTCCTTCGGCGCCGACGGCGAATGAGAATCACTATCCGCAAGTCGGGTCACTCGATAGCCGGTTGCTGATGTGGTTTATCATCCAGCAGCATACCTACTTCGGTGGTTTTGTCCTGGCCCTACCGATCTTTTGCGTCCTCTTGGAATTTCTGGGGTTGGTCGCGAGGAATCCCGCGATGGCCGTGCGTTATGACGGGTTGGCGCAAGATCTGTTGAAGGTGGCGCTGCTCGCGCTTTCCGTGACCGCAGCGGTGGGGAGCGTGATGCTGACGATGTTCATCACGCTGTACCCCAGCTTCATGCAATACATGGGAGGCACCTTCAAGGTCATGATGCCTCTCTATGCGCTGGTGTTTGTCGGGACGACGTTTCTCACGATCGCGTACTACTACAGTTGGGATCGGATGGCAGCGCCGGGGTCGAAGTGGGTCCACCTGTCGATCGGCGTGCTTGCGGTGGTGTTCGGCACGTCGCTGCTGTTATTAGCCAATGCCTGGTCCGCCTTCATGATGGCGCCGTCCGGCGTCGACGGGCAGGGACGGTATTTGGGGAATCCCTGGCATTTACTTCGCTCGGCACTCTGGAATCCCCTGAACTTGCATCGATTCCTCGCGGACATCATGTCGGGTGGCGCGGTCGTCCTGGCCTATGCCTGTTATCGGTTCTTTTCCGGCAAGAGTCAGGAGGAGCGGGCTTATTACGATTGGGTCGGCTATGTGTTCTTGTTTGTGACGGTCTGCGCCTTGTTGCCGATGCCGTTCGCCGGTTATTGGTTGATGCGTTCCGTCTATGCGTACAGTCAAAGCATGGGCGTCACGATGATGGGCGGGTTGCTGACCTGGCTCTTCGTGGTGCAGGCGCTGTTGATCGGCGCCCTCTTTCTTGGCGTGAATTACTATCTTTGGCAAAGCATGGGACGGATTCGCGGCGGTGAGCGCTATCAGCCCTACTATCAATATCTCCTGCTCGCGCTGACGGGTTGTCTGTTTATCTGGTTGACGCCTCACACCATTTTGATGACCGGGACGGAAGTCAAAGCCATGGGCGGGGCGCAGCATCCGGTCATCGGAAACTACGGCGTCATGTCGTCGAAGAACGGCGCAGTCAACGTGATGATCTGCATCACCGCCTTGAGTTACATCTTTTATCGACGCGCAAATCGGACGATGACGATCTCATGGGCCAAAGCGGGAAATGTCATCCTGGGGGCCCTGTTCGGTTTCGGAACGGCGCACATCATCGGCTTATCGGTGTATGGATTTTATCTTCCCGCCAGTCTCCGCGTAGGGTTGTCTGGCCCGCAGGCCGTGACCACGTTGCTCGTGGTTACGCTGGGTTTGCTGCTGAACCGACGTATGTTGCGTGGTGCAACAATCCACGGTCCTGTACAGTGGGGCCAGATTTCGGTTCGCGGAATGGTTGGCTTGTTCGGGTTGGCGGCGGCGTTTACCTGGGTGATGGGGTTGATGGGGTATATTCGCTCGTCCGGTCGGTTGGCCTGGCACGTCAATGAGTTGATGCCGGATACGTCCCCCTGGGCGTTTACGCCATCGCTTGGATTCGCCGCAAAAATGGTCACGATCAACATGGCCCTGTTTTGGGGGGCGGTATTCTTCCTATTTTGGGTCTGTCAGCGCGGGCAGCAGCCGGTGATGCATGAAGATGTGAGCGCGGAGAAGGAGGCAGGCTTTCTGCCGTCTCCGTCTCATGAGGGATAAGGACGGTGATGAGGGAATGTGAGATGGCTATGAAGATGTTTGCGGCAATAGGGCTGTTGGGTGTGGTGGGATTGTGCAGTGTGATGGGAGTTGGCGCTCCGGCCCTTGCAGGCGAAGCCGGCGTGTTGGTGCTGGAAGATTTTCAGTCGGCAGATCAGGACGGGTTTCCGATTGATTGGCAGCATGAGAACCAGCGTAGTCAGGCCAAGGGGCGCGACGCCTACAAGATCCAATCGCAAGACGGGAAGAAATTTCTTGCGGCCAAGGATGCAGGGCAGCGTGTGAAGAAACGCAAGATCGACTGGGACCCGAAGGTCTATCCGGTGCTGACCTGGCGGTGGCGTCTCCATAAGGCTCCCAGCGGTTCGGAGCCGATTGCGGCACTCTATGCTTCGCTGGATACGGATCTCATGTTTATTCCGGTGTTTACGAAATACATCTGGAGCGCCGGAAAGCCGGAAGGGACGTTCGTTGAGGGCGGGATGTTTAGCGGATCAGAATTGGTGGTGCAGAGCGGAATGCTTCCGGTCGGGGAGTGGGTGGAAGAGCGGGTCAACGTGTACGAAGATTTTAAGCGTATTCATAAGCACGAGCCGGCTGAGAAGGCCTGGGGTATTTCGTTGTTTGCGGGGCCCGGTGTGGAAATCGATTTTGGGACAGTTACGGTGAGTTCGGGCAAGTGAGTGTTGGGGGAACCCCCTTTCGTAGAAGGTCATCATGGCAGGGATGAATCCACCATCGACCAGGGTGTTGCTTGAAGTGGCATTTGGTGCGGTGGTGATGGGTACGGTCGGTGCGTTGATCGGAGCAATTCTTGGCGGCTCGTCCATTCCATTGGCTTCGGGATTGGGATTGGCGTTGGGCGCGGTGGTTGGGTTTCTCGGCGGGCGCCGCTTCCTGGTCAGTATCCTGGTCGGTACGGTACTCGGTGGCCTGTTGGCGTGGTTTATTGCCGGAATTGAGAAGGTCTCGTTCGGGGCAGGGGCCGGCGCGGCGATGGGGGGATTTCTCGGCGTGCAGATTTCGATGTTGTTGGATGTGCGGGCAGCGAGAAAGGCTGCGGCACTGGAAGCGAGTAGTGACGAGGCTTCGGCTGACTCGGCGGTTATTAAATCCTGAGGTGCGAGTAACGAGATGGAAAATAGGGGTGTGCTGATCGGGTCGATCATCTTTGTGTTCGGGTCGTTTATTTTGATGATTGGCGGGCTGGTCTACGAATCCTATAAGGCGAAGCAGTTGCGCCAGCAGGTGCTTTCGATCACCACGGAGGTCAAGCCGGTCGCCGTGGCTGCCGCGCAGGACTTCTCGATGTATAAGACGCTTGTCGGCGATGACGGCCGTGACATGGTGCAGGTTTCTGAAGGGCCGTTTGTGATGGGTAGCCGTGACAACGATAGTGATCCGGATGAAAAGCCTGAGCACCAGGTATATCTGAAAGCATATTTTCTGGATAGGCACGAGGTCACGCAGGATGCCTATGATCGCTTTGCCAGGATGACGAAGCGAATCAAGCGAAAGATCGAAGTGTTCGAAGAGGATCCTGCCAAATTGCTGAAACCCGAATATCCGATGATTGCTGTGACGTGGGACGATGCAGAGGCCTATTGCAAATGGGCCGGCAAGCGGTTGCCGACGGAAGCGGAGTGGGAGAAGGCCGCTCGCGGAGAAGGGAAGCGTCGCTATGCCTGGGGTGATGAGTTTGTGGTGGGATACGCGAACATCGATGGAAATGAGGACGGATTTCGTTACCTGGCTCCCCCGGGGTCGTTCGAGTCGGGACGCAGTCCCTACGGAATCTACGATATGACGGGTAACGTCGGTGAGTGGGTCGCGGATTTTTACGACGAAAATTCGTATCGGGGCTCTCCGTATCGTGACCCGAAGGGGCCTGACCAGGGCGAGCAGCGTGTTATCCGTGGCGGTTCCTGGCGGGAAACCAAGCGAAATGTGCGTTCATCAAAGCGATTTCAGGCAAAACCGTGGCGACATGACATAACGGTCGGCTTTCGCTGCGCGAAAGACATCGAGGCCGATGTGGTCGTTAAGTAGTCTGTATCGGCATGCTCGAAACGCGATTCAAAGTGATTTTTCTTCTGGTGGTGCTGTTTGCCGCCAGCTTGCCCGTCATTGCGATTCTTCGAGGGACGGTATCCACTCCGTATGAAGCTGAGCCTCGGCCGGCCGAACAGGATCAGGGAGCCTCCAATCCTGAGCTGGCCTCCGCTGAGGAACCTCTTGAAGAAGAGCTCGTTGTGATTCCTGCGGGGCCGTTTATCTTCGGGACCAACCGGGGCGGGTTTGATGAGCAGCCTGAGCGGAGGATTTACCTCGACCAGTTTCTGATTGATCGCTACGAGGTGACTAACGCGCAATATGCCGCGTTTGTGAAGGCAACGGGGCATCGAAAGTCAGGACCTCCCTCGCGGTATGCGAAAAATACGCTGCGTATGCGAGGTGTGAATCAGCCTGCGGTCTATGTCTCCTGGGAGGATGCGAAAGCCTATTGCGAGTGGCGTGGAAGGCGGTTGCCTTCTGAGGCGGAGTGGGAGAAGGCCATGCGCGGGCCCGATGGTCGCCTGTGGCCATGGGGAAACGTTGAAGTGCCGAACGCGGCGAATTGGGCTCGCGTGGACGATGGGTTTGAGGTGGCGGCGCCGGTGGGGCGGGTGAAGAGTGACGCCAGTCCCTATGGGGTTATGGATGGTGCGGGCAATGTTATGGAATGGGTGAACGATTGGTACCTTGAGGGGGCCTATGCTGCGGCTTCAGAGCGCAATCCGGAAAGTCCTGAATACGGAACCTATAAGGTGTTGCGCGGGGCTGCCTATACCAGTTCGGGGTCTGATTTACGCATTACCGCGCGCAGCAAGATGATGCTGGATTTTCGGGATGAAACAATCGGCTTTCGTTGCGCTCAATCAAGTGCAGAGAATGGCCGGTCGTCTGGAGGCGTGGGGCCGGAGAAAATCATAGGAAATCGAAGTAGTAGAGGATCAGAAACACGGCCAAAATGATATTGACAACCATTCCAGCCAAAACTATAATGTCGAACACTTTTGAATTTTTAGCCATAAAAATCCCTTTAAAAATCATGTGCGTGAGGGATTTTGATTAACACAGCGTAGTTGGTGTGTCAATTCAAAATACGTACTTAAACCGTTGGGAGAATCAAGATGGAAGCTGCTCAGGATGACGTCCAAGTTAAGATCGGAAAAATGATTTTCTACATCACCCTGGCAGTGAGTCTTTGGTTTTTTTACTGGTTCGGCGGGATTCAGTGCCCTTGCTGATCCGGTATTCTGGCCTGGGAAATTGTTTATCAAGTTGAGGGGGGTTTGAGATGGGCCAAACAATTGTGTATGTCGTCGTATCCGTTTTGATCTGCGTCTCGTTTTTTGCAGCGGTTGATCATTTTCTGATGGACGCGCAGGGTTTGGACTTTTGGTATCTCCTTCGAAAGTAATCATTCGGAGGGTAGGGCTTTGAAGTTGTTGTTCACATACGCGATGTATCAAGGAGGTAACCCATGGGCTCTGTAACCCGCACGAAGTTGATGTCGATCATGGCGCTAGGCGCAATGATCGGCCTCCTCCTCTTGCCTATTCTGGTTGCGATCCCTGCCCTTGCTAGCGACGGTGGCGCTCCTGCTGCCGGCGTGAAGAAAGAGGGTGGTGACGCAAAGGTTGAGAAGGGTAAGGACGTTTATTACAAGACGGAAGGTATTGTCTCGGGCCCACCGGCTCCTAAGACAACGGACAGCGAGAAGGACTATCCTCGATACAATTTCGAGAGTCGCGTCCTGCTCTGGTTTGCCAACCAGCAGCACCTTTACTATGGTAGCTTCGTCTTGGCTGTTCCTATTTTCTGTATGGTCATCGAATTTATGGGGGTCGTGACCAAAGATAAGGCGATGGCTAAGCGGTATGATCAGCTGGCGTACGACTTTATTAAGATCAGTCTGACGGCCTACTCTCTGACGGCCATCTTGGGCGGAATTCTGATCTTTACCTTCCTGACTCTCTATCCAGCCTTCTTCCAGTATCTCTCGGGTATCTTTAGGCCGGTCATGCATATTTATGCATTGATGTTCGTGGCCGAAAGCGGAACTCTCTATATTTACTATTATGGCTGGGACAAGATGAAGGAGGGGTTCCTGAAATGGATTCACCTCAGCATGTCCGTCGTCCTGAACGTCATCGGTACGATCTTGATGTTCCTGGCGAATTCATGGATCGGCTTCATGATGTCTCCTGCCGGCGTTGACGAGCAGGGCCGCTATCTCGGTAATATCTGGCACGTGATCCACACCGCGTTGTGGAACCCGCTCAATCTCCATCGCATTCTCGGTAACATGGCCTTCGGTGGTGGTGTCGTGGCGGCCTATGCGGCCTATCGGTTCTTGTCGGCTAAGACCGATGAGGAGCGTGCTCACTACGATTGGATGGGTTACATCGCGATGGCTCTCGGTGTGGCGTTCCTGATTCCGTTGCCATTCGCGGGTTATTGGTTGATGCGTGAGGTCTATGCCTATCGGCAGCAGATGGGTATCACCTTGATGGGCGGATTGTTGGCTTGGTTGTTCATCATTCAGGCAACCATGATCGGAATTCTGTTCTTGAGCACCAACTACTATCTCTGGCAAGCGCTTGGCCGGATGCGTGGTGCGGAAAAATATCAGCGCTACATTAAGTATCTCGTGTTCCTGCTCACGTGCGGATACCTGGTCTTTATTACGCCGCATACCATCGTTATGACTCCCGCCGAGTTGAAGGCGATGGGTGGCCAGCAGCATCCAGTGCTGGGTAACTATGGCGTGATGTCGGCCAAAAACGGCGGCATCAATGTCATTATCACGACAACCGTGTTGAGCTTCGTGTGGTATATGCGAGGCAATAAGGTTTCGACGGTGTCGTGGTCGAAGTTCGGCAATATCTTCATGGGCTGTTTCTTCTTCTTTGCGTACCTCAACATCATTATGTTGGCTGTGTACGGCTACTATATTCCGGCGAACGTACGCGTCGGCTTGTCCGTTCCGCAGGTGGCTACTACGCTGTCGTGCCTGTTCTTCATGTTCGCGCTTAACAGCGTCATGATGAAGGGTGCCAAACAGATGGGACCGATTGAGTGGGGTAAGATTTCTGCCCGGTCTCAATACGCGCTCATCATGTTGGCCACGGCTTTCACGTGGATGATGGGTCTGATGGGATACATCCGATCCTCTGTCCGCCTGTTCTGGCACGTCAATGAAATTATGCGTGACAATTCACCTTGGGCCTACACCCATACGGTGGGCTTCGCTGCGAACATGATTTCGGCCAACGTGCTGTTCTTCTGGATTTCAATTATGTTCGTGTTTTGGTTAGGGGCCCTTGGTGCTAAGAAGGCACCGGCCGAGGCGAAGGCAGCTGTGCCTGGCAGGGCGGCAGCACCAGCAGTTGGTCACTAATCAAAGCGCAAGAAATGAATCAATGAGGGAGGGTGTCTGGCTATCGCGTAGCCAGAGCCTTCCCCTCCTGCAGGAGGTTTGAGCTGTGATTGAACTCATTAAAGCGGCCGTAGCGATGGGCTGGCCTGCATTAGGGATTCTTGTTGCCCTAATGTTTTATTTTAAGGCCTCCATTTCGGATCCTGTTGCCAATAAGCGTGCGGTATTCAAGACATTCATCGGCACTATTGGCGCCATGCTTCTTTTTATGGCTATCGCCAATTACAAGATGAATTTCTTCGAAGAGTCACGGCTCTTGCCGGTGTCTCTGGTTCTGATTACGTCTATGACGTTCATGATGGCGCTCTATTTCACGAATATCAGCGCCTTGCTGAAAATCGGCGGATTCATGTTCTTCATCGCCGCCGCTCTCTCAGGATATGGGAACTGGTTGCCCCAGGTTGAGGGTGGATTTCCGCCCATCGAAGAAAAGAAAGACTTCAGCAACATGCCCCAGACGGAGCTTGCTGACGAGGGCGAGAAGATTATTTTCGGTGGAGTCGGTCAGAATAAGGTTCAGGGCGCAATTGGTAAGGGCCAGTGTCCGCTCTGCCATGCTTTCCACAAGGGTATGTTGGGCGAGCGCGCACCAAACTTAGATGGACTCCCAGAGCGTGCAGGAACCCAGATCGAAGATCCTCGCTATCATAAGGGGAACGCTGCTGCTCGCGATTCCGATCAAAAGGAAGCATTTCCTGGGTCAGGAACGGCCGAGAATGGGCAGGAGTATATTGCTGAGTCGCATGCGTGTCCCAGCTGCTTTGTGGTTGCTGGTTATGGCGTGAAGGGAACCAATGACAAGGTTAGCCCGATGCCGTCTATCCATAAGCCACCGATCTCTTTGTCTTTGCCTGAGCTGGCCGCGGTAGACACCTGGTTATATATGAGGGAAGGGCGAGACGCCCCTGGTTTTGACGAGATTGTCAAATCCTATGAAAAGTTCATCCCGGAATCGGATCGTCCAAAGCCACCAACAGAAGGTGATGCAAAGCCTGGCGCCAGCGCCTTGATGGCGGACGGAACCGAACCAGTCGATCAGATTTTTGCAAAGGGACAATGTGTCGCGTGCCATACGATTCCTGGAATCGCTGGAGCGACCGGCACGATTGGTCCGAAGTTGGTCGAGGGAACGAATGCTCCACTGCGCATTAAAGACAAGGATTACAAGGGGAAGGCGAAGAGCGTTCCTGACTACATCATGGAATCCATTGTCGAGCCTAGTGCTTACGTTGTGAAGGGATTCCCCGACAACACCATGCCTAAGGTGTTCGGGCAAAAGCTTAGCGCCGGCGCCCTCAAGAAACTTGTAGATTACCTCTCGCAGGTACAGGAAGGGAAAGAGCCACCCAAGGCCTCCTAACTGCGATGGGTATCTGGTTGCTACTGCGGAAGAAAGGGAGATGAGGACATGAAAGCATTAATGTCGGTCGTGGCATTGATCGGCGTCCTGGGGTTGCTCATGTTGATCGGAATGATCTTCGGAGTGGTGCCCTCGAACACCGTCAGGCTCGTTGAGGGCTACATGCCCATGCAGGTACTGAGTGAGCTGGCCATCTTCGTGGCTGGGTTCACCGGCCTGAGTTATCTAGCCAACTCAATGGGAATTGCCTTCCCCCGGTTTTGGCAGGGTGTGTTGTTTTGGGCTTTTATCCAAGCCTATCTCAAGTTCCGTATCTATCCACCGATTCCATTCAGCGTTCGTGCCATGTACGGAACCGTATCGTTCGTAGCCGTATTCATGTGGGTCTCGGCAAATGAGGAGGATTGGAAGAAGTTTCGTCAGCCAATTCTCAATGTTCTGGATGCCAACACTGGATTCCATAAGGCACTCAGGACGATGTATCTAATTCTCTTGCCGATTCTTATCGGCGGATTCTCCTTCATGACCATGAAGCCGAGTGTGGATGAGCCGATTGAGCTCAGGACGGTACATCCGGCACCGCCAGCTAGCACGAAGGTGCACGGCAAGACCTACACCCTGCAAACGTCACAGAATCCGTACCGGGTGAATCTCGAGGGCAAGTTTGACCAGGCGTACAGCAATAAGCTGATCGTCGAACAGGGGATGGGACGACTGATGGCACCCAATGCCAACCCATGGGATGACAAGGCTGAAGGGTATCTGAAGTATGTTCGGGAAGGCGGCGAAATATTCTTCCAGAATTGTCACTTCTGCCATGGCGACAATTTGAACGGCCGCGGTCTCCATGCCTTTGCCTTCAATCCGATTCCCGCTAACTTCACAGACCCGGGAACGATTGCACAGTTGCAGGAAACCTTCATTTTCTGGCGCGTGGCTAAGGGCGGAATTGGTTTGCCGAACGAAGGATTCCCTTGGGCCTCGGTTATGCCACCATGGGAACAGCACCTGACGACGGATGAAATTTGGAAGGTGATCCTGTTCGAGTATTGGCACACGGGATACTATCCTCGGACATGGGACTAATCCTGAATCTTACAAACAACCTGGGAGAACAGGTGGTGAGGTTAACAATGAGCAAACTTCGTATGAACGTAAAGGCGACGCCGATTTTCGGAGCAGCCTTAGGGGCCCTTATCCTCTCCGCGAGTGCGGTTGGGCTGGGCCATGCTGGAGATCTTCCGGAAGGCTTTTCAAAAGGGGAGTTGGCACCTGCTCCTCCCGCCGAGATGATCGAAGCTGGAAAGCGTGTCTATTTCACCAAGTGTGTCTGGTGTCACGGCGTGGATGGTGCTGGTGATGGGCCAGGTGCCGATCGTCTGTGGCCACGACCGAGAAATTTCAACCAGGGCACATTCAAAATCCGTCACACAGCGAGCGGAGAGTTGCCCCTGTTCAATTACAACGAGAAGACTCCTGATTCTGGGAAGAATGACCTGCTCGATACGGTTACGCATGGTCTCCCCGGTTCCGCCATGCCACCGTGGGAAGGTATCTTGACCGAGGAGCAGCGGCTTCAGGTTTTGTCGTTTGTCACGACTCAGTTGGTCAAGGATCGAAAGTTTACTGACAAGCAGTCTGAGACACAGACGATTCTTCAACTTGGAACCATCAAACCTGCTGAGCCGACTGAAGAGAGCATTAAGAAGGGCGCCCAGCTGATTGTCGATAAGAAATGTATTGAGTGCCATGGTGTGGAAGGGCGTGGGGATGGAAATGCTTTCAATTTGAAAGATGACTGGGGCTTTTCAATTCAACCGGCCGATTGGCACAAGTGTTGGAACTTCCGTGGGAGTCGCCAAGATCCTTATAATGTGCGGAATATTTTCCGTACCTTCTCCACGGGTGTAAACGGGACGCCAATGCCGTCATTCGCGGATAGCACGTCCGTTGAAGACCGTTGGAGCATTGCGAACTTCGTAAACTCGTTGTGTGAGCGCGATGCCGAGGGTAAGCCTCTTGGCATTGATCCTTTGACCGACAAGCCGAAGATCAACTTCGTTGTTCCTTCTGCTCCAGTCGAGGGTGAAATTTCGAACGATCCCGAGAATGAGATGTGGAAGAAGCAGGGCCGTCGTTATGTTGCGATGGGCGGTCAGATCACCCACAAGCCTCGTAACTTCGTCAATCGTATCGATGATATCTGGGTCAAGTCGTTGTACAACGAGAAAAACGTGGTGTATCTGATCCAGTGGGATGACCGGACGAAGAGTGTCGCCGAGGGGAAACTTCCTTGGGCGCCTACTCAAGTCAATGTTGAGAACTTTGGTGTGAAGGAGCAAGCGCCTAAGACCGGAGAAGAAGGGTCAATTGCTGCTGCTCAGAACAATTATGCCGTCTATAACGATGGCATCGCGTTCCAATTCCCGATCAAGTGGCAAGAGATTCCTGCCCCGTTCAAGCCACGATATTTGTGGGGGGATGCGAAGTTCAACGCCGACATTCTGAAGTGGGAGGCGGATGGTTCTCTCCGGTCCTTTAAGGGGACTGGTTGGGATCAGGACTTTGAAGAACGTGATGACTTCGAAGAAAAAGTTAAGTTGTTGAAGTCAGAGTGGAAGAACGGACAGTGGACTGTCATGATCTCCCGTCCGCTGAAGGGCGACAAGGATGATTATGATGAGTACACGCGGTTCGACATCGGTAAGTACATTCCGATGGTCTTCTTTGCCTGGGACGGACACAACGGAGATGCGGGACGGAAGATGGCCGTATCGGCCTTCTATTACACGATCTTGCAGCCTCCGATTCCACAGGAAGTGTATATTTACCCAGCGGTTATCGCAGTTGGCGTGGTGTTTTTGGAAGGCTGGATGCTGACCCGCCGAGCCAACAAGAAGAAGGGTAAGGTCCTCTAAGTCGATACTCGAGCTAGAGGTGGTGTCGCGAGGGGGTGGGGAAACTCACCCCCTCGTTTTTTATGTGACTAGGATTTGGGGACTACATTGGGATGAGCGAGCGCACCCTAGTCGATGTCACCGGGGTCCTCATTGCCGGTGGAAAGAGCCTGCGCATGGGGCGGGACAAACGCTTCCTGAAGGTGAACGGAGAGAGTGTCTTTGACCGGACGCTCTCTCTATTAATGGATACTTTCGTTGAGACGGTGGTTGTCCTCGCTGAACCAATCGATTCACTGGAGGTTCGTGGCTGTCGAGTTGTCTATGATGTTATCCCGAACGCAGGTAGTTTGGGTGGTCTGTATACCGGGCTGTTAGCGGCCTCACAGCCGAGGATATTTGCCGTGGCCTGTGATATGCCATTTCTTCATGCCGAGGTGATTCGTTACATGGTCTCCTGTGATGAAACGGCCGATGTCGTTGTCGCGGAACTCGAGGGACAGTTCCAACCAATGCACGCAGTGTATTCCAAACGGTGCGCCGAATTTCTCAAGGCGATGGCTGAACGTCAAAACTTGAAGATCCAGACACTGTATCGAAGTGAAGCATTACGAGTTGCGGTGTTAGGAGCGAATGCCCTGTCATCTCTTGGGGTTGGTCTTCGTTCATTTCAGAATATCAATACGCCCGAAGATTTAGCACTCGCCAACGCACCGATATCTGACAAACCGTGACGAGCCAGGTTCCACAGGGCGGCAGCAAGCGTGGGGTGCTAGTCATTCACCCTGGGGCCCTAGGTGATGTGCTCTTGTCCCGCCCTGCTTTATGCGCAGTCCGGCACCAGTTTCCTCACCATGAGATTGCGTTTTTGGCCGGACAGTCCGTGGGAGCGCTCTTGTGTGGAGCTGGGGAAGTTGATCGAGTTTTCCCTCTTGAATCGTCATATTTGAGTGGACTATGGGCTGGGCCGGACAGCCTTTGTTCAGAATTTAGGGCATGGCTTGGCAATTGCGATATTGCAGTCGGATGGCTTCCGGACGCAGAAGGGGCCCTCTCGGCTACACTTCGGGCCTCGGGTGTTCAGTATGTCTGCCTGCAATCTGCTGCATCTACCGATCTGTGTGCCGAACACCAAGCGTCGCGGTATCTTGATGCCATTCAACTGAGCGGGACTAGTCAGCTAGTCGGTACTCCACTCGTTCTCTCTCCGGCTATTCGCGAACGCAGCAGGCTCGTTCTTCAGGCACTCATTCAAGAGAATCGGCACACGGTGGTGGTGATTCACCCGGGGAGCGGGAGCCCCCATAAGTGTTTAGATGCACGGCTTCTCGTGCCCGTGATTGAGTGGTTGTTCCAGGCCGACATGGCTCCCCTATTGCTGGAAGGCCCGTCTGATCGTGAGGCTGTGGAGCGCGTCCTCGCGACTATAAAGGTCGACGTGCCGGTCATCCGTGGGCTGGCTTTGTCCACAATGGCAGGGGTGCTGTCGCATGCGAAACTCTATGCGGGACACGATTCTGGCGTGACGCACCTCGCCGCTGCCTTGTCGGTTCCTACGATTGCTTGTTTTGGTCCTACTGATTCACGTCGTTGGGCTCCGCTTGGTCGCGCCGTGTCGATTGTATCTGGAGCGCCCTGTACCTGCCGGACTTGGAGTGCCGTGGCAGAGTGCCGTGAGCGCGTGTGTCTTCAGATCGCTCCGGAGCGCATCATTGAGGTCTGCCGACTGTTATTGTCAGAGCGACGGACGGTTCCTGCCACCTAACTCGCGATCTTGTCTCTCATGTCATGGTGTGTTAGATTCCCAGTTTGATTTTCGCTGTTTCCACGCAGACTTAGAGGGGTTTTTGTGACTCAGAGTGTGGTGCAAGACAAGGTTAGTCAGGCGTTGGTCGGGGCGCTTCGATCGGCGCAGCAACGAGGGGTGCTCAAGCTGGAGCAGATGCCGATGGTCAACCTCGAAGCCCCGAAGCGGCCCGAGTGGGGTGATGTGTCGTGCACCGTCGCCATGTCTTTATCTGCATCGGAGCGCCGCCCTCCGTTTGAAATCGCCCAAATTATTATCGATCACATCGAGCAGCGGGATGCATTGTTCAGTCGTGCGGAAATCGCACGACCGGGCTTTTTGAATCTGACGGTCAAGCGAGAGCTCTGGATGGATGTTCTGCGCGAGATTGAAGCGCAGGGCGAGCGGTATGGCCACAGCCAAGTGGGGCAGGGACGGCGAGTGCTCGTGGAGTATGTCAGCGCCAATCCGACCGGGCCGTTGCATGTCGGGCATGGCCGCGGTGCTGCTGTGGGGCAAGCGCTAGTCCGTCTCTTATGCGCTACCGGACATGATGTCGTCAGTGAGTACTACATTAACGATGCTGGCCGGCAGATGAAGTTGCTAGGCCTGTCGGTTCTGGCGCGGTACCGGGAGGCTTGTGGGCAGACGGTGTCCTTTCCTGAAGACGGGTATCATGGCGGGTACATTCGCACAGTCGCCGAGCATGTGAAGGCGGAACAGGGCGCGGCGCTGCTCTCCCTTCCCGCTGCTGATGCGGAACAACGGAGTAGGGAGTTCGCGTATCGTGAATTACTGGCACTCATTCGTCAGGATCTGGAGATGTTCGGGATCGCCTTTGAGTCCTGGTTCAGTGAAGCCTCGTTGTTGTCGTCCGGCGCCGTGGAGCAGGTACTGAGCGAGCTGAGAGCCAGGGACCTCTTGTTCGATCAGGAGGGCGCGCAATGGTTTCGATCGTCGGCGTTCGGTGATGAAAAGGATCGGGTGGTCCGCAAGCAGGAGGGGGACTATACCTATCTGGCGTCCGACATCGCCTACCATCGAGATAAGTTGCGACGGGGCTTTGATCTCCTGGTCGATGTGTGGGGCGCCGACCATCATGGGTATATTCCGAGGATGCAGGCGGTCGTGCAGGCCTATGGCCACCCGAAGGAGCGACTGAGGGTCGTGCTGGTGCAGATGGTGAATCTCCTTCGTGGAGGCCAGAAGGTCGAGATGTCCAAGCGGTCCGGAGAGTTCATCACGCTGCGTGAGGTGATGGACGAGGTCGGGGCGGATGCCGCCAAATTTTTCTTTCTCATGCGCGATTCCAGTACGCATCTGGATTTCGATTTGGAATTAGCCAAGCAGCAATCGCAAGAGAACCCGGTCTACTACGTGCAATATGTGCATGCGCGGATTGCCAGTCTCCGGCGTGTGGCGGCTTCGCGGGGCATTGCTTGTCCCCTTCCGAGTCAGGCCGATCTCAATGTATTGGAAGATCCTGATGAACTCGCGCTCATTCGGAAACTGTCGGCGTTCCCGGTGGTGTTGCAGGCGAGTGCCGTGGAGTTAGAGCCGCATCGAATGGCCTACTATCTTCGTGAGTTGGCCGGCATGGTGCACCCCTTTTATAACAAGCACCGGATTTTACCTCCGGCACCAGACAGCGAGGCAGCAGCCGCCTTATCCACTGAGCAGTCCGGCTCCTCAGGCCGGGCAACTGAGGTGATGACGCCGGGCCTGACGGGTGCCCGGCTGGCACTGATGTGGGCCGTGCAGCAGGTGGTCCGAAACGGGTTGAACGTGTTGGGCGTGTCAGCCCCAGAGCAGATGTAGGACTGCCGATCCCATGTTAACCTTCCGCATCACCCATGAAGAATCCGGCGGACGCGCGCGCGTCGGCGTGTTGACCACCGCCCGCAGTGAGATCGCGACACCGGCGTTTATGCCGGTCGGCTCGCTGGGCAATGTGCGCAGTGTCGATGGAGAGGAATTGCTCAAGATGGGGTATGGACTCATCTTGAATAACGCCTATCACCTGTACCTTCGTCCCGGACATAAAGTGGTGGAGGAGTTGGGCGGGGTGCATGGGTTTACGGCATGGCCCGGCGCTATTCTCACCGATAGCGGTGGGTTCCAGGTCTTTAGTTTGGCAAAGTTTTGCAGGATTTCCGATGAAGGCGTGATGTTTCAATCCCATATCGATGGGTCGTCGCGGTTTATCAGTCCGGAAACCTCCATTGAAATTCAGGAAGCCTTAGGCGCGGACATCATTATGGCGTTCGATCATGTCGTGGCATTGCCGTCCTCCCTGGATCAGGTTCGTGATGCCTCCAAGCGGACGTCGCTGTGGGCGCGACGGTGCGTCAGTGCCAAACGGCGGACGGATCAATCGTTGTTCGGGATCGTTCAGGGCGGCCTGGATGCCGGCTTGCGGGTGGAGTCGGCGCGTGATCTGGTCTCGGTGGGGTTTGACGGATATGCCGTCGGTGGGTTGTCGGTGGGCGAAGACAAAGCCGACATGTATGGCATGTTGGATGTCACGGTGCCCGAGTTGCCGTCGGCCAAGCCTCGTTATTTGATGGGCGTGGGCATGCCCGAGGATCTGGTTGAAGGGGTGGCGCGCGGGATCGATATGTTCGATTGCGTCGTGCCGTCGCGTCACGGCCGCACAGGCTGGTTGTTTACCTCGTTCGGGCGTGTGGTGATCAAGCAGGCTCGGTATGCGCGTGATGAGCAGCCTATCGATCCGGCTTGCCGGTGTCCGGTGTGCACGCGGTACACCAGGGCGTACTTGCACCACTTGTTCGGCGTAAAAGAAATGTTGGGCGCCCGGCTGAATACGATTCACAACTTATGGTTTTTCGCGAAGTTGATGGAGGAGATCCGGAGCGCCGTGCGAGGCGGAACCTTTCAGGAGTTTCGCCGTGAGTTTCATCGGACGTATGTTGTAGATCGGCCGGCAGATGATGGTCGATCGGACATTCAGAGTACGAACGGTTCTTAACGGCGGCACAGGCGGGGGACATTATGTGGGATTCGGTGGCATGGGCGCAGGGAACATCAGGGAGCACAGGCGCAGGAGGTGGTCTCCTCTCGCTGGTTCCGTTCGTCCTCATTTTCGTCATTTTCTATTTCATGCTGATTCTGCCGCAGCAAAAACGCAGGAAGCAGGCGGACACTATGCTGGCTGCTCTTAAGAAGGGCGACAAGGTGGTCACGGCCTCCGGAATCTGGGGGACCATTACCAATTTGGGGAAAGACACGGTGACGCTCCAGATCGCGGACACGACTAAAATCAAAATTCAGAAAGAGCATATCGCTCGGCTGCGCGGTGAAGAAGAAGACTGACGCACGCGACGGAGACGGGAAGGATTGGCGCACGTATGAAAAAAGTCGGCGGACGGTTGTTAGCCCTAGTGACGATGGTGGTCGCCTCGATCATCTTTTTCTTGCCCTCATACCAACCTCTGTACAAGGAACTGCCGCGGTGGGTGCGTGAGGTCCTGCCGGACAAGGGCATCACCCTGGGGTTGGATTTGCAGGGCGGCATTCACCTGGTGTTGGAGGTGGAGGAAGATCGGGCCGTCGAGATTGCCGTCGAGCGGACGGCGGCGGGGCTCCAGGATCTGTTAGTGGAAAAGAAAATCCCGGCGGAGTCGGTGAAACGTACCGGTTCGTCGCAGATCACCATCGGATTTCACAATGCCGAATTGAAGGCGCAGGTCCAGAAGCTGTTGGACGATTTCCCGACCTATGTGGAGGTGGAGTCGGCCGGGTCTGCAAACAAGGTCGTCTGGGAGTTGCGGGATGCGGAGATCAAGCGCATCAAGGACTCCGCCATCAATCAGGCGTTGGAGACAATCCGGAATCGCATCGACCAGTTCGGTGTGGCAGAGCCGTTGATTCAGCGACAGGGGCTCAAGCAGGTGGTCGTCCAGTTACCCGGTATCAAAGACGCCAAGCTTGCCAAGGACCTCATCAAACAGACCGCGCTGCTCGAGTTCAAATTGTTGGACGATGAGAATCAGCTCAAGCTGGATTTGCCCGGCCGAATTCAGAAGGGCAAGGAGCGCGAGGACGCCTTCCTGAAGCAGGTCGAGGGGAAAGTGCCGGAAGGCGACCAGATTCTGTTCGAGCGGATCGTCGAAAAGGACAGCGGGCAGGAATGGTTGGCGCCCTATCTGGTGAAAAAGCGGGTGATGCTGGCTGGCGACGTGTTGAGCGATGCGCGGGTCTCCATCGGCCAGTTCAATGAACCCTACGTGTCCGTGACGTTCGATGCGAAGGGCGCGCGGGAGTTCGACCGTATCACGGGCGAGAACGTGAAGAAGCGCATGGCGATCGTGCTCGACAATACCATCTATTCAGCACCGGTCATTCAGGAACGCATCAGCGGGGGGCGGGCTCAGATCACCGGGACGTTTTCGATGGAAGAAGCGAACAACCTGTCGATCGTGTTGCGCGCCGGGGCGTTGCCTGCACCGCTTAAGATCATCCAGGACCTGACCGTCGGTCCGTCTCTCGGGCAGGATTCCATCGAAAAAGGTGTGAAGGCTACCCTCTTTGCGGGCCTCCTTGTGATCGTGTTCATGGCCCTGTATTACCGCCTATCCGGCGTGATCGCAAACTTTGCGCTCTTGCTGAACCTGATCTGTCTGATCGGGGCTCTCGCGGGGCTGAACGCCACGCTGACCCTGCCGGGCATTGCCGGTATCATTCTGACCATCGGTATGGGTGTGGACTCGAACGTGTTGATTTTCGAGCGCATCCGCGAAGAACTTCGGCAGGGGAAGGCTGTTCGGGTGGCGATCGATGCGGGATACGACAAGGCGTTGCTGACGATTGTGGACTCGCACGTGACGACGTTGATCACCGGGTTCGCCCTGTTTCTCTTCGGTACCGGGCCGATCAAAGGCTTTGCCGTGACGCTCTGCCTCGGTATCGCGATCAACCTCTTTACGGCGCTGGTCGGGACCAAAGTGGTGTTCGACCTGTTCAATCAGCGCAGGAAAATTGAGCAGCTCAGTATCTAGGAAGGAGCCGGCATGTTCGAGATTTTGGGGAAGACGAATATCGATTTCATGGGGAAGCGGTCTATCACGTTTGCGATCTCCGGCATCCTTGCGTTTCTGGGTCTCATCGCGGTGCTTCAAATCGCGCGCGGCGCGGCGAATCTGGGAATCGACTTCGCCGGCGGGACGGCGGTGCAGTTGAAGTTCGAGCAAGCGATGAAGATCGACGAGGCGAGACGTGCTCTGGAAAATAACGGTCTGGGGTCGGCGGAGTTGCAGGAGTTCACTCAAGACAACAAGTTGCTCATCCGTGTGAAGGCGTCGACGACGATCGAGGAGAAGGTCGCCGAACGGGTCATGGCAGTGTTCAGCAAAGAATTCCCCGCCAACAAGTTTGTGGTGGATTCCAGCATGGAAATCGGTCCGACGATCGGGAAGAAACTCCAGGAAGATGCGATGATCGCGGTCCTCATTTCGTTCGTCGGAATCGTACTCTACATTGCGGTCCGGTTTGAGTTGCGATTCGGTGTGGCGGCCGCGTTGGCGACATTCCATGATGTGCTGGCTGTGCTGGGTGTCTTTTATCTGCTGGATAAAGAGATCACGCTGCTGGTGATTACGGCGTTGCTGACCTTGGCAGGGTATTCGTTGACGGATACCGTCGTCGTCTTCGATCGTATCCGTGAGAATTTGCGGACGCGTCGGCGTGAGGATGAAGCAACGATCATCAACCAGGCTATCAATCAGGTCCTAAGCCGCACCATCGTCACCAGTTTGACCGTGGTCATCGTGCTCATTCCGCTGGTGCTCGCAGGCGCCGAAGTGTTGCACGATTTCTCCCTGGCATTACTCGGGGGCGTGATGTTCGGAACCTATTCATCGGTCTTCGTGGCGAGCCCGTTGTTGCTGCTGTGGCCCGGCAGTGCCGGGGGGCTCATGAAGCGTCGCTAAGCTCGGGTCGTCCGAGCCTGGGCTGAGGCCTGTCTATTATCGTAAGAGGGCCGTTTGTCGGGGTAAGCCGCACCCATGCTGTTCTGGAGCCGGTCTCACAGTCTCCAGCGAAAGATCATCACGGCCATCGTGATGGTCGGCCTCCTGCCGTTGTGCCTCTCACTCGTCCTCACCTACATCGAAGAACGCCGAGCGCTTCGGGAAACGATCGGGGCCAACTTTAAAGAGGTGGCGGTCGAGGCTGCCCGGCGAATTGAGATGCAGGTGACGCGCGGCGTCAACGAGGCGCAGCAACTCGCCGCCACACCCTTCCTGCGCACCTCGGTGACCGAATCCAATCGCACCTACCTGGACAAGGACGAAAAAACCGTCCAGTCTATGATCAAAGCCTGGCAACAACGGTGGCGTCAACGGGACAAGCAGAGCGAGTTTCCGCTGTTCATCAACCGGATTGTGACCAACTATTTGATTCGATGGCACGATATCCGCAAGGCCGACTACGTGGGAATTTTTGTGACGGACAACCGCGGCGCCCTGGTGGTGAGTTCGATCCCGCAGGTCGAGTATTACCATGGCAAGGCGGCGTGGTGGCAGGCGGTCATGAAGCGCGGAACGGGCAAGGTGTTTGTCAGCGATATCTTCTTCGACCCTGCCTTCGGCACCCACGTGGTCAATGTGTCGGCCCCGATCATCGACGATGAACAACATGTGACGATCGGTGCGGTCACGGTCCTGTTACGGCGGGATACCCTGTTTCATTCCGTGTCGGAAGCCACAGTGGGGCACACTGGGCATGCCATGTTGTTCAATTCGGACGGTGTTCCATTGATCTGTCCGGTTCTGGCGCCGGAAGAACATGCGGTGAAGCCTGAGCTGGTGAGCGCCATCAGCGCGAGTCCTGCGGGATGGACCACGCTGGCCAATGATTCGCACGGGGGACAGAATTCGATCGTGGGGTTTGCGCCGGTTCGACTGGGGACTGAATTGACGCCGGATAGCCTGGGTGGCAAGCGCTGGGTGACATTTGTACGGCAGGACCCGGCCGAGTCCTATGCGCCGCTCTCGCGGCTCGTCGTGCAAGTGACGGTATATGGGCTGGGGGTGTTCGGTGTCCTGTTACTCACGGGCCTGACCGTCGCGCGACGCATCGCCCGTCCGATCGGACTGTTGCATGAAGGAGTGCAGCGGATCGGAAGCGGACGGTTGGATCAGCAGCTGGATCTCAAGACCGGCGATGAAATCGAACAACTGGCCGACGCCTTCAATAAGATGGCGGCGAACCTGCGCATCTCGTTCGAACAGATCGAGCAGCGGATGGAAGATGTCCGCCGGCTGGAGGCGCGGTATCGCGATCTCATCGAACATTCCCCGGAGATGATCTATCAGTTGAACAAGGCCGGCCAGTTTGTGCATGTCAATAAGACCGGTCTGGACAAGCTCGGCTATTCCCTGGAGGAGATGCTTCAGATGCGCCTTTGGGATCTCGTTCCCAAGGGCCGTGAGGCGGAGGTGTTGGCCTATCTGGAGCGGTTGGTCTCGCAGGGGCGCAGCACGATAGAGACCGTGTTTGTGGCCGGGGACGGCCACCCGATCGACGTGGAAATTCATGCGACGGCTCTATTCGAAAGCGGTGGCGGTCTGGTTCACTCGCGCGCGTTTGTCCGCGATGTCACGGAGCGGCGGCTGTTGGAGGCGCAAATCCATCAGTACACGACCAGACTGGAACAGGCGGTCAACGAGCGCACCCGGCAACTGGTGGCCTCGCAAGAACGGTATAAGGCATTGTTCGACCTGGTGGCGGATTCGGTGTTTATGGTGGGGGAGGACGGCGTGATTGTGGCCGTCAACAAACGGGAAGAGCAGGCGCTGGGCTACTCGGAGCAACAGGTCGTCGGAAGCAGTATTCTCAACGTGGTCGAACCGGTTCACCATGACGAGATGCGGGTGTTGTTGGAAAAGATCCGCGCGGGCGAGCGCCAGGTGCCGACCCAGGAAATCACCGTGCGCGATGCCACCGGCAGGGAAACGCCGGTGGAGATGGACCTGATTCTGGTGCGCGGCAGCGACCATACCTGGGTCATGGTCCAGTTGCGCGACATCACCGACCGGAAACGTCTTGAGCGGCAGATGCATACCTACCAGCAGGAGCTGGAAGCGAAGGTCAGCGAGCGAACCCGCGAGATCGAAGAAACCAAGCAGTATCTTGAGAACCTCCTGGAGAACGCCAATGACGTCATTTACACGCTCGATAGCGAGCAGTGTTTCACGTATGTGAACAGCAAGGTGCTGGCGTGGGGTTATGCCAAGGAAGATCTGTTGGGGCGGCCGTATCTGGGGTTACTGTCGAAACGGCATCGTGGGCGCCGGTTGAAATCGACGCTGGATATCGGTGTAAAACAGGTCTATGAGGTCGAAGTGTTGACGAAGGCCGGCGAGCCGCGTTCCGTGATGGTCAGCGTCTCCCCGCTTCATGGCGTGGAGGGGGAGATCCTAGGCGTGCTGGGAATTGCCCGCGATATGACGGACACGAAGAAGCTGGAGCAACAAATCAGAAACTCCGAGAAGCTGGCGTCGGTAGGAAAACTGGCTGCGGGTGTTGCGCACGAGATCAACAACCCACTCGGGGGCATTCTTAATTGTCTGTACAATATGCGGAAGGGAACCCTGTCGCCGTCCAGGCAGGAGGAGTACCTGGCGTCGATGGAGGATGGACTGCGGCGGGTGCAACGAATCGTCCGGCAACTGCTCGATTTCTCGCAGCAACACAATCCGGAACTCGCACTGGCTGATATCAATCAAGTTGTCAATCGGGTATTGCTGTTGACGGACCACCTGTTTGTCCCCCACCGTGTGCAGCTGGAGACGGCGCTGTCGCCCGACATCCCGGAGTTGATGATCGATCGGCATATGATGGAGCAGGTGTTGATGAATCTTGTGTTGAACGCCATTCAAGCGATGCGGACCGGTGGAGTCCTGACCATCCGTACGTCGATGGACGAGGCCCACTGCCTGGTTCGGATTCAGGATTCAGGCTGCGGCATTTCCTCCTCGGTGTTGCCGCGGATTTTCGATCCCTTCTTCACCACGAAGAATGAAGGAGAGGGCACCGGGCTTGGCCTGTCCGTCAGCCTGGGTATTGTGGAGCGGCATGGAGGAAGGATTTTTGTCGAGAGCGAAGTCGGCAAAGGGACCACCTTTACCGTCTCTATTCCGCTTGCGACGGAACGGCACGCCATCGGGAGGTTTTCGTGAAGGGCCTCAAAGTACTAATCGTTGATGATGAGCCGTTGATGCGGTTGTCCATGCTGGATGCTTTGGAGGGCATCGGCTGTGAGGTCATGGCGGCCGCCACTGGAACAGAAGGGCTGACGATCCTGGGCACGCGTCAGTTTGATATCGTGATTACCGACCTGCGCCTTCCCGGCGCCGACGGACTGACGATTTTGAAGGCCTGCAAGGAGCGGAGCCCGACGACGGAAGTGATCCTGATTACGGCCCATGGGTCGGTGGATACGGCGGTCGGTGCGATCAAGCTGGGTGCATACGACTACATCACCAAGCCGTTTCAAATGGACGAGCTGCTGCTGATTGTCGAGCGTGTCGGGAAAATTCTTGGATTGCGACGGGAAAATCTTGAATTGAAAGAGGTGCTGGAAGACCGGTTTAGTTTCGGCGGGATCCTCGGGTGCAATCATCAGATGCGGGCCCTGCTGGAGAAGATCAAGTTAGTGGCCGCAACCGATTCGCCGGTGTCGATTGTCGGGGAGCGCGGGACGGGTAAGGAGTTGGTAGCCCATGCCATTCATTTGAATAGTCCCCGGCGCGATCAGCCCCTGATCAAGGTCTGTTGCGCGGACCTTCCTGAGGCGCTCCTGGAGGCAGAGTTATTCGGGCATGAAAAGGGCGCGTTTCCCGGGGCGCTGCGCCAACGACGTGGACGGTTCGAATTGGCGCACAAGGGAACCCTGCTTATTGACGATATCGATGCGGTCTCTCCAAATGTGCAGGCAAGGGTGTGGCGCGTGCTTCAGAATCGGCGATTCGAGCGTGTCGGCGGGCGCGAACACATCGAGGTGGACGTCCGGATCGTGTGTGCGTCCAAGGATGATCTGAAGGGGATGGCTTACCAGGGACGGTTCCACAAAGAACTCTCCGATCAGCTCACGGCCGTGCAGATCGTTGTGCCGCCATTGCGCGAGCGGCGGGAAGATGTGCTGGTGATCGCCGAGTATATGCTGGAGGCGAGGTCGGCGGCTCTGGGCAAATCTCTCGACGGGTTTGCGCAGCCGAGTCGTGATCTGCTCCTGCACTATTCGTTTCCCGGCAATGTCGGTGAACTGGAGCAGATGGTGGACCGAGCCGCCGCCTTGGGGCGGGACGGGGAATCGTTACAGCCGTGGGACCTGTGTGGCTTCCAGACCTGTCCCTATCTCGGCGGGTCACCTCAAGCAGGTTGCGGTTTTTGTTCGGAAGGACTGACGGCGATGGGTGAGAAGCCGGAGTCCACGGCTCCTGCCACGCTCGCGACGGCACGGGAGGCATTCGAGCGGGACTATATTGCCGCAGTTTTGAAACAGGTAGACGGCAGCCGGACGAATGCCGCCACGATCCTGGGAGTATCCCGAAAAGCCTTGTGGGACAAATGTAAGCGGTACGGTCTCTCCTCCGCCAAGGGTGAGGCGGAGGAGAAGGATGAGTAGGTTACTCGGCGGGCTCCACGCCACCTTCCCAGAGCTTCACCGTGCGATCCCAGGAGGCGCTGGCCAGGCGTAGTCCGTCCGGCGAGAGGGCGATACCGCGTACCGCTCCGCCATGGGTCTTGTCGGTCCGGAAATTTCGGCCTGTGGCGATGTCCCAGAAGCGGATCGTGTTGTCATCCCCTGCACTGATGAGCACTTTTCCGTCTGGCGAGACCACTAACGACCGAACCCATCCATTATGCCCGCGCACGACGCGCAGTTCGTTCATCGTCGGCATCTCGAAAAAGCGGATTGTGTTGTCACGGCTGCCGGTGATCAGCATTTTGGCATCCGGCGTAAAGACCATCGCGCCGATCCAGTACTCCATCGGCTTCTGAAATCCTCCGTCGTCTTCGATGAAAAAGCCGCGGGTCTCCGTTGAGTCTTCGGCTGATTCTTCCCAATGGCCGTTATGGAGGATTTTTTCCTCTCCGCTCGGGAGCACCTCCCAGATTCTGATTTTGCCGATGTCGGACCCGCTGGCAAGGTGCACGCCATCCGGGGAAAATGCCACACAGACCGACCAGTGGTGATCGTATTGGTCTTTTCCCAGCAGGGTCATGAGGTCGGTGCCGGTCGTGACTTCCCAGATCTTGATGTCTTTATTGTGACTGCCGCGGGCCAGCATGAGGCCGTCAGGAGACAACGACAGGCTGCAGACATTGTGATCGTAGCGGGTAAATAAGAGTTTGGTCGGCTCGCCGGTTTTCGGGTTCCACAGGCGGATGGTTCGATCTTCGCTGCCTGAGGCCAGTGTGCGGCCGTCCGGCGTGAACACCAGGGCGCGAATGTCGGCGGTGTGGCCCCTCAGCGAACGCAGGAGTCGTCCAGTTTCAATGTCCCAGACGCGGACGTATCGATCGACGCCGCCACTGACAATCGTTTGGCCATCGGGAGCGTAGGCGACGGACCAGACGCCGTGGGAGTGTCCCCGAAACGTCTTGAGTTCCCGAAGCCCTGCTTTCCAATATTCTAAATGGTCGACGGGAGGGGGGGGCTGTGCGGTTCCGCTCTGGCTGCTTGGTTGTCCGGTTGAAGGCGCGGTCAGGGGGGCGGTCGTTTGATTGCTCATAAAAGTTTGTGCCTCGTCGCTGTGCTGAGCGGGGCCATCGAGCCCCGGCCGGGACCCTCAACGGTTTGCAAAAATCGCTAAGGGGTTTGTATAATCGGCGTTCGTTTCGATGATCGTAAGAGAACGACTGGGAGCAAGTCAAGCACAGTACCCGTGCGGGTTTCATCCCTTCACCGAACCAGAACATGTGAGGTCTTATGGCAACCGGAGTAGAAGTTTCCAAGCCGTCGATGGAGATCCGTTTTCAGCCGGCCTTACTGCAGGAAGTCATCGACTCCTTTATTGAAAAGACGGAGCGGGAAGGGGATCCGACCTACTACAAAGAGTTTCATGAACTGGCCGACCCGATCTATGAAAAGTTCACGCTGGACGATCGCGAAGCCGAGTTCAAGAAGCTGTATCAGTACTTATTCGGTATCTGGGGGTTCTCCGATATCATCCGCGACGCGTTCAATGAATTTCCTGAGCTGAAGCAGCGGGTCGGAATCGTCCTGGTCAAGGGGGTGCTCAAGGAGGATCAGGAAGGGGTCGACGTCCTGCGCAAATGGGGCTCCGTCGAGCACGACCTGGCGAAGCAATTTGAGGAGAAGGGACTGAAGGGAGTCGGTATCAAGCTGATTCCGCGGCGGTTCTACGATCCGGCGTTGACGCGGTACTGTCGTCACGAACTCCTGCACATCCATGACATGCTCGACCCGGCGTTCGGGTACGATCCCGATACGCGGGTCGGACAGAATCCCGGCGAAGAAACGCTCATCCTGCACCGCTATCGTATTCTTTGGAATATCAGCGTCGATAGCCGCTTGATCGCCTCCGGGAAGGAGCCGATGCTCCAGAAGGAAGATCGATTCAAGGAGTTCCGGTCGTGGTATCGAAAGATTCCGCCGGCGCAGTTGAAATCCGTATTTGAGGGGTTGTGGCAGACGAGCTATTTCACCCATTCCGAATTGGTGGAAATGGCCACCGACACCCTGCGCATCCTGGATCGCGCGGTGGATGTCGAGGGCGGAGAAATTCCGGAGACCACCAATAAGGTGATGCTCATGCCGGGGTTTCCTTGTCCGCTCTGCCGGTTCCCGACGTACACCTGGGTGGAAGATATGGAGACCAAGCTGGAAAAATATATCTTGGACTTCATCCGCGAGAACCATCCGGGCTGGGATGTCGAGTACGGGGCCTGTGATCGTTGTGTAGAAGTGTACAAGTTGCGGGCCGACGGTGTGATGTAAGCGGGGTGCATCGTGGCCGCTGATCCTAAATACGGGCGTCGTGATTTCCTGAAAGACTCCGTTGTGTCGGTGGCGAAGGCGGCGCGGGAATTTGCCGCTCATAAGGACGCGCCCCGCGAGCAACCGGCCGCGCCGGTGCGAACAGACTGGCTGCGTCCGCCGGGTGCTGTCGATGAGGCCATGTTTCTTGAACGGTGCACGCGCTGTAGCGATTGCATTAAAGTATGCCCGCCGGGAGCGATCGTGAGCGATGTGGCGAACGGTACGCCGGTCATTTTTTCGAATCAGGTCGCATGCGAATTGTGCGACGATTTTCCCTGTATTGCCGCCTGTGCGACCGAGGCGCTGCTGCCGGTTGCCGATTGTTTTGACGTGCGGATGGGTGTGGCAGCGGTGTCGCACCGTGTGTGTACGGCGGGCCAGGGTTGTCATGCCTGTGTGTCAAAATGCCCTGTTGAGGCCCTCTCGATGGATTTTCATGCGCTTCATCTGGTGGTGGCTCCAGAGCGGTGTGTCGGATGTGGTATGTGTGAGCAGATTTGCAAGACGGTCAATGATCGTATTGCGATCAAGGTGACACCGGCAAGAAACCTGTCTGCCGGTGCGCTGGGCTACTGAATAAAGTGTGTGTTTACTCGTTCCGGAATGCGAAATGATCAGGCAGAGTAGTGAAACGTCGGCACTTGCGGCAAGGGCAAAGGAGAGAGAGTTCATGCTTGACATCCCTCCCTCCTTTACCTATCATACGCCTCCTGTGCCGCAGGACTCAGATGTTGCGTAGTGTGCGAAAAAAATGCGCAACATGTTGAGGTGAGGAGCAAGATACGTATGACATCGAAACAGGTCGTGCAGCCCACCTCCCCGTCCTCTACCGCAATCGCTCCCCCGCAGGCGGTCGCTATAAAAGATTCGCCCGCTGTCGAACGCGCGCTCAACCGCAGCAAAATATATCTCTTGTTTTCATGGAGTTTGTTGTATCCTGAGGACGAGGAGTTCCTGGATTATCTCCAGTGTGGTGAATTCGTTGAAGATGGACGAGCCGCATTGGACGGATTGCGTCTCGCGCTCGATGGCATCGGCGGTGATCGGGCCAGCCAGAAAATCGCCCTGATGAAAAAACAGTTCGACCAGATCGAGAAACTGGTTTCGGCTGAGTGTGTCAATTGGCAGATCGGCGATCTTCAGACAGAGCATCGGCGGGTCTTCACCAATGTGATCACGCTGGATTGTCCGCCCTACGAAACACTGTTCGGTAACGATCACGTTTTTGCGCAGTCCCATGTGATGGGCGACATTGCAGGCTTCTACAAAGCCTTCGGCGTCGAGCTCTCAAAGGATGTGCACGAGCGTCTCGATCACCTGAGTGTCGAGCTCGAGTTCATGCATTTTCTGACCTACAAAGAATCCTATTCACGCTGCCACGATGGTATCGACAAGACCGAGATCGTGGTCGATGCGCAAAAGAAATTTATCAAGAATCATATCGGCCGATGGGTGCCGTTGTTCTGCAGAATGTTGGCGAAGAAGTCGGATACGGGCTTATTCAAGCTTATTGCCGACTGTATGTCGGAGTGGATGGATTTTGAGGTCGCCTTCCTCGGAGTGACCGTGCAACCGTACTCTGAGGCGGACTATAGACCAGCTACCTTCAATGCTCCGGAAGGTCAAACCTACGAGTGCGGGGCGCAGGACAAGGGGAATGAGCTCAGCATGTTGCTGAGTGAGGTCGGCGCTGAGTCCTTCATGGACCAACAGACGAAAGAGAAGGGCGGCGAGAAGAGCGAAGGCCCAGTCGGGACTGCGTAGGAGTTCTCGGTTTTCGGGCAGTGCAGTATTCGGTTTTCGGCAGACGTTATACGTTCCCAGTTCTTTTTCTTATTAATCTTTCAGAGGAGGGCATACGCAATGAGACTGGTGCAGACACGCAATAAGCGTTTGGTGTTTGGCATTCTGTTCTCTGCGCTGATCGTCGGCATTATGTTGACGATTGGGCAGGTGCCTCTCGCGGTCAGCCAACCGGTGACCATTCCCGTGAAGGCGATCAAGGGGGTAATCCCGATGGATGGTGCAAACCCCATCTGGGAAGGAGTGCCAGGTGTCATCATCCCATTGAGCGGCCAGACCATCACGACCCCGATGCACCCGAATATTTCGGTGAAGTCGGTGTTTGTGAAGGCGGTCAGCAATGGGAAGGATTTGGGGTTGCGCCTTGATTGGAGCGACCAGACCAAGAACGACACGGCAATCGGTCCGCAGGATTTCCGGGACCAGGCCGCCGTCATGTTCCCGGTCAACACCGCGGGAGCCCCGCCATTCCAGTGCATGGGCCAGTCAGGCGGGACGGTCAACATCTGGCGTTGGAACGCGGAGTGGCAGAAGGATCTCGGCAAGGATAGCGCTGGGATGTGGGACGTGGATGACCAATACCCTGGCATCTTCTGGGATTACTATTTCGAAGAGCCGGCTGGTGGAGTGACCTATCCGGATCGTATTGGCCGGAGCCTTGGCCCATTCAATTCCGGCATTTGGTCCGGTAACATCATGTCCGACCCGACCCTGCGCGTCAGCTCCGTCGAGGATTTGAATGCCAACGGGTTCAGCACCTTGACCACCCAGGCCCATCAGGATGTGATCGGCAATGGTGTGTGGGAGCCGTCCGGGTCCCTCAAGGGCGGTGGATACACCGGCCCGACCTGGCGTGTAGTCGTGAAGCGTTCGCTGGAGACCAGCGATGCCAACGACACCCAGTTCAAGGCAGGCGCTTCGGTGCCAATCGCCTTCGCAATCTGGGATGGTTCCAACATTGAACGAAACGGTATGAAAGCGCTCTCCACTTGGTTCACGCTGAAGTTGCCGTGAGCCTAGTGGCCTGAAGTGGCCAATCCTACTCCTGTGCCGGGTAGGAATCGTGTGGTGATTCGTAACAGGAAGGCCCCGAGTCGTTGCCAGAAATGGCAAAGTGATTCGGGGCCTTCGTGCGTTTTGACGGAGAGTGCCTCAACTTCGGAGAGGCCTGAAATTTCTTGGCGTGCACAGGGTGGAGGGTTGCATTCGGACTGGAGCGGAGTGTATATACCGATACGGTGCAACTCTTCTGAAAATACTGATTTTTCTGCTTAATATAAAGATAATCCTATGAAAGTTTCACTCCTGTTTCCTCCTACGTGGCACCCATCCCAACCGTACCTCAGCCTTCCATCACTCACCGGATTCCTCACCCAAGCCGGAGTCAAAAACGTCTCTCAACGTGACCTCGGCATTGAGTTGTTGGACAAGGTTTTGACGCAATCCTTTGCGCATGGGCTCTACCAGCAGTTGGTGGACAAACAGCAAGGTCTGGAGCGAGAGCGAACCGGTGAGAGGGGGCCCGGGAGCGCAGAGCAACTTGCTCGCGTGATTGAGTCGCTTGACCGGTTTCCCTATTTGTTTGAGCGAATCGAACTGGCAAAAGAGACGCTGCGAGGTGAAGGGTTCTACGATATTGAGGCCTATCGCAATAGTCTCTTTCTGATCGATAAATGGCTTGAGGTTCTCTCCTCGCTATACTTTCCGACGCGAATGACAGTGGTCGATAACCAATTCGGCGACTATTCGATCTACTCCTCAAAAGATCTGATCAAGGCCATTCGTGACGAAGGGCAGAATCCCTATATTAGTCTCTTCCGCGAGCACGTGTTGCCTTCGCTCCTCACTGATCGTCCGGATCTGGTCGGTGTCTCGATTACAGCGACCTCGCAAATTATTCCAGGCCTCACGCTCTGTCGCCTGATCAAGGAGCATGCTCCGGAGCTACACGTGACGGTCGGAGGAAGTATCTTCACCCGGTTGGTTGATAATCTGCGCCGCTGTCCGTGGCTCTTCGATCTCGTCGATGATTTCGTCGTGTTTGAAGGTGAAACAGCCTTGCTGGAGTTGGTGAATCAGATGGATGGCAAGCGGGATTTCAGTAAGGTCCCGAATCTGATTTATCGTCAGAACGGTAAGATTACGGTCAATCAGCCCTTTTACTCTGAGAATATCAACCAGCTCACAGCGCCGAACTACGATGGCTTTCCGCTGGATCTGTATTTGTCCCCCGAGCCTGTCCTGCCGGTACAATTTTCACGAGGCTGCTACTACAAAGATTGCGCGTTCTGCGCCCTCACGCTGGATCACCAGAATTTCCGGCAGCGTGATCCGGGGAAGACGGTGGACGATTTGGTCTGGTTGAAAGAGCGCTATGGAGCGCAGTCCTTTTTCTTCACCGACGAATGTTTCGCCCTCTCTCCCACCAAGCGTTTGTGCCAGCAGATGATCGATCGGCAAGTGAATGTGAAGTGGACCTGCGAGTTGCGTTTCGAGAAGAACCTCACGCGTGAATTGCTTGGCCAGATGAGGGACGCCGGCTGTTTGAAAATTGTGTTCGGCCTGGAGTCGTTCAATCAGCGAGTCATGGACTTTATGAAAAAAGGGATCAAGCAGGAGTCCGTGCGCCGGATCGTCGATGACTGCGTCGATCTTGGGATTGCCGTGCACTGCTACGTGATCGTCGGGTTCCCCACGGAAAAGGAAGAGGAAGCCCTCGATACGATGAACTTCGTGGTGGGGAATAAGAAGCTCCACGAGTCCTACGGGTTCTCCTGTCAGCCCTGCTTGTTCGACCTGGAAAAAGAGGCGCCGATCATGAGTGATCCGGGCAGTTACGGCATCCGTCGGATCATGCGGCCGGCGACCGAAGACCTGAGCCTGGGCTTCTTTTACGAAGTGCAGGAGGGCATGACCCCTGCTCAGGCCGAGCAACTCTATCAACAGGTTTACGAAAAAATCAGCGAAGTCGTGTGCGAATTGCCGTTTAACTATTCTATGGCCGACGGGCTGCTCTATATCGCTCGGGCCAAGTCGCAAGCGTTGCAGGTACCGCAGCCGACCGGCCCTTAGCGTTCGTGCGGTCATCAGGGCAGGCTCCTGCCGCGTTGACCGGTTGTGGTCAGAGGATTATCATCAACGTTTTGCACAGGGGGCTGGAGATGTCTGCTGTAGCCACCGCCGTTGAACGGTCAACCGGGCGGGTCGAAGATCAGGGACTGTTGTTCGAATACACCATCAAGCTGGTGTTGTTCGTCGGATTTTTCGAACTCGTCCTCTATCGCCTGGTATCCCGACTCGGCATGCATATCAGCAAGATTGCGGCCCAGCATGAGTGGGTCGGAACGATCTTCCAGTTGCTGACGTCTGTCGGCTTCGCCTTGCTGAATGTCGTCGCGATTTTTGTATTTCTGGCCCTGGTGGTTCTGCTGGTGAACAGGGCTCGCGCCAAGGGCATCACGGGGTTTAATGTCGTCACTATTCCCAGCGTGGCCCTCCTGTTGATCCTCACGGTGTCCTTTCTGATTGTCCCGCCGGCCATGCTGGGCTCCATCGCCTACAATGTCGTGACCCTCATTGCACTCACCGCGCTGATGCTGGAGTATCTCTCCCAGCAGCAGGAGTGGTCGAAGCGAGTGATGGGCGCGGTCTATTACTTCGGCATTTCCGGATGGCTCTATTATCAAATTTTCTCCACCGCCTATGGGTGGATGGGGGTGATTGCCGCACCGCCATTTGTGTATGAAGCCAATCGTCTCGGCGAAGCGCTGATGGTGCTTGCCAGCATCCTGGTGTTCTGGGCCTATGGGCGCGGGGTGTCGTTCCGTACCAGGAATCGACAGCAGCGCCGGCGCGCGATCTGGTTCAGCGCCGTCTCGGCGGTGGTGTTCTTTGGCTTACTGTTTATGGATTATTTCCTGGGGCTCTACAACCCGGTGTTGGCCCATTCCATCCGGAAAGCCGGGGAGGGGATCAGCTGGATCTTTCAGATGGGCATGGGGTATACCTTTTACCTGCCCTTTGCCTTTTATGTCGCGGGGCTGCTCTGTTGGTCGTACACCGTAATCAGGCTCGTGACGATGGGGCGTCTTGCGGGATACGGCCTGGCGTTGATGTTTATTGCGGGCTATGCATTGCTCTTTTCCAGTTTGACCCTGATGGTGGTGCTCGGGGTGATGCTGATGACGCTTGATCGTCCCAAAGGTGCGGTGACGGAACAGGCGGCGGTGACCAGGCCACCCCTCGTCGGCACGCAGGAATCTCTCGTTGGTGGACAAATTTAATCTTATGAGTCACCCAGATTAGGATACGTTGTTATGGATGAACAGACACAGGCAAGCGGAGCAGAGCAGGGGAGTGCGGCGGTGGATCCCGGCGATCAACCGTTGAGCCCCGACGAAGAAATTGCGGAGATTGAAAAGTTGCTCGGTGCCGAGCCCGATGATTTTCAGGCACGGTGCAGGCTTGGGGAACTGTATTTTAGCAAAGGCCGGCTCGACGACGCACTCACCGAAGTGAAAAAATCGATCGAGATGGCGGAGGGGCTCCGGACCGAGATGAACCGGTCGCTCGCGATGTACTACTCCAACCTCGGGACCATCTATGCCACCAAGGGTATGATCGACGAGGCTGAAGCGGAATTCAAGCGCGCGCTCGATGTGCATGCCTACGATGTGCTTGCCCTGTTCAATCTGGGCCGCGTGCAGGCGGACAAACGAAAGTACATGGAGTCGAAGAATTACTACGAGCGGCTTGTCGAGATCACGCCGGATGATCCGATGGCATGGTACAATCTCGCCGGTGTGTACGTGGAACTCGACAATCCACAGGTCTCCGATTACAACACGATGGACATGGCAATCCAGTGTTATCTTCGTGTTCTGGAGTTGGATCCGAAGCATCTGGAGGCGAGCTTCAAACTGATGGAAATCGCCCTCAATCATCGGAAGACGGATTTGGCGATCAAGGTCATGGAGAGCGCGGTGGAGCACAGCCCGGACGAGCCCCTCGCCTACTACAACTTGATCAGCGTCTACGACAAGTGCAAGATGTTCGAGCAGGCCGAACAGGCTCGCCAGCGCTTGAAAGAACGATTCGCGAAGAAAGCCAAAGAGGGAGCCGCATCCTGAACATGTGAGCAAAGGAGACACACCATGTTTGGCAGTCTTGGTTTTACAGAGTTGATCCTGATCCTGTTTATTGTGCTGATTATTTTCGGGGCAGGGAAGTTGCCGCAGCTTGGCGAGGGGATCGGCAAAGCGATCAAGGGCTTCAAGAAATCCGTTCATGAGGCGGATGCGATCGAGGCTGAAGCCCAGGCGCAAGCGCAGGCTCAACAGGCCGAACCGGTTCAGGCTCAGGCTATTCAGGCCCCGCCGCCGGTGGCAATGTCCACGCCTGTCGTTGAGCAGCCGGTCGCCGCAGCGCCCCCGGCCGCGCGCGCGTAGCATCCTTCGACACAATGGGCCCAGCACAGAACGGATTGACACAGTTATGGAAACGGACGTTCAATTAGCGGTCGGATACATTGAAACCTTTGCCGGAAACGGGAAGGCGCGAAGCACGGGGGACGGCAAGCGCGCTGTGAAAGCAGGCATTCCGCTGCCGCACCACGTCGCGCTGGATCGGGACGAGCGCTGGCTGTATTTCGCCGAATCAGGCAGCGACCGGGTTCGTCGCGTCAATCTTGCGGAGGGTACCGTCCATAATTTTGCCGGGATCGGTGAGACCTGCTACAGCGGCGACGAAGGGCCTTGCGGAGAAGCCGGACTGTATCTGCCGCTGGACGTCGCCTGTGACTCTCGTAACGATCTTTATGTTTGTGATTCCGGCAGTAACCGGATTCGAAAAATCGATCGTGAAACCGGAATTATCACCACGGTCGTGGGCACCGGTGAACATGGGTTTAATGGTGATGGCCCGGCGTTGGAAGTGAATTTGACCTGGCCCGCGGCGATCGCCTTCGACGCGGACGATGTGATGTATATCGCCGACACGCAGGCGCACCGGATTCGTCGGTACGACTCGCGAACCGGCCTGGTGGAAACCATCGCGGGAAGCTGGACCGCGGAAGACGAAGCCCGGGAGCAGCCATTGGTGGCGCGCAACCTGGTGGTGTTGTCCGGCGATGCGATCGGCATCGACTTCAGTGACGACAACGGGTGGCTGATGCCGGTCTGTTCGGATGGGCTCAGTTTGTCGATGTACCTCGATGACGGACATCCGGCCATGGAGGCGCGGCTGTACGATATCGTCGGTATCGCCGTCGACAATGCCGGTGATGTGTATGTTGTCGACAAAGGCAGTAATCGAGTGCGCAAGATCGATCATAAGACCGGGCTGATTTCCACCCTCGCCGGTGTGTGCCGGTATGGATACGATGGAGACGGGAAGCCGGCGGCGAAGTCGATGTTGCACGCGCCGGAAGCCATTGTCTTCGATCAACACAATCATGCCTATATCTCTGACACCGGCAACCATCGGGTACGGAAGGTGGATGCGGACACGGGCTTCATCAGCACGGTGGCCGGTAACGGTGACAGCGGGTACGATGATAAGAACATGGGTGGCTGTGGCGCGGCGCGGTTTGTCGCCAAAGATGCCGCCGGCGCGCTTAAGCATGGTGATGGTCTGCTCGCCGTCGAGGCCGTGGTCAATTCTCCGGTGGGGCTGACGCTCGACACGCAGGGGTACTTGTATATCTGTGAGCGGGGTGAAAATAAGATTCGTCGCGCCAAGCTGTGGTAATTTGGGGAACGGATTCAGCGTCCCGCGCACATAGCGGGTGCGGGAGTTTTTACGGTTAGCGGATTGCGTCGGGACATGAGGCGAATGACATCGGTTCACACATCCCGCACTCGGTTACTGACACTTCTCTCCAGCCTGTTCGTTCTCGCCCTCATTCTGGGCGGTCTCGGTATCCCCATCGTCAGTTCAGAAGGCATGATCATCCGTGCACAGGCCCTCTCGGGAGACATCCCGACCGCGCCCGAAGATCCCCTCTGGCAAAAAATTTCGCCCATGACCTTGCCATTGAGCGGCCAGGTGATCACCCGGCCGGTGTGGCCGGAGCCGACGGCCCATGCGTTGGCAGTCCGCGCCGTGCACAACGGAACCGACATCGCCTTCTTATTGGAATGGCAGGACAATACGAAAAACGATCGCTTGACGCCTGGCACCTTCCGTGACGGTGTTGCGCTGGGATTGCCGCTCGGCGATGCGCCGGCATTTTTCTGTATGGGTCAGCTCGATCATTACATCAATATTTGGCATTGGAAAGCCGATTGGCAGAGCGACATCGACCGGCGTGCTTCCAGGACCACGGAAAAAGACAAGGCGGCCAGTGGTGAACCCCGGCGCTTTGAGGTCATTCCTCGGCGGGCGTCCTCGGTGGAAGATTTGATCGGCGGCGGGTTCAGCACCCTGACCACCAAGGAGAAGCAGGGGCGCGTGCAGGGAAAAGCGACCTGGAAAGACGGCACGTGGCGAGTCGTGATGCGTCGGCCGCTGTCGAGTGAAGAGCAGGAGAATGAAGCGAAGCTGATTCCGGGTCGTATTCAGGCCGTGTCTTTTGCCGTGTGGAACGGCGAGAACAAAGAGCGTAACGGACAGAAAGCCATTGCCCCCTGGTTTCAACTCGCGCTGGATCCGACCACAAAGACGTAATTCTTCCTGGTAGGATATGACTGTCGGCAGGACGTGCCGGTTCCGGTTCAACCTGTGCGGATGAGGCGAACCCGTTGGAGGGAATGTCCAAGAAGAATCGAACGATTTTCACCAGAGCCCTTTCTCTCGGAAGGGCTCTTTGTGTGTGTGGGGCCTTGTTCACCGTGATGGGATGGGGCTTCCAGGCCGATGCGGGTACCGGTATGAACGGCGAGATGACGGCGGAGGAAGCCGTGCAACTCGGGGAAGAGTTCGGGATCGCGGTCGGTGAAGTGGATGAAGAGGTACAGAGAGAACTCAAGTTACAGCGGCCCGAAGGCGTGGCGGTCTTTGAAGTGATCGGCAATTCGAGAGCGGACTACGCGGGGATCAAGGTGCGGTCGGTGATCAAGGAGATCGACAAGAAGGAAGTCCGCAACCTGATCGATTTCGGGAAGGCCGTCAAGGCGGCGATGAAAGAGTGCAATTTTACCGTCGGGACCTATGAGCCGGCAGATCCGGGCGATCCGGTCGGCTGGGGCGTGAATTTTCATTTTGTCGGGTGCAAGCGGGACTAAACCCGAACCGGTCATGAGCGTAGCGTGAACGACAAGGGACGATCCATTCAAAAGTTGGCGATGGGTGGGGTGCTGCTGTTCATGGCACTGCTCAACATCACCTTTCATGAACGGGCGATCGCGCAGAAGACCGATGGCCAGGTACCGGCTGATTGGGTGGCGGAGATCGAAAAGATTTTCATCCGGTCGGAAGATTGCAAGCAGTGCCACGATCGTCATTACGAAGAATGGAAGGGCATGCGCGAGCAAACTCCGGACCTGAAATCGTTCGGGCGGGTCGATGCCGCCTTGTTGCATGGTACCTCGTTCGAATCGCCGGTGTTCCGGACGGTGCTGGGGGTATGGATGCAGACCAATCCGACGATGCAGGAGCGACAACGTTGTTTGTCGTGTCATGCCCCGGCCGTGACGGTCTTCCCGCAGCATGTCGAGAAGATCAGCGCGCAAATCCTGTCAGGCAAGCCGCAGGTCGAGGGAATCGGCTGTGCGTCCTGTCATCTCATCAACGCCGTCGAAACGACGCCGCTGCCCCCTCCAACCTACAAGGTGCAGCCGGGCGAGATGCTCTACGGTCCCTATGCCGATCCGGAAGAGAACTTGGTACATCCGGCGACACAGTTGCCGCTGTTTCGTGGCGCGAATTTCTGCACGTCCTGCCATTTCGACAAGGTGAAGGATGTCACGCAGAAGGATTTACCCGGCGAGATTCTGCAAGGGACCATCTGCCAGGATTGCCATATGGAGCCCTCCACGGGAAGCTCCACGTCGAAACGCGGCGCCATGACCCGCGCGATCGGCCGCCATTGGTTTCGAGGGGTTGTCATTCCAGGGACGTTGCTGAAGAACCGCAACCTGCAGGCGGAATGGATGCCGCGTATCGAGATAGACGCCACGAAATCCGGAGCGGGAGTGGAAGGCACTGTGCTGGTGAAAGTCGGCAGTCTGCCGCATAGTTTCCCCGACGGCGATCCGGTGTTGAAGCAGTTCTTCCTTGCGATCACGATCAAGGATGCGCAAGGGAATGTGTTGGGTGAAGACACAAAACGATTCGGTCTTCCGTACGACAAGATTCTGCGCGGCCCGATTCCGGACCCGTTCATCAAGGGCGGCAATACGCGCCGTGTCCCGTTCTCTCAAACGCTGAAGGATGGCGCCGCGCCGGCGACGATTGAGGTCGTGCTCAGTTATGCATTGATCCCGGAACCGGAAGCGGAGCTCAAGGCGAAGTATCTGGCGACTCTGGCGAACGATCAGGAGCGGGCGACCGCTAAAAAGGTCATTGAGGAATACATTCAGCCTCGTATGCTGACCTATCGGTCCAAATCACTCTAAGCTCCCCTGCAGCGGGCCGTGCACCACAGGCAGCGAGGATTGAGTACTGTGCGAAGGAAACGCCGACGGTGAAGAATCGACGAGGATTGCTGCAGGGAGTCGTGATCGGCCTGGTGTTGCTGGCGGTGGCCATCACCAGCTACGGCGTGCAGCAGGGATTAGCCCAAGATGCCAAGGCCCAGGCCACGATCGAAAAGGCTTTTCCCAGCTCAAGCAAGTGTAAGCGATGTCATGAGCGTGTGTTTGAAGAGTGGGAGACGTCGCCGCTTTCGCGTTCGATACATACGCCGACCTTCCGGGCGGCGCTCGATGCCTACCTGACCTCCTCTGCCGGGAAAGACAAAGCCCTGTGCTTTCGCTGTCATGCCCCGCATGTGCGCGAGTTTGCCGATCAGGCTCAATTGTTCGTGACTCAGGCCCAATCCGGTGAGCCATCATTGGATGGTGTGGCCTGCGTGCAATGTCATCTCATCAAGCAGGTCGATCGGACGAAACAACCGCCTGAGCCGAAGTACGATCTCGGCAGCAAGACCATGTATGGCCCATACAAAGATTTCGCGCAGAACCTTGCGCATCAATCCATGGAATTGGGGCTCTTCCACAAGTCTGACCTCTGCTTGAATTGCCACCAGGTGGTGCCCGCTGCGGCGGACCTCGGCAAGAGTAACGACTTGTTGGGGAATTGGGACCAGAGCAAAGCCGTGAAGTCGGGCAAGGAATGCCAGACCTGTCATATGCCTGAGCAGGTAGGGGAATCCGCCAATGGAGAAGCCAAGCGGAAGGTGGCGAATCATACGTTCCCGGGCCGCATCGGTCAGCTCAGGCAGGAAGCGGCCAAACTGGAAGTCTCGACCAAAGTAGAAGGGGAGAAAACTACCGTGACGGTAGCGGTGCAAAGCCTGGTCCCGCACAACCTGCCGACCACCCACCCCGGTTGGGCGAGTGTCGTCTTGGAATTGGATATCAAGGGCAAGAACCTGAAGACCGTGTTCAACGACAAACGCGTCTACGGCCGGACCTACGCCGACGCCAAAGGCCAGAAGACGGTGTTCGATTTTGAGGCCATCAAGGTGCTTGAAGAAACGGTCCTCAAGCCGGAAGAAAAGCGCGTGGAAACGTTTACCTTCACGACACCGAAGGACACCAAGACCTTCGACGTCGAGGCCATGCTCAGTTACGCTCCTGTGACCGGGCCATCTGCCTTTTTGCAGCGCATTGAGGCGGAATCCTCCAAGGGGGCGCAGGATCCTGTGTTTCAATCCATCCCCATTGCGAAGTTCAGCGAGAACATTCCGGTCGCCAGGTAGCGTTGCCCGTTATTCGTGAAGCGTATCTCGTCCAAGACCACGTGTCTTACGGTCACACGAGAGCCGAACGACGCGTCACGAAGTGCGGATTACTCGGAGATGATGCTGGAACCGGGGGACTTCATCTTGAAGATCTGAATGGCGCTGTAGATACCCTTGGCCGGGTGGTTGAGGATGAGTCGTGAGTTGGTGATGTGCGTATCGATCAATTCGTACTGTCCGCCGCTGTAGTACACATCGCAGTCGTCGATCTCGCAATTCTTATACACGTGATTGTCCAGCGCCAGCTTGGTTTTACTGAACTTTTGCTGATCGATTAAGATATATTCCGGCGCCAGTCCCATCGAGTACTCCTCCATCCGCGCGCACTATAACAAAGTCGCTGTCCTTCCGCAAACGGTGAGCTGCGAGGCTTCGGGCGAGGTGTCGTGCCTCCAACCCTTCACGCCGGCCATCTTTCGCCTTGATCCGATTCCGACCTCGCTATAGAATGGCGCCACTTTCCCGCTCGTTCGCACCGTGTCTGTTGTCGGGCATGCAGTATTTCTTCCTGCTGCATTCTCAGCTCGCGATAGGTTTAGTCCACGGAGATTCTGTGACATTCGTCGACCGTTGTACGTGACTGGTTCATGTTCGCGACGGGGTATTCTCGTAGACACTTGAGCTGGATTCTCAGTTTCACCATTCTGTTAACAGGAGGAGAACACTGTGAGCGACTCAGCAATTGTGACCTTTGCTCTGATTGCGGCGATTGCCGGTATTGCCTATGGCCTCTATCTTGCTATGTGGGTGTTCAAGCTCAACGCGGGTAATGCGAAGATGCAGGAAATTGCGAAAGCGATTCAGGAGGGCGCCGGCGCCTATATGAATCGCCAGTACAAGACGGTGGGCATGGTGGCGGCGGTGCTGTTCGTAGTGCTCTGGGGGGCGGGCGCCGTATCGGATAAGTTCGGAATGCTGACGGCCATCGGATTTTTAATCGGCGCCGGGGCCTCGGCACTCGCTGGTTATGTGGGTATGATCATCGCGGTCCGGGCGAACGTGCGGACGGCGCAAGCCGCACACAACGGCATGAATGCGGCGTTGACCGTCGCGTTCCGCGGCGGCGCGGTGACGGGGCTGTTGCTGATCGGGCTCGGCCTCTTGGCGATCACCAGTTTCTACACACTGGCCTCGCAGATGGCCGGGCAGGAAAAGGCGATTCATGCCTTGCTCAGCCTCGGTTTCGGAGGCAGCCTGATTTCGGTGTTTGCGCGCGTCGGCGGTGGCATCTACACCAAAGCGGCCGACGTGGGCGCGGACCTGGTCGGCAAAGTGGAAGCAGGCATTCCTGAAGATGATCCTCGCAATCCGGCAGTCATCGCCGACAACGTGGGCGACAACGTCGGCGATTGCGCAGGCATGGCGGCGGACCTTTTCGAAACCTACGCGGTGACGACTGTGGCCGCGATGGTTCTCGCGTTCACAATGTTCAAGGGCGTCAGCGCGCCGATTCTGTATCCGCTCGCGTTGGGCGGTGTGACGATTTTCGCGACCATCATCGGCATTTTGTTTGTGAAGGTGAGCCCGGGCGGCGAGATCATGCCGGCCCTGTACAAGGGGTTGTTTGTGGCCGGCGGGATTGCGGCCGTGGCGTTCTACCCGATCACCTCGAAGATCATGGAGGGCGTCGGTGGGGTGAGCGGTATCAGTTATTACCTGGCGGCGTTGATGGGGCTGGCGGTAACGCTCGCATTGGTGTTCATCACCGATTATTACACGTCCAAGGACTATGCGCCGGTGAAGGATATCGCCAAGGCCAGCGAAACGGGTCATGCGACCAACATCATTGCCGGTCTGGCGGTGGGCATGCAGTCAACGTCCGCCCCGGTGATCGTCATTGGCGCGGCGATTCTCGGCAGTTATTGGATTTGCGGCGGCGCGGCGGCGGGTGGGCTCTATGGCGTCGCTGTGGCTGCGGTGTCGATGCTCTCGATGGCGGGGATCGTGGTGGCGATCGATGCGTTCGGCCCGATTACGGACAATGCCGGTGGGATCGCTGAAATGGCCCATCTGGGGAAAGAAGTGCGCGACATCACGGATCCGCTCGACGCGGTTGGGAATACGACAAAGGCGGTCACCAAGGGTTATGCGATCGGCTCTGCCGCACTCGCGGCGGTGGTCTTGTTTGCGGAGTTCGCCCGTGAGGTGGCCAAGGGGAGCCAAGCCAGCACCTTCGATCTCTCCAATCCCTTGGTACTGGTCGGGCTCTTTCTCGGGGGAATGTTGCCGTTCATTTTCGGCGCGTTGTGTATGAAGGCGGTCGGCCAGGCGGCCGGGCTGGTTGTGGAAGAGGTTCGGCGTCAGTTCCGGACGATCAAAGGCATTATGGAAGGTACCGGAAAGCCGGAGTACGGCACCTGCGTGGATATCGTGACGCAGGCGGCGATTCAGAAGATGATGATTCCGGGGTTGATTCCCGTCGTGGCCCCGATTCTGGTGGGCGTCATCCTTGGACCACAAGCGCTTGGCGGAGTGCTGGTGGGGAGTATCGTGACGGGTCTCTTTGTGGCCATCTCCATGACGAGCGGCGGCGGCGCCTGGGACAATGCCAAGAAGTACATCGAAGAGCAGGGCCTGAAGGGGACCGATACGCATAAGGCGGCGGTGACCGGGGACACGGTCGGCGACCCGTACAAGGATACGGCCGGGCCGGCGATCAATCCGATGATCAAAGTCATCAACATCGTGGCGCTGCTGATCGTCTCGCTCATTGTGAAATAGCTGCGGGTGTGAGGTGGGGTTGGTCGCTCGTGAGGCGTTCCAGGCGTTATGCGAGCGACTCCGTACACAATGTGCTCCTTGGCTTGACGCGTTCGACGACCCTAGAGTAAGGTGACAAGGAGTGGGTAGTTCGAACAGGTTCTGATTGACTGGAGGTGCTCCGATGGAGAAACAGGAGAGGAGACCGGAATCCAGGAAAGACTCTCATCAGAAGGAAGAGGTCAAGCCGAATCCAAAAGTCGTCGAGTCCGGGAAAAAGATGAAAGAAGACATCGACAAGTTGGTCGATGAAATCGACGACGTGCTCGAAAAAAATGCCGAAGAGTTCGTGAAGAACTATGTGCAAAAGGGAGGGGAGTAGTCCCCTCCCTTTTTGTTATCCGCTCCCGGTCCTTCCCTCCTTTTTGTGCCACGACGCTTCGTCCGTTCATCAGAGGGCTGATCGTGACCCGACGCTGCGCCTCGTTCTATCCGGCGCGAGAACCCGTTTGACAAAAAAATGGTGAGTCGATACCATTCCCCTTACTTCTCAGTAACTTCTGAATATTTCAGGCAAAGACAGAGGATTCATGCAGGAAAAACTGTGGGTGTTTCGACCGTCTGATATCGCCTTGCAGAATAATTTGTCGCGGCAGCTCTCGATCTCGCCGGTGACGGCCTCGGTGCTGCTTGCGCGCGGTGTCACGACTTCCGATGAAGCGACCCGTTGGATGTCCGGCGTGCAGGGCGGGCTGCACGATCCATTTTTGCTCCCTGATATGGAACCGGCTGTCGAGCGGTTACATCAGGCCCTCGCTCGCCAGGAGCGGGTCTGTTTTTACGGCGATTACGATGTCGATGGGGTCTCGGCGACGAGTCTCTATCTGTCGTTCTATCAAGGTCTCGGCGGGAATGCCTGTGGCTACATTCCGCATAGGGTTCGCGAAGGCTACGGGTTGAACGAGGGGGCGGTTCGTCGCTTAGCGGAAGAGGGGATTTCGCTGCTTGTCACCTCCGACTGCGGGACGACCTCGCATCATGAGATTGCGGTCGCCAGGGAACTCGGCATGGATGTGATCGTCACGGATCATCATCAAACGGATGCCACGATGCCTGCCGCCCTTGCCGTGCTCAATCCGCACCGGCGCGATGCGATCTATCCGTTTAAAGGGCTCTGCTCGGCGGGGTTGGCGTATAAGGTGGTGTCGGCTTACCAGCAACGGTATGGATCCGGCGACGTGGAGCCTGACTCCTGCTTGGATCTGGTCGCGTTGGCAACGGTGGCCGACATCGTGCCGCTTCAGGACGAGAATCGGATTCTGGTGCGGGAAGGCCTGACCCACATCACGCGCGGAGCCCGCGCTGGAATTCGCGCGCTCAAGCAGGTAGCCGGTATCGCGAAGGCCTGTACGAGCGAGACGATCGGTTTCCGCCTCGGCCCCCGGTTGAATGCCGCAGGACGGCTGGATCATGCCATGCTCTGTGTACGGCTGTTGACGACGGAGTCCGATCAGGAAGCCATGCAGATTGCCGAACGGTTGGAGCAGTTGAACCGGCAGCGGCAACAGATCGAGGAAGGCATTACCGGCGAGGCGGCGACCTATCTGCAGCAGGATGAGCCGGCCGCGGCGATCGTCTTAGGCTCGCGTGACTGGCATCTGGGTGTTGTGGGGATTGTTGCCGCTCGCTTGGTGGACCGGTTCCATCGTCCGAGCATCGTGATGGCGATCGATGGGCAGGGCATAGGGAAGGGCTCGGCCAGGACGGTGGAGGGGTTCGATCTGTATCAGGGATTGTCCGAGTGTAAGGATCTGTTGGAGGCCTATGGCGGTCACCCGAGTGCCGCTGGACTGACGCTCAAGGAACCGCGGTTGGAGGAATTCCGCCGGCGGTTCTGTGAGGTGGTGGCTCAGTGGGCCGGGAGTGCTCGCACGGTGCCGACCCTGCACGTCGATGCCGAGGTGAAGCTGACGGATGTCAATTTTGACCTGATCCAGGAACTGGAATCCCTGCATCCCTTCGGGGCCGGCAATCCCGAACCCACCTTGGCTGTTCGCGGCCTGGATGTGGTGGACGCACGAGTCGTCGGCGAGAAGCATCTGAAGTTGCGTGTTCGGCAAGGGCGGTCATTTATCTTCGATAGCATCGGCTTTCGCATGGGCTCGTTTGAAGAGCTGGGGCTCAGGGCCGGTCGACCGGTGGACTTGGCTTTCAGCCCCGAGCGCAATCATTGGAACGGCTACGATCGAGTGCAGTTGCGTATCAAGGCCCTTCGCATGAGCGGTGAGGTGTCGTAACTATGCCGCACGAGACGGTGACAGAGCTGAGTCAGCTGATCGATCGGGTGAAGAGCTACAACGTCGAGGCGGACCTCGATCTTGTGCGCCGGGCTTATGATTTTTCGGCCAAGGCGCACGAAGGACAGATGCGCCGATCCGGTGAGCCCTATTTTCGGCATCCTCTGGCGGTCGCGGGCCTGCTGACCCACTTAAAGACGGATGTCACGGCCATCGTCGCAGGCCTGCTGCACGACACGCTGGAAGATACGCTGGCTACGCCGCTTGAGTTGGAACAGCGATTCGGGAAGGACGTGGTGCATCTGGTCGACGGCGTGACCAAGATCGGCAAGATTACCTTTCGGAACTACGAGGAAAAGCAGGCGGAAAATTTCCGCAAGATGGTCTTGTCGATGGCGGACGATATCCGCGTCGTCCTCATCAAGCTGGCGGATCGGCTCCACAACATGCGGACTCTGGAATATCTGAGCGAGGGGAAGCGGCAACAAATCGCCCAGGAGACGCTGGAGATTTATGCTCCGTTGGCCAATCGGCTGGGGATCGGTTGGATTAAGAACGAGCTGGAAGACCTCTGTCTGAAACATCTCAAGCCGGATGTCTACGAGTCGTTGCGCGTTCGGGTGGCGAAGCGGGACGAAGACCGGCAGCAGTACATCATTGAAGTCATCGACCTGGTGAAGAAGGCCATGGCCGAGGCCGGTTTGCAGGGTGAAGTCTCCGGCCGCCCCAAACACCTGTACGGCATCTACCAGAAGATGGAGAAGCAATCGATCTCATTCGAAGAGGTGTACGATCTCGCCGCGCTGCGCATCATTACCGACATCAAGATGAACTGTTATGCGCTCCTCGGTGTCATCCATTCACTGTGGCGCCCGTTGCCGGGCCGCTTCAAGGACTACATCGCGATTCCGAAATCCAACATGTATCAGTCGTTGCACACCACCGTCGTCGGTCCCCAGGGTGAACATGTCGAGTTTCAGATTCGGACGGAGGAGATGCATCGCGTTTCTGAACAGGGCATCGCCGCACACTGGAAATACAAAGAGCACGGGCGGATCGACGAGAAAGACGGAAAGGTTTTCAGTTGGCTACGCCAATTTGTGGAATGGAATCAGGATTTGCCGGACAATCGTCAGTTCATGGATTCGGTGAAGCTGGATCTTTTTCACGATGTCGTCTACGTCTTTACTCCCCAGGGCATGGTGAAGGAATTGCCCAAAGGCTCCACTCCGGTGGATTTTGCCTATTCCGTCCACACCGAAATCGGCGACCACTGTGTGGGGGCGAAGGTCAACGGCAAGATCGTTCCGCTGAAACACATGATGGAAAGCGGAGATATGGTGGAGATCCTGACCGCCGCCAATCAAACGCCTCACCGGGATTGGTTGAAATTCGTCCGCACGTCGCGCGCGAAAACCAAGATCAAACATTGGATCAAGGCCGAAGAGCAATCCCGTAGCATCGAGATTGGCAAGCGGTTGTTGGAAGCCGAGTTCCGCCGGCATGGCCTGGCGCCCGCCCAGATGATGCGGTCGGAACAGCTCCTGGCCGTGGCCAAACAGGTCGGGTATGAAACGCCGGAGGAACTGGCCGCAGCCGTCGGCTTCGGCCATGTGCCGACCTCGCAGGTGATGAGCAAAATCAATCCGCCCGTCGCGACGGAAGGACAGACGGTCGCCCCTGAGGTTCCGCCGCCGCCGAAACCGGTCACCGGACGGACCGATGACACGGGTGTGCAGGTCAAAGGCGCGCGGGACCTGTTGATGCAACTTTCCCGTTGTTGCAATCCTGTGCCGGGCGACCGCATCTTGGGGTATATCACCAGGGGACGTGGACTCACGATTCATACCGTGGATTGTCCCAATTTGGAAGCGTTGGACTATGACAAGAACCGGCTGGTCGAAGTCGAGTGGGACCATTCCACGCCCAGTACACACTCGGTCAAGGTCTCGGTCATCGCCGTGGACAAGACCGGAGTGCTGGCGCATGTCTCGACGGCCATCTCCGAATGTCAGGCCAATATCAGTCGGGCTGAAATTACGACCCGCGAGGATCGGAAGGCGATGCTGGATTTCATCATCGAGGTCTTGGACACCGCACATCTGGCTCGGGTGCTCAAGGCGATTGAAAGGGTGGATGGCATCATCACCGTGCGACGTGTTCGCTCCTGGCAAGAGCGTTCCTAGCCCGAGAGGTGTTCGTGTGTTCTCCTCCCCGCATCAGGTGAGATCCGCATGAGCCTCGGTCTACTGGTCGGCACGGTGATGGCGATGCTTGCCGTCATGGCCGGGGTGTTGATGGGCCTGACCTATCTGTTGGCTCGACGCGGCAGGTCGGCGCCGCCGCTCCCGTTCTATGCCGGCGGTGTGGCACTGGTGCTCATCACCGCCGCGTTGGTCGGCCGCAGCGAACTCGTGAGTCACAGTCCGCACTTTGTCCGGTCGGGACTCGATGTCGCGGCCTGGCTGGGCGCCTCTTTTTTTCTCTTCACGATTCTTGATGCCCTGATCATCGGCGAATGGCTGATCGAACGAGGGCAGCGCTATATCCCCGATATTGTCCGGCAGCTGCTCATCGGCGCGGAAGTGGTGGCTGCCGGAGTGTTGATCCTCTGGCTGGTCATGGGGATCAACCTCGTGGCCCTGGTGGCGTTGCCGACCGTTGCGGCGGCGATGGTCGGTGTCGCGTTGAAAGATACGCTGACGCGCTTCTTTTCCGGAATTGAGCTGGGAAAGATTGTGAAGGTGGGGGAGTGGATTACGGTGGTTGATCGTGAAGGGATGGTGACCCACATCGGCATGGAGCATGTGACGCTGCTGACTCGCGCTCAGGATCTCGTCTCGCTGCCTAACGATCTGGTGATCCAGAGCGGGGTGACGAATTTCAGCAGGCCCACCACGACGCATTTCTGTAACGTGTATGTCGATGCCGCCTATCGCACTCCGCCTGAGCAGGTCTGTGCGACGTTGCTTGAGGCGGCTGTGGCGGTGCCGGGGGTATTGCAGGATCCGAAGGCGACCGCTCTGGTCACGGCATTTAACGAATCGGCGATTCAGTATCGAATCAAATTTCCGATCAGTGATTTCGCACAGCGGGATATGATCGAGAGCCGGATGCGGACGTACATTTGGCATGCCTTTGCGCGCAATGGAATCGAGATTCCCTTTCCACAACGTGTGCTGCATCAGACGGTCGAACCGGAGGTCGTTGCGAACGGGCAGGCGGTCGGGCGCATGGTTGCCCAACTCGCGGCGGTCGACTTTTTGGGTACGCTGGATGCCAAGCAGCTCGAAGCGTTAGCGAAAGAAGCGCGATGGGAGTCCTACTTACCTGGCGAACGGGTTGTTCGTCAGGGGGAGCCCGGAGAGGTCCTCTACGTCATCGCTTCCGGAAAAGCTGATGTGCGGTTGGAACAGGGGGGGCTCAGTTCGACGGTGACAACGCTTGAAGCGGGGAAGTTTTTCGGCGAAATGTCTCTGTTAACTGGGGAGCCGCGTTCGGCCACGGTATCGGCCGCGACGGAATTGTTGGTCATTGCCGTCGGGAAGCAGTCGTTGCTGCAGGTTGTTCAGGAGGATCGCCGACTGATCGAGCGCATCGGTGAAGTGGTGGCCCGTAGACAGGCGGCGACTGCGGCAGCGAAAACGCAACTGTCTCGTGAGGCAGCGGCCCTTTCGGCAGTCACACACGCACGTTCCCTCGTCGAGCGCATTCAGAACTTTTTCTGGGGTGCGCGCAAGGCGCAGTGATCAGGTTGAAGGCTGGTCAGGGCTGTTTGAAGCTCAGTTTCATACCGCGTTGAAGCTGCAGTGCCGCCGCACGGCCCCCGCCGAGTTCCAAGACGTACAGCGCACCTTCATCCGAGTGGTACTGTGGACAGCCGTCGTCCTGTCTGGTGCAGATGGGGACGTTTCGTTCGATATGGACGATCGTTTTCTTTGCGTCCATCCAGATGATATCGAGTGGGATCTTGGTATTTTTCATCCAGAATGTCCAGGGCTGGGCGTCGCCGAAGATAAAGAGCATGCCGCGGTCATCCGCGAGATGCTCTCGAAACATCAAACCCTGGGCACGTTTCAATGCCGTATCGGCTAATTCCGCCTGGATCAGTGTACCGGTTGGCGTTTTGACCGTAATGAGCGTATCGGCCTGCGGATCGGCGGCCAAGCTGAAGCAGGTCATACTCAGCATGGTGATACCTGTAAGGCACCACATCGCAAGTCTCAGTAGTGCCGGACAGTGTGTATTATCAAGGCGATCTGTTGTGTCGAGCGTCACGGCTGCATCCTAGCGGGCTCCTCGCGGGCCGTCAAGATACTGAACGTGTCCGGGGGCTGAGTGTGCGACGCTGTGTTGCAATTTCGTCGGCGCCTATGCCATCCTCGGCCTATTATTTGACTTGGATGGAGGCTGTTCATGAAAGAAACGCGACGTGTGGTGTACATGCGAGGCGTGTTTGTCTGTCCGAAGTGCCGCCAATCATATGTGCAGGAAAAGTGGATTGAGGAGTTCAGAATTCGCTGCCACAAGTGCGACTATCGCGGAACGTTGACCCAAGTGTCCGTCGAAGAGCACATGGACGAAGAAACCGTTCGCCGGTAAGCGCTACGGTTCTGTTGGGCGAGTTTTCCGGAGATCCAGTCCCCAATCCTCGATTCGAAAATGCGACTAGTTCATGCCAGGCCGCTCATGGCCTGGCCCAGCCGATGTCAGGGTTGTTTTCTTCTCCAGTGAGAGGTGCGTCATGATTCAGCTGGGGCGAGTGCTGCTTCTGTGCGTCAGCAGTCTTCTGGCCTGGCCGATCATTGGCCGAGCGGCTGATAGCCCGCCGGCGATCAATGTGCTGGTGGCGTATCACTCTCTTTCCGGGCACACCGAGCGAATGGCCGAGGCGGTTGCAGAGGGCGCTCGATCGGGGCCCCAGACGCATGTTGTCCTGAAGCGTGCGGGGAAAGTGACGGCTGAGGAATTATTCGCCGCCGATGCCATTGTGCTCGGGTCTCCTGTCTATTGGTCCAACATGGCCGGTGAGGTGAAGACGTTTATTGACGACTGGCAATTCAAGTTCGGCGTGTTCCCGGAATTCAAATTGAAGAACAAGGTAGGGGCTGCATTTGCAACCGGCGGCCAGATTTCCAGCGGGAAAGAGCTGACGATGCTCTCAATCCTTGCGGCGATGCTGGGGAATCAGATGATTGTCGTCAGCGGTGGTGGTGCGTTTGGCGCTTCTGCGACAACAGAAGGCGACAGTCCTGGCATTGATGCGCAAGAGCTGACTGGAGCCCGCGAGTTGGGTCGGCGGGTGGCTGACGTTGCCGGTGCGGTCAAGAGGGGATTCGAGTCACAGGGAAAATAATGCCGGTTCGAGCGGGCGGTGATTGCTTCCGAATCGGGATTCTAGGACCGCACCGGATTTTGACAGGTAGTCTCCAGCTGGCTCTTCGCCAGCGACACAAGTTCGTGGATATTCTTCGCGCAACGGCCGCAGCATCCGTTATCGCGCAAGCCGAATTCAGCAACGATTTGCCTGGTGGTCAGGAAGCCCTGACGACCGGCCGCCCGCACATCTGATTCCGTTAAGCCCTTACATAAGCAGACATACATGAGTGGCATCTCCCACTGATGATCGGTTGTCCTTGCGGGCGTCTGACGCGTTCAATTTCTCGATACTGATAACTGTTCTCAACTATGGTGAGTATAGCGGTCAAATGGGGACCTGTCAACATCTGTACAGATACCCTCCATGATGGGGATGAGCTGCGTGTTTCCTATGGCCCGACCAGATATTGGGAAACGCAATGTATCCAAGGCTTCGCCGTGACGATGAAACCTGGTACTGGAGGAGGAATCGGGCCGTTTCTTGGGGGGTACTAAGCAGAAGGGGGTTCTCGTGGGGTATGCAGCTTAGCCGTTGTGATCGTCTGCGCTTCGGCGCTCTTTGTTCTGCTGGGTAAGAGAAGTGCCTGAATAGGTGCAGTCGCCGGCTCTGTGAATGTCTGCCTCTTGCCTGAAAGTACGAAGGCAGGAAGTTCTTTCGAACTTCCTGCCTTCGTTGTGCTGCGGTCCTTCACTGACGAGAGAAGTTGCCCTCTCTCGTCAGTGTGAGTCTTACAGCCAGTTCACGCGCTCGGCCGGCCGAATGTAGATCGGCTCTTCGACCTG